>Ga0209278_1000646_pt1 | contig 25254 bp, 23 predicted proteins | sample JI81BgreenDNA_FD_187504 | JGI IMG/M metagenome (GOLD analysis project Ga0209278, IMG submission 187504) | Wastewater effluent complex algal communities from Wisconsin, to seasonally profile nutrient transformation and Carbon sequestration -... | ecosystem: Engineered > WWTP > Effluent > Algae...
CCGAAGGCCTCCACATCGATCGGCACCACCACCTCGCCATCGGCGGTGACGGCGTCCTTGATGGGCGCCAGGGGATCGCGGCCGTAGCCCAGCAGTTCGCTGTTCAAGAGCGGTTGTTCCGCGCCCAGCGTGGTCCGGGCGAAGGGCATCAGCCGGTAACCGCTGGCGGGCGGGGTGCCGTAAACCGTCTCGAACGCAAGCGCCATCTGCGCCCGCGCGCCGTGTGCGCGTGCCATGGGGGTCTCCTATGTGGGGGAATTCAGGCCAGAGGGCCTGTGGTGGTGTAGTGCAGGACGACGATGATCACCGCCGCCTTCAGCGCCGCCGCGCCCTCGACAGGCAGATCGACCGAGGCCGGGGCCTCCGGTTCGACCCAGTCACAGAGGCCGCCGAGCGTCCGGTCCGCCTCCAGCGCTGCGCCGATGGTGGCGATCAGGTCGTCAAAGGCGCTGGCCCGGCCGGTGCCTGCCTGGACGACAACCTCCAGTTCCGCCTGGTGCTGGTAGTGATAACGCAGCGGCGACAGCGTCACCTCCGGCTCTCCCGGTTGGCCATCCCGCAGGATGATCAGCCCGGCCGCTGGGATCCGCTCGGGCAGGACCTCGTCACGCAGGGTGAGGGCGGCAAGCGGCTGCAGCCGCGCATGCAGCGCGGCAAGGACGGTTTCGCGGGTGGTGGGCATGCTTTTTTAAAATGATCGGCTTTGAATTGAACCGGATCGTCATCCAAGGGCTGGAGGGTTTACCGGCGGCCATACCTGGTCGGCTGTTCGCAGTACTCTCTGCTGCTGCGGCCGGGTTACCTTCCAGACGACACACTCAATACCGTCCGCCTTCGTAGAGTAATGGGCCGCGATCCTAACGTTGAATGTGGTTGGAATTGCGGCCATCAGTTCCGGTGCTGAAGCTTTGACGAACTTCTGAAGGGCAAGGCTGACATTTGCTAAGTTTACAGGGTTCGGCGCATCGAGTGCTGCACCTACAGCATTCCGTTGTTGTAACAGCGCGCTGACCACATTTTGTCGCGGTTGACCATCACCAGCCTGCGCCCGCACTTCCCAAACTTTACGGCGCATTTCTTCGGCCTCCCCAACGACCAACACGACGCGCTCACTGCCTTGAGCCATTTGATCCTGAAGACGCTCAACCCTCAGAACGTCAGCGAAAATCTCTCGTGCCCAGTTTCGAATGGTAGCATCAGTGGACTTGCGTACCCATTTCAATTCCACCGCGGCTTGAATGTTTTGTGCTTGTGGCGATCTTACAAGCAGATCAAGCCGAGTATTTCCCGGCAGGTCGGGATGGTTGTATTCCGGTTCAATTGCACCGGCTACTTGGCTTTGGAGGGCTTCAGCGACAACGATCTTTGCAAAATCCTCTCTCACCAGCCGCTGTCTCCCACAGGAAAACTCAAACTGAATTCGGCATGCGGCGGCTTCTGCAACTTTGTTCCAGTCAATCAACGTGGGCTACCTTTCCGGACTGCCTGAGGTCGTGCTACGTCGGCTCGACGCACTCACTCTTGTTACCGTGTCACGCTTGTGTTGGCGATGTAAAGTGCTGCAAAACCAAATAGTAAGCTGAGCTTTCCCATCGACAGCGAGGCACTATCGTGGAACCAGATCCCGCGCGCCCATTGCACTGTTACACCGGCTAACGTTTTGTGGTGTGCCATCCCGCCACAATCCGCCCCGGCACGCCGTCGATGGCCCGCTCGGCATCCCGCGCCAGATCGAGCCGCTTGCGCAGCTTGACCTGTGGCACCAGCAGGAAGATCGGCACAGTGGTCAGCCCGCGGCCGGTCTTGGCTCGCGACGCCACTGCGCGCCCCTTGCTGTTCAGTCGCCCCTCGGCCACCAGCAGGCTTGGACCCCGGCGCCGATAGATGAACCGCAGCCGCAGGCCGGTGCGGCGTTCCCATTCACCGGGGGTGATACGGCCGCCTTTCGTGCTTTTCCCCGCCGCTGGGGTGGGGATCGCCAGCCAGAACCCGTTCCGTGACCGGATCATCGGCCCCGTGTCATGCGCGCCGACGATCACCGGGGCGTTGGACCAGACCAGCGCTGTGGCGTTCAGGCTCTCGCCGCCCTTGGGATAGGTGGCCAGCCGGATCGAGTTGCCAAGCCGAGTGCCCAGCCCTGCGCCGGTGATCTGGCCGCGCCAGGCGGATTTGAGGCCCGCGCCCGCCTCGCGCATGGCAGTGGTGACGGCCTTTTCGCCCGCGCGGATTTCGGCCTGCATCATTGCGGCGAGGTCGGGGCTGATTTCCAGCTTCAGCTTCATGCAGGCCTCAGATCGAGGGTCCAGATCAGCCGTTCGCGGTCGCGCAGCGGCTCCCCCTGGATCACGTGGCTGTCCGCGCCGATGACGATCACGTCACCTTGGCGCGGGGTGGGGAGGTCGGCCACGCGCACATCAACCACCGTCGTGTCGCTGACGAAGCGCCCAGCGCCGAAGTCGGTGACGCGGTCGGGTGCACGGCGGATGATGCGGATCGGGCGTTCCTCGGACGTCGTGGCCGATATCCAGAGGGCCGGGGCCGCCATGGAGGCATTGGTGAAGATGCGGTCCATGGCGACGGCAAAGACGGACATGACAGATCAGTTCGAGCTGTGGATCCGGATCGCGAGCCGCGGTCGCTTGTTCACCGGCAGGATCGAGGCCTCGGTCATGACGTCGATCCAGCGGCCCTTCTCGTCGAGATGCTGGCGGGCGTAGAGCGGCAGGCCGATGGTGTTGGCGGTCTCGAGCAGGTTCGCGGGGCCGCCATAGGTGGTGAAGGTGTCCATCGTGCCGAGCGGGAAGGCGATCCCCTCGTTCGCCGGGACCAGCCGTTCGGTGGCCTTGGTGGAGAGGGTGACGGTGCCGGAATATTCCTCGAACAGGATCCCGCCGAAGGGGAAGTTGCGCCGCACATCCTCGCGCAGGGGCTGGGCGCCGGCGCTGGCGTAGAACTTGTAGGCCTCTTCCGTCTTCGGGTGCGCGATCAGCTTGTCGAAGAATTCCCGGCTGACGAGGGCATGGACCGAGGTCATGGCCTCGCCCAGAAGGTTGTCTTCGATGGCGCGCAGCACCTCGCGGACCTTGCCCTGCACGTTGGTGCCCGCGGTGCCGAGAACGAAGTCCACCGAGATCTGCGCGAGGCCAAACTCGGTGAAGTAGTTGTAGAGCGTGGTGCCCGCGCCATCCTTCACGATGCCGCGGAGCGCGTTCATCTCCACGTATTCGCGGGTCTGGGCGTGCTTGCGGCGCATCAGGAGCAGCTTGCGGTTCATCACCTCGACGAGGGGATCGGCCGCGTCGAAGGCGCCGCCCAGCGCGGGCTGTCCTTGGATATCGGCGGGCAGGATCACGTCGTCATGCGGGATCCACGGCAGGGCGAAGGACCGCATGGAGCGACCTTCCCGCGTGCCGACCGTTGCCGGGCCGCCGAGAGGGACCGAGGGCAGCAGGCTCAGGACGCCTTGGTATTGCTCGATGATGACGGACCGTTGGCTGACACCTTCGAAGCGGAAGAGGCCGATCTGGGCGAGGCGGGTGTAGAGGTTGGGCAGGATGTTGATGGCCTGCGTCATCTCGGCCAGCGAATAGCCGCCAGCGTCGAAGGGATTGCGGACGAGGGTCATGGGGATGCTCCGGGGATGAAGGGATGGGCGTGGCCGGGTGGGCAGCGTCAGACGCCATCACGGGCGATGATGCCGACAGCGGCTAACTGGGTGATCTTGGCGGCGATCTTGGCCGCGTCGTTGACCGTCGCCTCGTAGGCGAGGGCCGCGCGCGACACGATCGAGGGACCGCGGACCAGCACAATGCCCGTGGCATCGGCCAGCGTGGCGTCGACGGCGTAAAGAAGGACGGCCGTTGCAACCTGCGATCCGTCGGCCCCGGTCGCGGGCGACAGGGTGTACTTGCCGCTGGCCGTGATGCGGCCGAGGACGGCGCCGACGGGATAGGGCGTGCCTGCGAGCAGCGTCACCACCTCGCGGGTGTAGTTCGGGTTGACCTCATATTTGAGGACATCGCCCATGCTGGGCGGCTCCGTCAGGACGGGCATGGTTCAGTCTCCAGGATGTTGGGGGATGGGGAGCGCCGGGATCAGCGCGAGGCGGCGGCGGATTTCTTTGCAGCCGCGACGATGGGGCTTTCCTTGGCCCCGGGTGCGGAAGCCGTTGCGATGATGCCAGCGGCATCGCTGCGCGCAGCGAGATCGGCCAGCACCTTGGCGCGCAGCGCTTCAGGCTTCACGCCCTTGGCGACGGCATCGGCGGCATCGATCTGCACACCAAGCCGGGCTGCCTGCGCGCAGACCTGCGCGACCTCCGCCGCCTCGGCGCGGATTGCCTCGACCGAGGGTGTCGCTTCCGTCTGCGGCGTCGCGACTGGCGCGGTCGGGGCCGGTTCCGGCGGGGCGCTGGCAGCGGGCGCGGCCGCAGGCTGCGCATTTTCTTCGGGGGCGGTGGTCATCAGTGGGCCCTTTCCCTTGGGGTTGGATTTGAGGGTGGTTGTGCCGCGGGGTGAGGCGGCGAAAGCGCAGAAGGCGGTGACGGGATCGGCCACCTCGTCGGCAAGACCGGCGAAGACCGCTGCCTCGCCGCGGAAGACGGCGGCTTCGGTGCCCAGCGCCTGCAATGTGTCGAGGCGGCGCCCGCGACCTTCGGCGACGGTTTCGGCGAAGAGCTGGCGCAGGTCTTCCAACTCGCCTGCGATCCGGGCGCGGACGGCCTCGGGCAGGGGCTGGTAGGGGTTTGCATCGACCTTACGGGCCCCGGCATGGATCATCGTGACGGCGATGCCCTTCTGATCCAGCGCCCCGCTCATGTCGCTGTGCATGGCCACAACGCCGATGCTGCCGACGGCCCCCGTTCGAGGCAGGATGATGCGGTCGGCCTGGGAGGCCAGCGCATAGGCGGCCGAGAGCGCGTGATCGGCGACGAAGGCCTGCACTGGCTTGACCTGCCGCGCTGCGCGGATGCGGTCGGCGAGGTCAAAGGCGCCTGCCACCTCACCACCGAAGCTGTCGATGTCGAGGGCAATGCCGCGGATGGCGGGATCGGCCAGCGCCGCCTGCAGCTGAGCCGCGATGCCCTCGTAAGAGGTCAGGCCAGAGGATTGTCCGATCCAGGCCCCGCGATGCACCAGCGTGCCCGAAATCTCGATGACGGCGATCCCGTCCACCACGGCGAAGGGCTGGCTACCGTTGCGCGCCTGCCGGTTGGTCAGGTCGTCACCGAACAACGACGCCCGGGCGGGCAGGCTGGCGGTATCCAGCGCTTCCGCCGCGATTTCCACCCCCTCGACGCTGATTTCCCGCCCCGCGATACGGGGGCCAAGCCCCGTCAGGAAGGCCAGCGCCTTGGCGGGATCGACCATCAGGGGCGCGTTGAACACGCGCTGGGCGATCTGGGTGTGATGCATCATCCTTCCTCCGCGGGCCGGGGCTCCTGGTCCTCGCCATCCTCTTCCTTATTGCCGTCGTCCTGCTGATCCCGCCCTTGGCCCTCGGTATCGCCCGCCCCCGCGCTGCCACCTGCCGCTTGCGCCGGGGACCCCGGCCGCCGGAAGTCGAGCCCGAGGTCCGCTTCGCGTTTCCGCTCTGCCGCGATTTCCCGGTCCACCTGTTCGGCGTCGTAGCCCCGCTCGGCGATGGCCTGCGTGCGGGATTTCAGGCCTGCTTCGATCTGCAGGATCTCCGCCGCGGCATCCTTGGCCGGGTCGATCCAGTCCCACTTGGTCGGAAGCCAGTCACAGGCGAGGTAAGCGCGCCGGTCGGTGGCATAGCCGGGCAGATCGATGGCACCCGCCAGCACAGCCATGTCCATCCAGCGGGTCCAGACGGCACGGCACAGCTGATAGACCATGACCGAATGCTGGAAGGCCGAGATGCGGCGGCGGAAGTCGACGAGCGCGATCCGGGTGTTGGAGAAGTTCCCTTTCGCCGTGTCGCCGGTCAGGTAGCCATAGGGCACACCCAGCGCGGCGCCGATCTGCAGGAGCGTGCGATACTGGAAGGGTTCGTAGGTGCTGCCCGAGTCTGGCGTCGCTGGCGTGGTGACATCCTCGCCCGGGTCGAGCCGCACCACCTGGCCCGGTTCCACCTCCAGATCGTCCTCGGCGGGATCGAGGGCGGTTTCCGGGGCGGGCGAGGTGATGAACATCGCGAACATCGCCGCCGTCTTCTTCCGCTCCAGCTCCGCATCGTCATAGAGATCGAGGGTGAACAGCTTCACGACGGCCGCCGCGAAGCGTGACACGCCGCGCAGCTGCCCTGCCTCGACCGGGTCGAGGATGTGGATGACCTCGGACGCGGGCACCCGCACCGTTTCACCAGCGAGGCCCGGATCGGTCAGGTCGCCCGGATGGCGGCGCAGGAAATGGTAGGCCACACGCCGCCCGATCCCGTCGAACTCGATGCCCTGCCGGATCGATCCCGCCCCGGGCAGGACGCGGGTCATGTCCTGGGGCAACATTTCCGAAGGCAGCATCTGCAGCTGGATTGGAACGGTCAGCCCGTCCTCTACCCGCCGCGAGCGGATCCGCAGGAAGACTTCGCCTGCCAGAAACACCTCGCGCGCCGCCCGGCGCTGCAGACCGAAGAAGTCCGTCAGCCCTTCCGCATCGGCCTCGTCGGTCCAGGCCAGCCAGAGTTTCTGCAGCTCCTCCTTCTTCGCCGCGTCCGCGACCTTCGACGAAGGCTTGATACCGTCGCCGACGACGTGGTTCGCGAAGGCATCGACCGCATTGGCGGCATAGCCGTTGTTGCGCACCAGCCAGCGGGCCCGGGCGGTGATCGTCTCGCCCGAGGAGGCGATCAGCGTGTTCACATGGGCGCGGGTGGCCCGGAACCCGCGCATGCGCCGGTGGGATTGCGCTGCGTCGAACCCGCCGATGATCGAACCAAGCCGGGCGCGGAAGGCGTCGAGCACCATGGTCACAGCCCCTTCGTCGCGACAGTGCCCCAGCGGCGGCGGCGCGGCGTGGCCGAGGCGGTGGCAATGCGGCCCTCCAGATCCCGGATCGCCGCGGCCAGTTCAGCGTCCGAGCCATAGGTCACGGTCTTGCCGTCGTAGCTGACGCTGCGCAGCCCGGCGAAGCGGGCTTCCTGCAGCGCGGTCAGCAGGGCCTGCATGCGGTCGAGATCCATCAGTCCCTCATGAAGTTCGGAGTGTAGGCCCGCCGTTTCCGGCGCGGCGTCGTCAGGGTTCCGGCCTTGGGTTGGGCCGGGTCGGGTGGTGCGGAGGCCGCGGCGACCGCCACCGGCAGGCGCGTTTCCACGCCCGCTTGCGCTTCCAGCCGTCGCCAGGTGGCCTCGTCCCATCGGTCGGCACCGAGGATCCACGCCGCGGCACGGGCGTAGACCCGGCAGTCCAGCGCCTCGTTCCGTTCGCGCATCTTCTGCCATTCCTGGTGGGCGTAGCCGCGCTTGTTGCGGATGGTGACCAGCTGTTCCGCCACCAGCTGCTTCAGCCATTCGGTGTCTGCCCAGCCCGGAAGGTGGATCGTGCCGGGGGCGTCGAGCGCCCCGGTTGCGCGGTCCTCATCACTCGGCCGCTCGATCCGCATGAACCGATAGGTCTCCGCCTTGAACGTCGCCGTGGCCACAGACCAGAGCCGCGCGCCGCGGCGCAGGCGTTTCCCGCCGATGGTGGCATCGACATAGGTCGGGCCAGAAACCGGGGTTGCCCGATTGAAGCCTTCCAGGCCTTTAAGGGGTGCGACCTGTTCGAAGCCGACCTTGCGCGACCAAGCATAGACTGCCGCGGCCTCGTAACCGGTGTCGATGCCAAGCCGCGCCACAGTCATGAAGGCGCCGTTGGCATGTTGCCACGACCTGACGAGAAGGGCAGTTAACTTGTCCCAGGCTGCCGGATCGTCAGGGCCGCCCGGGATGACGATGTGATCGACAAGCCAGGACTCCAGGCCCCGGCCCCAGGCCCAGATATCGACCTCGATCCGGTCCTTCTGGACGTCAGCGCCCGCGGTCAGGAACAGGCCTGCTATTGGCAAAGTGCCCGGCTTCCAGGATTCACGCCGATCCGCCAGCCGTCGCCATTCCGGCGCATCGCCGCTCTCGACCCATGTTTCGCCCAGAAGCGTGTTGCGCGCGGCGCGCAGCGTCTCCTCCGACCCTTGGGCCGCCAGCCATTCCCGCGCGACGTCGGACCAGCTTTTCCAGCCCAAGGGCGAATAGAGCGCCGAGAGGTGGAAGCCGATTGCTTTCGGGTCTGTCGAAACGGATGTTGCACGCCACTCACCCATGGCCAGCATCTCCGTCTTGTGGTGCTCGGCGATGGGGCGTTCGCAGCCTTCGCAATGGTAAGCGGCGGTTTCCGGCTTCCCCTTCGCCCAGCGCAGGCGGTCGAATTGCAGCCATTGCATCGCCCCGCAATGCGGACAAGGCACGAAGTAGCGCCGCTGGTCCGATGCCTCGAACTCGCGCTCGATCCGGCTCAGCCCCCGGATCGTCGGGGTCGAGACCATGAACACCTTGCGCCGGTGCGAGAAGGTCGTTGTCCGCGCCTCGGCCAGCGTGACGGGGTCGCCTTCCTCGTCGGCCGAGGCGGGATAGGCGTCGACCTCGTCCAGAAACACATAGCGCGCAGGCATCGACCGCAGGCCGGTGGCGGAATTCGCCCCGGTCAACACCAGGATGCCGCCGGGGAATTCCTTCGACAACATCGAGTTCCCGGCATCGCGCGAGCGGGCCGGGTTCACTCGCTCGCGCAGCGCCGGGCTGTCCGCGATCAGCGGGTCAAGACGGCCCCGCGAGGTGCGCTTCGCCAGTTCGAGGCTCGGCAGCACCGCCAGCATCGGCCCCGGGGCGTGGTGGATGACAAAGCCGATCCAGTTGTTGCCCGCCTCGGTGGCCCCGACCTGCGCGGCCTTCATGAAGGTGATGCGCTGGGCCGGGTGGCCGGGGGACAGCGCATCCATGATCTCGCGCAGATAGGGCGCACGGGCCGTACGATACCGCCCCGGCTCGGCCGCGCCGCGCGAGGACAGCCAGCGATGCTGATCCGCCCATTCCGACACGGTCAGGTTCGGATCGGGGCGCAGCCCCTGCCGCCAGACCCGGAGCAGGTCCTCGGCGCCGTCGAAGCCGAGGTCGAGGTCGGCCGTCAGGTCGTTGTCGTCATCCTCATCATGCAAGCGAGACCTGAAGGTCGGCGAGGGCGTCGAGCTGTTCGCGGACATGGGCTTCCAGCACCCTCTGCATGATCGCGGTCTCGATCGTCACCGATGCCCCGGATTGCCGTTCCACCTCCGCCATGATCTGCGCCGCCATAAGTGCTGCCACCCGTCCGGGCCAGGTCACCCAGACGTCCCGTTCCTGCCGCGCCAGGCGGAACACCAGCGTTTCCGCCCGGGCGCGGTCGACGAGCGTGCCCTTCTTCTTCTGGACCGCGATCTGCTTGTCCTGCGCGGCATAGACCGTCAGCAGCGTCCGGGCCTTGATGTAGGACGAGGTCTCGCCCGCACCGCTGGCGAGGGTTTCGCCACCCAGGCTCCGCCGCTGCTGGTCGGGGTCCGTCATCTCCGCCCGGCGTACATCCGAGGCCGCGGCGTTGATCGACCCGTCGTCATGGACCACAAGCCGCCCGTTCTTGCGCGCCTTCTGCACCCCGCCGCGGGACAGGCCGGAATGGGCCGCGTACTCGCGTTCACTCATGCCCTTCATGGCGCGGATAATCCGATCAAGCTCATGATATCGCTTGGTATTCAGTTGATTAGGGGGAGTGACAGAGCGAGTCTGATCCCAAGAAAACGATGCAACTCACGCAAGGAACCCCGCAATGACCCGCCGCACCACGCAGCCGAACGACAAAGCCCTCGACGCCTTCATCGCAGCCAAGACCGAGATCGACACCATGCTGGAGCGCCTGAAGGCCCTGAGCGACGACCACTTCGACACCCACCCCGACGAAATCCATTGGGGGCATGTCGGCACACTGAAGCATTACGCGGGCCTGCTGCGCCAGATCACCGACAGCGCCTTCAAGGAAGGCGAACACGCCGCCTGATGCGCCCACAACGCGCGAGGGCCGCCCCGTCCGGATGGCGGGGCTTGCCTCAATAGAAGGCGCGCACTGCGCGTGCCCAAGCGCCCGGAGGCCCCGATGATCACCCCGTCCGACACCCAGTCCCTGATCCTGTCCCGCGCTGCCACCCGGCCCGGCAACCTCGCCCTGCCGCTGCCCGAGGGGCTGGTCGGCGCCGCCGCCAAGATGGTCGTCGGCAAGATGATCGCCCGCGGTTGGCTCGAGGAGGTAGAGGCCAACCTGCGGCGCCGCGAGCCGATGTGGCGGGAGACCGGCGACGGCCATGGCACCACGCTGATCGCCACCGAGGCCGGGCTGGAGGCCATCGGCATCGAGCCGGTGGTGGCCAGTACCGTTGCAGGCTTGCGGAAGTCGAAGCCGGAACCACTGCAGGTACCAGACGACACCGCGAAACCCGTCGCCATCCGTGCTGGCACCAAGCAGGCGCAGATCATCGCCATGCTCCAGCGCCCCGAGGGGGCGACGGTCGCGGAGATGGTCGCGGCCACCGGATGGCTGGCACATACCGTCCGCGGCTGCATCTCGGGCGCACTCAAGAAGAAACTGGGGCTGCCCATCGCCGCCGAGAAGGTCGAGGGCAGGGGGATGGTCTACAAGTTGTCCGCCTGATCGTACCCTGCCAGCCCTTCAACACCGCCGCCCCGCCCGGGCGGCGGTCCTTCATTGCCATGAGAGCAGATCGCGGGCCGCGGCCTGAAGGATGTCCTGCGCCATCCGTGGCTCGCAGGTGTAGATTCCGCCCGGTTCCGGCTCGCCCACATTGTCCTCGAACCACGCCCGACCCTCGTCCGAGATCGGACGCAGGACCACGATGGTCCCGTGATCGTTGATTTCGATGTGCTGCCAGCCTTCGGACATGAGACAAGGCTAGGCGGTCAAGGCAGATGGTTCAACCGGATCCCGACATAGGCGTTTTCAGCCTTTCGGGGATCCTTTTGCTTGGCCGCATCGCTCAACGCGCCAATGGCCGAAACCATATGGGAGAGGATGCGCATCACGTGCTCAAGGTCGGAATGCGCGTGCTGGCGTTTCTCGCCGTTCAGTTCCGTCTCAAGATGCGCGTCCCCGCGATTGCCAAACGGATCGGCCGTGATACCGACCAGGCCGTGGGTGATGCGGTTCCTGAGTTCCAGCGCCATCACGAGGCGGGCGCGAACCTCGGTGAGCAGTTCGCGATGTTCGGGGCGTTCGTCACAGACGACGGCTTGCAGGCCTTCCCAACGCGCGATCTTCTGCGCCAGCGTATGCGGCGCGATCCGGCTTTTCCCGTCGTCCAGTTGTTCGATGCGCTTGGTGATCTCACGTTCGATGGACGACCAGAGAAAAAGGAGAGAGCCGACGCTCGCCTTCATTTCCACGAAGGTGACGGGACTGATGGCGGGGTCATCTTCCATTTGCAGGTCAGCTTCGAAGTCCGTTTGCACCAAGTGCTTTATGGGCCAAGCCCTAGAAAGTTGAAAGCTAATCGCCTCCTGTGAGGTTCGCCTTCCGCCCCGTCGCGATCTCCCACCGCCGCACGGCGACGTCGCAATAGACCGGGTCAAGTTCCACCGCGCAGCAGCGCCGCCCGGTGCGTTCGGCGGCGATCAGCTGGGTGCCGGAGCCGCAGAAGGGTTCGAACACCAGGTCGCCGGGATCGGTGAAGGCCTCCAGCACCGCCTCGACCAGCGCCACGGGGAACACGGCCGGGTGCGATCCGGCAGCACCTAGCCCGCCCTTGTGGCGCATGATGCGGAAAACGCTGTCCGGAATGCGGTGGCTCTGGATCGCGTTGCCGAAGCCGGTCTTGCGGTGGACCGTGCCGTCAACCCCGCGCAAGCCGCCGCCGAGGGTTTCGCCCGCGTGCTTGCTCTCGACCGTCTTGTTCGGCCTCCGGGGCTGGCGGTTGAAATGGAAGATGAACTCGTGCGACGGTGCCAGACGGCCGTTCCAGTCCCCGGGCAGGCCGGGCCCCTGGTCCCACACATACCAGCCGAACCGCCGCCAGCCCTGCGCGCGCATCCAGTTAACCCAGCCCTCCCAATAGGGGAGCCATTCGCCGTTGCGATGGACGAGGCCGAGGTTCACCAGCAGCTGGGCATCGGCGCTAACCGGTGCGGCGGCGAAGACGCCCTGCATCAGCGCATCCCAATCGCCGACCTTCTCCTTCGCCGCTCCATAGTCGCGCTGCTGGGCGTAGGGCGGGGAGCTGAACATCAGCGACGCCTGCGCCCCGTCCATCAGCCGGGCCACCACGGCCGGGTCGGTGGCATCGCCGCAGATCAGCCGGTGATCGCCCAGCGCCCAGATGTCGCCGGGGCGCGTGACCGGCTCGGCCGGGGCCTCGGGGATGGTGTCGGCGGTGTCATCGTCGATGGGCGCGCGGTAATCGGCATCGTGCAGCAGGGCGTCCAACTCGTCGTCGGGGATGCCGATCAGCCCCAAGTCGAAATCCGCGGCCATCAGCCCGCGCAGTTCCTCGAGCAGCAGCGCCTCGTCCCACCCGCCCAGTTCGGTCAGCTTGTTGTCGGCGATCCGGTAGGCCCGGCGCTGCGCCTCGGTCAGATGGCCCAACACGATGACCGGCGCTTCGGCCAGCCCGAGTTGCGCGGCGGCCAGGACGCGGCCGTGGCCTGCGATCAACTCGCCGTCGGCGGCGACGAGGCAGGGGACGGTCCAGCCGAATTCGGCCATGCTGGCGGCGATCCTCGCCACCTGGTCGGTATCGTGGGTCTTGGCGTTGCGGGCGTAGGGGCGGAGGCCAGCCAGTGGCCAATGCTCGATGCGGCCGGGCAGGAAGGGCGCGTTCATGCGGCGAGCCGTTTGGCTTTCAGGGCGGCAAAGGTCTCGCCGGTTTCCACCAGCACTGCCTCGGCGCCAGTAAAGGACTGCCAGCGCTCGATGGCGACATCGACATAGGCAGAGTTCAGTTCGACCCCGAAGCACACCCGGCCCGTGGCTTCGGCCGCGATCAGTGTGGTGCCGGAGCCCATGAAGGGTTCATAGACCGCCTGTCCAGGGGACGAGTTGTTCAGGATCGGGCGTCGCATGCATTCGACCGGCTTCTGCGTCCCATGCACGGTGTCGGCGTCCTGATCCCGGTTGGCGATCTGCCACAGCGTCGTCTGCTTGCGGTCCCCGGCCCAATGACCCTTGCCCTTGGCGCGCACGGCATACCAGCAGGGCTCGTGCTGCCAGTGATAGTCACCGCGGCTGAGGACCAGCCGGTCCTTGGCCCAGATGATCTGCGACCGGATCGCGAAACCCGCGTCCACCAGGCTTTCGGCCACGGTCGCGGCATGCAGGGCACCGTGCCAGACATAGGCGACGTCGCCGGGGAACAGAGCCCAAGCCTCGCGCCAGTCGGCCCGGTCGTCGTTCAGAACCTTGCCGGTCCGTTTCGTTTTCGCGGCCCCGGCTTGGTTGCGCCAGGAGGGGTCATACTGCACACCATAGGGCGGGTCGGTCACCATCAGGAGCGGGTGCACATCACCCAAGAGCCGCCCGACCAAATCGGCGGATGTGCTGTCGCCGCAGATCAGGCGGTGCGCACCCAGCTGCCAGAGATCGCCCGGCACCGACACTGGCGTGACCGGTAGTTCCGGAACATCGTCCTCGCCCTCGACCGGACCATCCCCGCCCAGCGCCTCGGGATCCCGAAGCAGCGCATCCAGATCGTCGTCGCTGATGCCCAAGAGCGTCAGGTCGAAATCCTCGGCCAGCAGCCCCGCGATCTCGTCGCGCAGGAGCGCCTCGTCCCATTCGCCCAGTTCCGTGAGCTTGTTGTCGGCGATCCGGTAGGCGCGGCGCTCGGCTTCGTCGAGATGGCTGAGCCGGATCACCGGCACCTCGGTCAGCCCAAGCATCGTCGCGGCCAGGACGCGGCCGTGGCCCGCGATCAGTTCGCCGTCGTCGGCCACCATGCAGGGGACGGTCCAGCCGAACTTGGCCATGCTGGCGGCGATCTTCGCCACCTGGTCGTCGCCATGCATCTTGGCATTGCGGGCATAGGGGCGCAGCCGGGCAATCGGCCAGGTCTCGATCTGGCTCGGCGCGAAGACGAGGTCCATGGGATGGGGCTCGGGATGTGGGGAATGAAAATGAAAAGCGCCCGCGAGGGGGTTCCTCCGGGCGCAATTCTTCGATGATCAAGGGGTAGGTCAATGGGGGCAGGTCTGTCAACCGGAAAAGTGAAGCGGATTCAACAGCTTCTGACGAATTGGCTTCCATGGGTGGCTTCTGACCACCTGGCTTCCCCGGAGGTGGCTTCCCTGGCTTCCCGCCGGGAATCCACCCCGACCAGATCGTGATTCCGCAAGCCGCTGATCTGACTCACGAATTCCGGCATCAGGTCGCAAGGTGGCTTCCGCCTGGCTTCCCCGGTGAAAACGCCTGTCGCTAGCGAACCGCCGCGCTGCGCCCCCCCGCATACGTTCATGAGCGGGGAGGAACCAGAGGAGGGGGGAGGGGTGCAGGCTATGACTCGCCGAACCCCTGATCTTTCATGCGCCCGAGCGCATCGAGGGCATGTCGGGCCTGCAGGTCTGAGGGAACCCGGCGCGGTATGGATGCGCATACTTCGAGGATCTGCATGTCCTTGGGCGTGAGACGTTTGCGTTCGCGCCCCCAAGCCAAAACCTCTTTCCAGAAATCTGCACCCAAGGTCACCACCTCCGATTGGGCATTGATGCCCTCGGTCATTGCCTTCTTCGCCTTCTCATCGCGCTTTGCCGCCTTGGCGGTATCCACGAGGGTCAGGCAGGTCTCGAAGTCATCGTCATAGTTCAGCGTTCGACCCTTCATCCCGTTCCAGCATGCCTGCTGTTTCGCCCATTCCGACATATTGCGAACACCTGCCGGAGGGTGAGTGATGACGCCGTGTGCCTCTGCGGCCGCCAGAAGTAGCGCGCGCTGGAGGGCATCGGGAACAGACTGCCGCCGCCAGATCGCGTCAAGGTCGAGGACCTGCTTCTCGCCATTGGCATCGTGGAACACCTTGGCCATGGCGTAGGTGACGATATTGGCGCGATAGCCACCCTCGTACCATGGCTGCTTCGGAACCTCGATCTCGAGCCAGCGAAACACGATCGCCTTCGAGATCAGCCGTTTGTACCAGAGCTCGTCATACCGCGCATCGCTCTTTGACCATGCTTCGCCAATGTCCTTGGCGAATTCGGCGAAGTTCTTCTGGGCACCCTTTGACACTACATCTGGTCGGCCTGAGGCTGAAAACTCGAACTTTGCGAGGTCCGTTTTGCTGAACAGCTGCGACTTCGGAAATTCGAGATCGAACTTCTTTTGCTGGGCTGGTGTTAGCCGGGCGCGCGCATTGATGAACTGGCCGCGCGACCGCTCATAGAACCACTTGGTATCGTGGCGCTCGCCTTCCCTCGCCGTAAAAATTACGCCCCGGGAGAATTGTTCCATCCGGATATGGAAGGGATGGTTCGAGAAGAAGTCTGCCGCGTTCACCTTGTTCTGGGTGTTCGCAAATTCCGAGATCTTCGGTACGATTTCTTCAGACCGATCTGGCGGGACCACTGTCAGCTTCATCTGCACGAAGACCTGCGGGAGCTGTTCCTTGGCGGACTTAAGCCCGGCGTGGATTGACCCTGTTGTCTGGGCGCCGTTGACGATCTGCAGGTTGCTGATTGAGGCGACTGCCAGACCGTCATCCGTCTTCACGCAGGACACTGCATCTGCCGTAGCCGAAAGCCCGTTGTTGTAAGGGAAGAAGAGGTCGGGTTCTTCCTTGATGGTCTTCTGGATGCCCTTGTTGGTCTTTGCTCGTGCTTGCAGGAAAGATCGCACGTTGGCCTCTAGAAGCCGGGCGCCCCATTTGTCGTAGATGGCGGCCAGCTGCTCGCCTGGTACGATCAGCAGGTAGCTTTCGAGGGCCGAACCGGTCTGCGATGCTCGGAGGGCAGGAATCGGAGCGCCGAAATCCTCGGCGAAGTTTATCACCATGTCCTCACGTGCCTGACCAGACCGGTCGAACCGTTCGAAGCGTGCGAGGTCCCAGACTGACCAAGTGGTCGGCACGCCATCGGGGTCTGGCAGAGGCACGGCATCGCCTCGCCCGACATAGTGCCGATTGGAGATCAGGATCAGCTTGACCTTAGCTACTTTCGTCCAAGTGGCGATGATCAGGTCCGAAATTTGGAAGCCGGGGTTTGCCTCATTCAGGGAGTCGCGAAACTCTTCTGTCTTCGCCTTTTTCAGAAAGCGGATCAGCGGGTTGAGGATCTTGGGAACATCAGTCTTGCCAAAGGTTTGAACCTCATCTCCGTCGACAAAATCGCAAATAATCAACCCAAGAACTCCCTCGCTGTCCCGTGGGTCGCCTGCATAGCCGTCGATCCGGAGCCTCTGAGCGGCTTCGCCGCTCTGGTAAAAGGCCCTATCGGCGACCTCCAGTTCCCCGGCTTCAGTCAAGCGCTCGGTCATCCTGTCGAAGAAGGCTTCGACAGGAAAAATGCCGCTAGCGTCCGCTTCGCGGCGGATATCGGCCATCAGGTTCTGGTGATATTCGTCGAGTTCGCTCATGTCTGGTCTGCTTCATTAAGCTTTTCCTGCACCGTGCCCCAATCCGTCCGGAATGGCGTGCAGGCAGAAAGGGCGAGGGCGTAGGAAACCGCGGACACTCCGAGTTGAACGGGGGTGGCAATCCGCGGGAAGTCCTCGGTCACGGCATGGAAGTCGGGGGACGACACGATCCAGCGCCAGGCCGAATAGTCGTGCAGGATGTCGAAACCGGCGTCAGCCAGGTGCAGATCCCAGTCCATGATGGCTGAAGGTTCGGTCTGTTCAAGAAGCTCGGTGACTTCCGAGACATGTTCGGTCAGCGTCCGGCCGTGCGGCGGCTGCACCTTGTCGACGGCCAGCACGGCCAGCCACAAGCGCCGATCCGGCACATCTGCCAGCTGGAACTCGTTCGTGATCTTCACGAAGGGTTGCGAGGCCCCGCGCCGCGCCTTGACCTCAATGCAGTCGGCCTTCAGCTCGAAATCCTTTGGTGCGCCAGAAGGCCCCGTCCAGGCGGTCAACGCCGGTTTGGCACCGTGCGTGGAAATCAGCAGCTTCAGCACTTCGATCTCGCCGATCAGGCCCTTCTGGGCTTCTTCCGACAAAACCTCGAGCTTTCCGCCGCGTAGCAGATAGTGCCAGCGGAAGGTGCGGCCGATGGCGCGCTCCAAGGCTTCAGCCTCGGTCTCTGCAAGCTCGCCTGCCGCGATCACATCGCGGCAGAGGGTTTCGAACAGTTCAAGCTGGGCGCTGTCCTTGAGCCGGATGTAGAGGATCGGGCCACCGGGGAGCGTCTGGAACCGGATTTCCAAGTTTCGCAGCTTTGGCAGGTCCGGAGCAGGCTTCGGGAGGTCGGCCAGTTGAAGGACAAGGGCCACATCGGCGCGCGGCATCACTGCCCAGAACCAGTTCCACCGTGCCGATGCCGAAACCCGGCGCGTGTCCACCTTTCCGGCCTCGAGGCCGGACCACGGCGTGTCAGTCGGTATCACCGAGCGCCTCCTCCTCGATTTCGTCCTCGCCGAACATCTCGCGCATCCGGATGGTGTTGACGATGTATTCCACGGTGCCGCCCTGAATGTCGGATGGCGGGAAACAGATGCTCCATGCCAGAACCAGTCCAGCCGATTTGGCCTTCAGTTCGTCAGGGACCACGGGTTCTACGAAACGGATGATCATCAACGGGCGGCGCCCCCGGACTTCGCAGAAGATGCGGGGCGGAAGGGTTTCCGGAACAGGCTTGCCGTCCCGAATCCGCTCTTCACGAAAGGTATTGGTGGCCGCGTCGATCTGTTCCTTGGTCAGCCCGACACGCTCGTCGCCGGGCGAACCGACGCGCCTGCTGGTGCCGCTGATTGCGAGGACACCTTGGCGCAAATCCGGCTCACCAACCGATCGACCGAAGGCCCGCATGTCGATCCCGGACAGATCGGCGGGTGTTGCATCTGCCTTCTGTGCACTTGCGAAGAGGACATCCCACTCCCTGAGCTCGGTGTCGGCGCGCGCATCTATGTAATCTGCCATCAGCCTCGGATCGGTTAGGGGATCAGAGGCATCGGCGCGGAATGCACGCTGGAAATCGCGGATCAGATCGACCGAGACGCCGCTGAAAAGGGTGCCGCGGGAAGGGTGTTGCGGTGCCAGCCCACTGGCCTTGATTGCCGCCGCCAGCGCCTGCCCGGCCTGTCGGTTGCGGTCCAGCTGATCGCGATCCGTACGGATGCGTGTCGTCTCGACCAGCTTGCCTGCGAGGCCGACCTTCATCGGGAACTCGCGCCCCGTGCCCATCTTGTTCCGTGCTGTCACGATAAGTGATTCCGGATGGCTGCGGACGGCCAGACCGAACTGCTCGGGCGTGGCCTTGGCCAGTTCCATGCGCTTCAGCTGGGTCTGCAGGTCGTCCATCGCCTCGTGGATATGGGCATACCAGCCAACGCCATCGGCTGGGATCCAGATCCGGCAAAGGTCCTCGTATCCGGGCCGGTAGCCGAACCACCGGCCCATCTGCATCAGCGTGTCATACATCATCGAGTTCCGCAGGAAGTAGCTGATGGTCAGCCCTTCCAGCGTTAGCCCGCGCGAGAGGGAGAAACCGCCGACGGCAATCACCGTCACGCCATGTTCTCCGCCCTGGTCGTAGTCGAGCGGCTGCGACCGCTTCGAGGCGTTGACCTCGACAACACGCGCGGCAATCAGAGCCTCATGCAGGCGAGCCTGGACGGTGGGCCAGTCCGCGCCCTCGGCCACGGCGAACTCGGCCTCCCAGACCGCATGCAGGGCAGCAATCTCGGGGTTGCGCAGCGCTGCCTTGCCCTTGGCACCATCAACCGCGACCGCGTCTCGCATCCTGTCGACCACATCAGCCACCCGGGACCGCAACCGCCCCTGGACATCCGTGAAGCGTGAGGCGTTGATCAGCATCGAGGCATGCGCGCCCTGTTGGCCCCGGGCATTCCGGATCGCCCGTGCGACGATGAATGCGCGCACGGAACGGATGAGGCTTTCCGGCAGCACATCGACCGGATGGTCGATCTTGTGCTTCATCGGCAGGATGTCCTCATTGTCGTCGATCAGGCGGACATGCCGTTCTCGCGCATCAAGGAACACCTTCTGCGCCCCGAAGTAGTTCGACGGCGCGTCGAGGCCGATGATGAAGTGCCGCGGGAACAGGTCCTGCTTCAGCGTCTCGTCATCGGTATCCGGGTCGATGAAGATGTTGGCGAAGGGCGTGGCCGTATAGCCGACGTAGCAACTGCGGTGGAACAGCGAAAGGAGCTCGCGGATCTGGCCATTGATGCGGGTCACCTCATCACGAGCATAGGCCGTGTTGATTGAGGCATTGTCGGCCTCGTCGTCGATCAGCAGCATGGGCTGGCTGACCATCTGGGTGCCCTGGTGGACGGAGTGTTCCTTCAGCCATTCCAGCAGGTTCTTCAGCGTACTGGAGTTCTTCTTGATCACCAGGACTACGGGCACGTTGTATTGCCCGATCTGGCTGGTGTTCGTTGTCGCCGTGGCCTTGTTGAAATCGCGCAGTGTGTTGGTGAGCGACACCGGAAACTCGCGCTGATCGAACTGGCCGACACCGATGATCTTCTGGCGCTGCGCCTTGTTGGCATGGGCCAGCCGACCTGTGTCCCGGCCAATGAACCCCTCGTCTATGCGGGCCTGGGTCTGGTTCCGCAGGTTGTTGTGAATGCCCGCAATCACGACGATCAGGCGATAGCCTGCATCAGCCGCCTTGCAGATCAGCCCCGTGTAGTTGGCGGTTTTGCCGCTCTGTACATGCCCTACCACCATCCCGCGGCGGCTCCAGGAGCTGAGGTTGCGGGGATTGCCCAGCCGATCCAGCACCCGATCCGTCACCTCATCCGTCGCGTCGATCACCGACTTCGGCAGTCCCTTCAGGTTCAGGAGCTTCCGGTACCGGCCCCAGTAGAAGTCCTCGATCTCGCCATTGATCCGGGCGTCATGCAGCCAGGGGCGGAAGTCCTCGGCATCGACGATGGCGCCGAAGCCCATGCTGATGCCGTATTTCTCTTCGATCAGGCGTGCGAGTTCCTCTGCATCATCATCTTCGACCTGGCCCGCGAACATCGGCATGACACGCAACTGGGCGATGATCTCCCTGATCGACTGGGCTGTGTGGGGGCCGGGCTGCGACGCCATGTACATGGACGTCATGCCCTCGAGGCTGCTCAAGATCTGCTTCACGAGTCTTCCTTCGTCTCGATCGTCGCCGCGATAATGCGTTCCGTATCTTCCCAGGCCGATCTGAACGGATCGACGTCCTTCATCAGCGACTTGATTTCCTTGATGTCCTTCCGCGCGCCCAGAAGGACCGAGAGGGTTGCCTGAACTGCCTGGGCCAGCGTGTCTTCGTCCACCCGATCCGGGACGATCTGCTCGGCCGTGCCAGCCATGTCTGCGTGCAACGTTTCGATGGGCAATGACGCCCCGACCAGTGCAATGCAGTTGAAGAAGCCGCGCCGCAGGTCCGGGGGCAGGCTTTCGGCGAAATCGGCAAACGCGGGATGTTCGATGTTCGGGCGGTAGCGGATCTGCCCATCTGCCTGAATCCGGTGCCACATGGGCAACCGTTCATGATCGACGAGCTTCTGGCCCCGCTTGCTGTAGGTGCGCTTCGAACCGGCAAGAATGCGCTCAATGACCTTTCTCAGGCGGTCGCGCACTACTGGCGGCAGCTGTGCCGAGGACTTCTTGACGTCGATCTTCCAGTCCGCATCCATGCTGTTGGGAATGTCTATCCTGACCCGTGACAGCTTTGTCAGTTCCGATTGGCGGCACAGACTGAACCAGGTTCCGTGCAGGATCAGACGCTTGCCGCGATAGAGGTAGAAGCCCTGCGATTTCAGGTGACCCTCCGGCCCGCCGATATCCTCCCAGTCCGCCTTGGACATCTGCTTGTGATGGGGAAGCGTGAAGCTCTGGATCTCCACGTCGCCCCTGATCAGCGTCAGCTTTTCTTCCGGATCCGCGATTGTTGCAGGGTTTCTTCGGGCGAACGGATCAAGGGGGCGAAGCAGTCGCCCGTTCAGGAGAATGCGCAGCGGTTTGGCATCTTCCATGAACCGATGAAATACGAGGCGCAGGTGGCGCTCAGTTTCCGCGATCCTCTGGTTGATTACCTCAGCGCGCTTGGCGGCATTGTGGGAGTAGCCTCCAGTCAGTCGGTCGAGTTTCTGCCAGAGCACAAGCGTACCATTCTTCCCCAGCTTCTCGATGCCGGGGATGAGATCGAAATGATCGGGCAATTGGACCGCCCATTCGTTCCGTTCGGCAACATCATCAAGATCCCAGATTGCTGCGCTGGTTTGCCCGGAACGCCGTGACACGACCGTGAGCCGACGGCACTGGGAGAAGCTGGCGCTCTTGAGGCCGAGGCCGAACCGCCCGAGGTCCGGTTCGTCACGCGTGGCCAGCGGGTTCCTGCTGCCGGGTCGCATTGCCGCGACAAGTTCGTCTTCCGTCATGCCCGTCCCATCGTCGATGATCGCGATGTAGGGCTCGTCCGAATAGGTCTCCGTGACGATCTCGATCCGATGGGCGCCCGCGGTGATGGAATTGTCGATGATGTCTGAAATGGCCGTTTCGAGAGAATAACCGATATCCCTCAGACCCTCGATCAATGCCGCGGCATGAGGAGTGGCATCTGCCCGTCTTGAAACAACAATTTCCTGCATGCGAACCCTTGGCAGTACGATCACGATCTACTTTGGCGCGAACGGATCGTCGTTACAAGGTGCGGGAAGTTCCTCAGTGCTTGAGGGTGTCCGGTTTTGTCAGGTATGCATGGATGAGCGCTGCAATCTGTCTTGCCAGGAATGGTGGGACCGCATTTCCAACCTGGACATACTGCTGTGTCCGGTTGCCGAGGAAGAGATAATCGTCTGGGAAGGTCTGCAACCGGGCAGCTTCGCGCACCGTCAGGCTGCGGCATTGGAGCGGGTCCGGGTGGATGAAATAGTGACCGTCTTTCGAGATGTGGCTGGTAACTGTCGTCGAAGGTTCGTGTGCAAGCTGGACACGGAAGCGGTCGTTGAAGACGCCGCTGTGCCAGTTACGGTGATCGGGGCTCAGGGCTAGCGGGAAGTCGGCCGCCTTCGGGCTGTAACCACGCACCTTGCCGAAGCCTGCGGCAAAAAGGTAGCGGCCGAGGTCCGTGGCCATGTGACCCCTTGTTTCGTGCTGGGCCAGCGCGCGCAAGCCGGGACGCTCCAGCCAGCGCATCAGAGCGTCGTTCGATGTTCCATAGCCCAAAGGAATTATGCGGGAGGAGCGGCGGGTTTCGGCGCCGTGTTTCAGGATTTCCTCGATCTCGCGAAATTCCGATGCGAGGGCACCGTCTTCGTCGCCCTTGGAAATCTTCGCGAGCAGTTTGGCGAACCCTGCAACCTCTTTTTGCCATGCTTCGGCGTTGTCGGACGCCCGGCTTATGCCGCTTCGTAGAGGCGGCATGTTGCCGATGATCTCGTCGACTGTGCGGGTTGTGCCAGGCACCGAAATGCTTGCGCCGACCGCCCGGGCCGCCAGATCGGACCTGATGCCGACGATGATGACGCGATGGCGGCGTTGCGGAACACCGAATTGTTCGGCACGCACGATGAAGTCGGATGGCTGCGCCGCCTCGTGCAGGGTGGCCATGCCATCCACTAGGCGGATCGCCCGAAGCTCGTAGTGATGACCGTGACCCGAGCCCAGGGAAGCCAGGTCTTCCATCAGCATCTCGAAGACCAGTCGGCTTTCGACTGTCGAGGACAGCATGCCCTTGACGTTTTCCATGACGAAGGCGGCCGGGCGCAAGCGGTCCAGCACGCGGATGTATTCGCGGAAAAGGTAATGCCGATGGTCTTCCTCTGGGACGTAGTCCGTCTTGCCGCGCGAACGGGCCCGTCCGACCAGCGAATAAGCCTGACAGGGCGGGCCCCCGATCAGGATCATGTCGTCGAAGCTCTGTCGCAGCCGACCGATAGCCTCGTCGATGGCTGTTGCGGCTGCATCACTGCCAAGCTCAAGACAGCGAGCTTCTTTCGTCGCCTCTGTCCATGCGGCGACGTCTACCTCTGACCAGTCCGGTTCGTCCGTCACACCGGCATGGAACTTCACGAAGGCTTCCGGAAGGGCGCCGTGTCGCGAAACATGGTCACGCAGAAAGGCGCGCAGCCGCAGCGTCCGGTGTGCCGATGCCTCTTTCTCCACCGAAATCCCGATGTGGAATGGGTGCTGCCCGCCAACATCAAGCGAGGCGAACCCCTCTCCAAGGCCGCCCGGACCTGCAAACAGATCGACAATGCCGAAAGTGGCTGGCAAATCAGAGACCTCTCGAATTCGGATCACTGGCTGTATACCAGGTCCATCGGCCGAGGCCAGGAGGCAAATGACCGACATCGTCGACAGCCAGACCCGTTCCCGGATGATGGCCGGGATCCGCGGAAAGGACACGAAGCCGGAACTGGCCCTCCGGCGTTCCTTGCACGCGCTGGGCTTCCGCTATCGCCTCCATGCCGAAGGAATTCCGGGGAAGCCTGATCTTGTGCTGCCGAAATACAAGGCCGTCATCTTCGTGCACGGGTGCTTCTGGCACCGGCACCCGGGCTGCCGTTACGCAAGCACTCCAGCAACACGCCCGGAATTCTGGGCGTCGAAGTTTAGTGCGAACGTAGCGCGGGACAGTGCCGTTCGATCGGCCCTGTCGCAGGCCGGCTGGCGGGTTGCGACAATCTGGGAGTGCGCCTTGCGCACCGAGGCTGGTGTTGCGGCCGTCCGGGACATCGTTGCGGGATGGCTTCAACGCGGTGAACGAGAACTCGAGGTGGGAGAGAAGGACATCGGGACGCCCAAAGTCCAGAATAACAAGCCGGTAGGGTGGGGACGAACATGAATGGTCTGGGCGTTGGTCGGGAAGACCGCAGCTGCGGCATGGCGGTCTGTCCAACATGTCAGCGGCTCGCGTCCCAAGGTCGTGCCTTCGGCATCGCCGCATTCACCTCGACCTCGCGCAGCATCCCTCCTGCGATGAGCCCCTCGCGCACCCAGCCCAGCGCCTGCCGCCACTCGTCATAGCCGCGACGGGCGGCCTCGATCTGCTGAGGGTGGGGGCAGAAGGTAACCGGGCACGCGAGGATGTCGATGGTTTTCCATGTGCCACTCGCGCCCGGGCCGCGCACGCGGATTCGTTCGATGCCCACGACGATGGTGCCCGCATATGTGCCATGCTGGTTCTGCTTGACGATGGTCGGCACGCAGCGCGGGATGGCGCCGGGCATCCAGTCCGGGGTCAGACCGGCGCGGGCCAGTTCGGCGACGCGGATCGCCATGCGCTTGCCACCGAGGCTGTCGGGGATCCCGGCGACGGTGGCGGCGATCACCTCGGCGTCTTCGTGGGTGTAGCCGCCGATCTTGTGCTGCCCGCCGTCGATCCTGCAGCCCAGCACGGCGCGTTGCAGCAAGACGTATTCCAGACCGAAGCCGAAGCCTTCCTCGGTGACGTCCGGGGGCAGTGGCAGTTCCAGCTGCGCCTGTTCGATCCGGAATGCCCATTCCAGCGCCGCCTGTACGCCCATCGCGCGTCGAACGGATCGACCTCCTGCGCGGCTGATCGGTCGTTGCAAGGTCATCGAACACCTCGCTCGCGCAGGCGTTCGGCTGTGACGAGGCCTCGGGCCAGCATGGCGTCGCGCATCGTGTTGCTGATCGCGCTGACCGGCAGGTAGCGGTCGGAATTGACCAGATCGGCATAGAAGGCGGGGAGGTCGGTGATCGGCTTCGCAGCCGGGGCGGGGGGCGTCTTGGGCTTCCGGCGTTTCCGCCCGGCATCGTCGACCTTGCGCTGGGCGGCGCGCTGCATGACGCGGTCCAGCGCCTTCGGCCCATCGGGCGGTTCGGGATGTTCCTGGCGGGAGGCTTCGGCCGCGGCGATGATCTCCGCCTCGGTCAGCCCCAGTTCGTCGCGCCAGCGCTGGACGTGCAGCCGGGGCGGCCAACCTTGCCACCAGCCGGGCAGGGCGACGGGGTCGAGGCCCAGTGCGTCGAGCAGGTCCCCGAAAAGCTCATCGGAGATCGCCTCGCGCGCCTGCGCGCCCTCCTCCTCCTTTACTGGTTTACTTAGAGGTTCCCTTACAGGGTTAGTGTCCGGATTTCGGACACGGCTTTCGGCATTTTCCGGACACGGG
>Ga0209278_1000647_pt1 | contig 25221 bp, 24 predicted proteins | sample JI81BgreenDNA_FD_187504 | JGI IMG/M metagenome (GOLD analysis project Ga0209278, IMG submission 187504) | Wastewater effluent complex algal communities from Wisconsin, to seasonally profile nutrient transformation and Carbon sequestration -... | ecosystem: Engineered > WWTP > Effluent > Algae...
GCGTGGCCGCCGTGGGCGACGGGACCCAGGCGCAGGTGGCGCCCGCCTTGGGGTGGGCGATCTTGGCCTCCAGCATCGCGGCCATCAGATCGGGCATGGCCCACATCCCCTTGCCGATCTGGGCGCGGCCCTTCAGGCCGCAGGCGAGGCCGATATCGACATTGCGATCCTCATAGGCCTTGATCCAGGCGGCGTTCTTCATGTCGCCCTTGCGGATCATCGGGCCTGCTTCCATCGAAGTGTGGATCTCGTCCCCTGTCCGGTCGAGGAAGCCCGTGTTGATGAAGGCGACGCGGTCGGCGGCGGCGCGGATGCATTCCTTGAGGTTGGCGCTGGTACGCCGCTCCTCGTCCATGATGCCGAGTTTCACGGTGAATCGCGGCAGGCCCAGCGTCTCCTCCACCCGGTCGAAGATCGTGCAGGCGAAGGCCACTTCTTCCGGCCCGTGCATCTTGGGCTTCACCACATAGACCGAGCCGTGGAGCGAGTTGCGCGGGCCTTGGGTCTTTTGCAGGTCATGCAGCGCGCAAAGCGTGGTGACGAAGGCATCCATGATGCCTTCGCCCACCTCGCGACCTTGCGGGTCGAGGATGGCGGGGTTGGTCATCAGGTGACCCACATTGCGCACCAGCATGAGCGCGCGGCCCTTGAGCGAGAGGGGCTTGCCGTCCGGGGCGGTGAAGGCATAGTCGTCGCGCAGGCGGCGTTCGATGGTCTGGTCGCCCTTCCGCACCATCTCCACAAGATCGCCCTTCATCAGGCCCAGCCAGTTGCCATAGGCGAGAACCTTGTCCTCGGCATCCACCGCCGCGACGCTGTCCTCGCAATCCATGATGGCGGAAAGGGCGGATTCCATCCGGATATCGGCAAGCCCCGCCGGATCGTCGGCACCGATGCGGTGGCCGGGGTCGATGCGCAGGACAAGGTGAAGGCCGTTGTTGCGAAGCAGGATGGCAGAGGGATTGGCGGCCTCGCCCCGGTAACCCGCGAATTGGGCGGGGGCCTTCAGCGCGGGGGAAAGCTGGCCGTCCTTCACCGCATAGCGGGTGACGGCGGCATGGCTGCCCTTGGCAAGCGGGGCCACGTCGTCGAGGAAGGCCTTGGCCCAGGCGATGACGCGGGCCCCGCGGGCGGGATCATAGGCCTTGCCCTGCGGCGCATCGCCCAGCGCATCGGTGCCGTAGAGCGCATCGTAGAGCGAGCCCCAGCGCGCATTGGCGGCGTTGAGCGCATAGCGCGCATTCATCACCGGCACCACCAGTTGCGGGCCGGGGACGGAGGCGATCTCGGGATCGGTCCCGGTGGTGCGGATGGTGAAATCGGGGCCTTCGGGCAGCAGATAGCCGATCTCGCGCAGGAAGGCGGTATAGGCCGCCGCGTCATGCGGTTGGCCTTTGCGGGCGCGGTGCCATTCGTCGATCTGCGTCTGCATCCGGTCGCGGGTTTCCAGCAAGGTCCGGTTCACCGGGCTAAGCGTCATCACCGCATCGGCAAGGCCCTGCCAGAAGCGGTCTGCCGCGATGCCCGTCCCCGGCAGCGCCCGCCCCTCGATGAAGGCGACCATGCGGGCATCCACCTGCAAGCCATGGCGATCCTGCCGTTCCATCCGCTGCTCCTGCCGTTCTGTATGCGATGGCACACCATAGCGAAACCGCCCTGCCCGCCGCAACCTGCGGGCGGCGCGGATTTGCGTGGAAATCCGAACATCAGCTTTCGGATTTGGAGGGGAATGAGAAAGGTTCGTCATTTGGCTAAGTTTTTCCTTCCGCGACTCGGGTCAGGCGTGATAGTTAGCGACATGGCTAAGCATGACGTCGACCTCTCGCTCTTGTTCCACGCGCTGTCCGATCCGACGCGGCGGGCGATGCTGGAACGGCTGGCGCGGGGCCCTGCCCCGGTGTCGGAACTTGCGGGGCCGACGGGTTTGCGGCTGCCCACGGTGATGCGCCATCTGGCAGTGCTGGAGGAGGCGGGGCTGATCACCACGGCCAAGGACGGGCGGGTGCGGTCTTGCGCCATGGTCCCGCAGGCGCTGGCGCCGATGCAGGATTGGCTGGGTTCCCAGCGCGCGCTGTGGGAGGCGCGGCTGGACCGGCTGGATGATTACGTGACGCGGCTGATGAAGGAGCGCGAGAGATGACCCCGGAAACCCTGCCCGATTTCGACCCGGCGCTGGACCTCGTGCTGCAGCGCGATCTGGCTGCGCCGCGCGAGGTGATCTACCAATGCTGGACCACGCCGGAACATCTGATCCACTGGTTCGTGCCAAAGCCGCATCGGGTGACCGCGTGCCATCTGGATGTGCGTGTGGGCGGGGCCTGCAACACGACCTTCGATGTCGACGGCAATATCATGGAGAACAAGGGCGTCTATCTGGAAGTGGTGCCGAATGAGCGGCTGGTCTTCACCGATGCTTATTCCGAAGGGTGGAAACCGGCGGCAGAGCCCTTCATGACCGCGATCCTGACCTTCGAGGATATCGGCGGGGGAAGGACGCGCTACACGGCCGTCGCGCGCCACCGCAATGCCGAGACAGCGCGGCAGCATGCCGAGATGGGCTTTCATGATGGCTGGGGCACGGTGGCAAGCCAGCTCGAGGCCTATGCGCAGGGGTTGAAGTGATGGACCTGTCGGATCGCACGATGACCATCACCCGCGTAATCGCGGCGCCCGTGGCGGTGGTCTGGGGGGCGTGGTGGAACGCCGATTCCCTGCCGCGGTGGTGGGGGCCGGAGGGCTTTTCCTGCCGCACCGCCCGGATCGACCTGCGTGAAGGGGGTGAATGGCTGTTCGACATGATCGGGCCGGATGGCGCGGTCTGGCCGAACCATCACCGTTATGGGCGCGTGATCCCCGGGGCGCAGATCGATTACGCGCTGCATGCGGGGGAGGACGGGCCGAAACATGCCGATGCCACCGCCCTGTTCGAAGAGGTTCCGGAGGGCACGCGGATCACGCTGACGATGGTGTTCAACAGCGCCGAGGAATGGGCGCAGGCCAAGGGCTTTGGCGCCGAGGAACTGGGACTGCAGACCTTGGGCAAGCTGGCGGCGCGGATCGGGGCGGCGTGACCGCAAGCGAAAAGGGGTGGCGCAAGGCCACCCCTTCCCCGACAGGGAGATGCCGGATCGTTCAGGCGCGGGCGGCCTTGGTCGCCTTGGCCCACCATGCCAGATCGTCCAGCGAGGCCTGCGCGGCGGGCAGCAGGTTCGCCTCGACATCGGCCATGTTGCCGGTGCCGCCAAAGCCCGGATGGACCTTGAAGAAATCGCCCATGCCCAGATGCACGGCATTGCGGGTGGGGACCATCTGCAACTCGACGGCGATGTTGCGCAGATGCTCCAGCGCGCGGGTACCGCCGACCGAACCATAGGCGATGGCGGTCATCGGCTTGCGCGCCCATTCCACATAGGCCTGATCCAGAGCGTTCTTCAGCGCGCCGGTGATGGAGCGGTTGTATTCGGCGACGACGAAGATGTAGCCGTCGAATTCAGCCATCTTCTTCTGCCATTTCACCGCCGCTTCCGATTGCGAGGGTGCCCATGCGTTCGACGCCACTTCGTTGAACAGCGGCAGGTCATAGTCGCGCAGGTCCACCAGTTCGACGTCCATGTCGGTGCGGGCCTTGGCCTGTGCCAGCATCCACTGGGCCGGGATGTCGGCAAAGCGCGTGGCGCGGGTGGAGCCGATGATGAGGGCGATCTTCGGGTTGCTCATGGCGGTTTCCGTTTCCATTGAGGAGGGTTGCGAATTCTGTGCGCCATAGATGCCAGTTGCCGGGCCGCGTTCAATTCGCAGGTGGCGCAAGCGATCTGTGCGCCCATGCACCGAAGCGGCCTCTTGCGCATTTGGGCCTGCAGGGCGCGTTCCCGCCCTTGCCCCTGCCCGCCCCAAGTGCAAATCTGCCCCTGACGGGTGCTGCCTTCCGCGCGCCCCCCTTTGCGTGACCTGATGAACAAGCCCACAGACAACCCCGCCGATCCCTTCAAGAAGGCGCTGGCCGAGGCCACGCGTACCATGGCCGACGATCCGGACATGACCGTGCAATATTCGGTGGACCCGCCGGGCATGAACCGCGAGGGCGTGCGCCTGCCGCAGGTCAGCCGCCGCATGACGCGGGACGAGGTGATGCTGGCGCGCGGCACGGCGGATGCCTTCGCCCTGCGCCGCAAGTTCCACGATGACGGCGTCGCCGCGCGCTATGCGCCGCAGGGCAATCTGGCGCGCGAGATCTACGAGGCGATGGAAACCGCCCGCTGCGAGGCGGTGGGGGCGCGGGCCATGCCCGGCACGGCGGTGAACATCGACGCCAAGATCGCGCATGAGGCGGAGCGGAAGGGCTATTCGCAGATCACCTCCATGCAGGACGCGCCCTTGTCAGTGGCGGCGGGCTACCTCGTCCGGCATCTTGCGACGGGGCGCGAGATGCCCAAGGGTGCCGGGAACGTCATGGAATTGTGGCGCGGCTTCATCGAGGAGCAGGCGGGCGGCACGCTGGAGAATATCGATCACGTGCTGGAGGATCAGGCGGCCTTTGCCCGTCTGGCGCGGAAGGTGATTTCCGATCTGGGCTATGGCGACCAGTTGGGCGACGACCCCGATCAGGACGAGCCCGACGATCAGGAAGGCGAGGCGGAAGAGGATCAGGATTCGCCCGAAAGCGCGGGCGAGGAGGAGCAGGAGAGCGACGAGTCCGAAGCCTCCCCCGAGCGGAGCCAAGAGGAGCAGCAGGATCAGAGCCAGGCGCAGGTCACGATGGAGGACAGCGCCGACATGGAACAGGGCGACGAGGCGGAGCTGCCGGAAGGCGAGGCCCCGCTGGAACCGCCGCCCCCTGCCCCCTATTCCGACGCGGACCCGAACTACACCGTCTACACACAGGATTTCGACGAGGAGATCCGCGCCGAGGAACTGGCCGAGGCGGCGGAGCTGGAACGTCTGCGCGCCTATCTGGACCAGCAACTGGAACCGTTGAAGGGGGCCGTGTCGCGGCTGGCGAACAAGTTGCAGCGCCGCTTGCAGGCGCAGCAGAACCGGTCATGGCTGTTCGATCTGGAGGAGGGGACGCTGGATGCGGGCCGTCTGGCGCGGGTCGTGGCGAACCCGACGACGCCCCTGTCCTTCAAGCAGGAGAAGGATACGGAATTCCGCGACACCTGCGTGACGCTGCTTCTGGACAATTCCGGGTCGATGCGCGGTCGTCCGATTTCGATTGCGGCCATCTGTGCGGATGTGCTGGCGCGGACGCTAGAGCGGTGTTCGGTGAAGGTCGAAATCCTTGGCTTCACCACCCGCGCGTGGAAGGGCGGGCAGAGCCGCGAGCGGTGGCTGGCGCAGGGGCGGCCGCAGGGGCCGGGGCGTCTGAACGACCTGCGGCACATCATCTACAAAGGTGCGGATGCGCCATGGCGGCGGGCGCGGCCCAATCTTGGGCTGATGATGAAGGAAGGTCTGCTCAAGGAGAACATCGACGGCGAGGCGCTGGAATGGGCGCATCGCAGGATGCTGGCGCGGCCCGAGGCGCGGAAGATCCTGATGGTGATTTCGGACGGCGCGCCGGTGGATGATTCCACTCTGTCGGTGAACCCCGCGAATTTCCTTGAGAAACATCTGCGCGACGTGATCGCCATGGTGGAACGGCGGCGGCAGGTGGAACTCATCGCCATCGGCATCGGGCATGACGTGACGCGCTACTACCAGCGGGCGGTCACGATTACGGATGTGGAGCAGTTGGCGGGCGCGATGACGGAGCAGCTTGCGGGGCTGTTCGAGGTCGACCCGAAGAAACGGGCGAAGGCGGGCCTGCGGCGGGCCGGGTAAAGGGGGGCTGTCTGCCCCCCTCGCCGCCTGCGGCGGCTCACCCCCCGAGGATATTTGAAGAACGGATGAAGGCCATGTTCCAGAGCTTTGAGACGACCTCCGATCCCAGCGCAGGACCGGGGCGTCTGGCGCGGCTGCGCGATCATCTGCGAGGCGAAGGCTTGGCCGGTTTCCTCGTGCCGCGCGCCGATGCGCATCAGGGGGAATATGTCGCCGCGCGGGACGAGCGGCTGCAATGGCTGACGGGGTTCACCGGATCGGCGGGTTTCGCCATCGTGCTGCCCGATGTGGCGGGGGTCTTCATCGACGGGCGCTACCGGGTGCAGGTGAAGGGTCAGGTCGATCTGGCCGCCTTCACCCCGGTCCCGTGGCCGGAGGTGAAGCCGGGGCCGTGGATCGTTGAACATCTGGCGGAGGGCGTCGTGGGCTTTGACCCTTGGCTGCATACGGCGGATGAGGTCGCACGGCTGGAAGAGGCCCTGAAGGGCTCGCGCGTCACGCTGCGGGCGGTGGAGAATGCGGTCGATGCCATCTGGCCGGACCAGCCCCCTGCCCCGCTTGGCGCGGCTTTTCCCCATCCGGTGACGCTGGCGGGAGAGAGTTCCGAAGCCAAGCGCGCCAGGCTGGCGGAGGGGCTGCGCAAGGCAGGCCAGACGGCGGCGGTGATCACCCTGCCGGATTCGCTCTGCTGGCTGTTGAACCTGCGCGGAGCGGATGTTCCCAGAAACCCCATCCTGCATGGCTTTGCCATCCTGCGCGATGACGGGACGGTCGATGTCTTTGTCGATCCGGCGAAACTGGGCGCGGCGGCGCGGGCGGCACTGGATGCGGGCGTCAGGCTGCATCCGGCGGAGGGCTTCGAGGCGGGGTTGCGCGGGCTGTCGGGCGTGGTGCGCGTGGATCGGGGGACCGCGCCGCTGGCCGTATCGCGGATCGTCGAGGAGGGTGGCGCGACGGTCGCATGGGGCGACGATCCCTGCCGCCTGCCCAAGGCCGCCAAGAACGCCGCCGAAGTGGCAGGGATGCGTGAGGCGCATCTGCGCGACGGGGCGGCGGTGGTGGAGTTCCTGTGCTGGCTGGATCAGGCCGCGCCCAAGGGCGGTTTGACGGAGATCGACGTGGTCACCACGCTGGAGGGGTATCGGCGCGCGACCAATGTGCTGCACGACATCAGCTTCGACACGATCTGCGGGGCGGGGCCGAACGGGGCCATCATGCATTACCGTGTCACGCGCGAGACGAACCGCCCCGTGCGGATGGACGAATTGCTGCTGGTCGATTCCGGCGCGCAATATGCGGACGGGACGACCGACATCACCCGCACCGTCGCCGTCGGCGACCCGGGGGCCGAGGCGCGGGATTGCTATACACGCGTGTTGCAAGGCCTCATCGCGATATCCCGCGCGCGCTGGCCGCGCGGCATCGCGGGGCGCGATCTGGATGCGCTGGCGCGTTTTCACCTTTGGGTGGCGGGGCAGGATTTCGACCACGGCACGGGGCATGGCGTGGGGGCGTTCCTTTCCGTGCATGAGGGGCCGCAGCGCATCAGCCGCGTGTCGGAGGTGCCGCTGGAACCCGGCATGATCCTGTCGAATGAACCGGGGTATTACCGCGAAGGCGCCTTCGGCATCCGGCTGGAAAACCTGATCGTGGTGCGGGAGGCAGAGAAGATGGGCGACATGCGCGACCAGCTTTCCTTCGAAACGTTGACCTTTGCCCCCTTCGACCGCCGCCTGATTCTAACTGGCCGCCTTGGCCCGGATGAGCGTGACTGGCTGAACGCCTATCACGCCGAGGTGCTTGCCAAGCTTTCGCCGCGCCTGTCCGCCCCGGCGCGGGACTGGCTGACGGCCGCCTGCGCCCCGGTCTGAGCGGTGTGCGGGCGGAGACCTGCCCAAATCCGTGGCGGCTTCGGGCGGCAGGGCGCCGACTTCGGACGAGGCGCTTGCCTCAGGGCCGTGCGAAGCTCAGCCTCGCCGGATCGGCAAGGGAGAACAGGATGAGCGTGACACTGGAAATCAGGCCCGTTCCGGGCCGCTATATCGTGCGGGCCAGCGGGGCCATCATCGGCGAGACGGAGCGCGCGGTGGAACTGGTGGAGGGCGCGCGGGCCCCGGTGATCTATGTCCCGCGCGAGGATGTGGCGATGGCGCTGCTTGATCCGTCGGAACGCCATTCCACCTGCCCCTTCAAGGGCGAGGCGCGCTATTTCACCATCGTCACGCCCGAGGCGCGGCTGGAGGATGCCGTCTGGTCCTATGAACTGCCCATCGCGGGGGCGGAGGCCATCGCGGGGCATCTGGCCTTCTATCCCGAAAAGGTCCGGGTGGAGCCGCGCTAGGCCGCCTCGGCGGCCACCTTTCGGATGCGTTCCACCATGGCACGCAGACCGTTCGACCGCTGCGAGGAAAGATGTTCGTTCAGACCCAACCGGCCCAGTTCGGCGGTGGCGTCCACCTTCGCGACTTCCGCCACGGGCAGACCCGCATAAAGCGCATGCAGCACGGCGATCAGACCCTTCACGATCATCGCGTCGCTGTCGCCCTGAAAGTCGAAGCGCCCGCCCTCGATCACCGGTTGCAGCCAGACCTGGCTGGCGCAGCCCTGCACCTTTGTGGCGGGCACCTTGAAGGCCTCGTCCATCGGCGGGAAGGCCTTGCCCAGTTCGATCACATGGCGATAGCGATCTTCCCAGTCGTCGAGGAAGTCGAAGGTTTCGGCAAGCTCTTCAAAGGCAGGGGTGGCCATCGGGTCCTCCGTTGCGCTGACCCTGACCTAGGGCCTTCGCGACGAAAGGTCCACCCTCCGCCGCATCACCTGCGCGGTCCGTTCCGTTCCAGCCAGAGCAGGCGCGCCAGCATGGGCAGAAGCGCGATGCTGGCCGTGATCAGCACCGCGACGGACCAAGGCAGCAGGGGCATCCCCACGGCGCGCGCCCGCGGGGCGATGAGCGCGAAGGCCACCGCGACGGCGATGAGAAGATCGAACCAGACCTGATTGCCCGCAAGGTTGGTGCTGTGATTGGTCCAGAAGGTCATCACCCCGTCGCGCCAGAGGGTCAGGGCGGAGAAGGCGGCAAAGCCAAGACCAAGGGCCACGAGCGCCCCGACATGCCACCGGGCGCGGGCCGGGCCGCGAGAGACGGCGACCCACAGGATGAAACCCGCAGCCGCGAGATAGGCGAGGGGTGGCAGGATCTGCAACATGGATATACTCCGTAAGGAAAAGGTCGCAATAACGTAGCGACTGCTACATTATTTATGTAGCAGTCGCTACACAACATGGAAATCGGGGATGCCACGGCCAAAGCCGGACCGGGATGCGCTGCTGGAGGGTCTTGCCGACCATGTGCTGGCACATGGGCTGGCCGGGGCGAGCCTCAGGCCGCTTGCCGCCTCGGTCGGCACGTCGGACCGGATGCTGATCTACCATTTCGACAGCAAGGACGCCCTGATCGCGGCCATCCTCGAACGGCTGGCGCGGCGCATGGCGACCGGTCTGGACGCGGCGCTTCCGGCGCAGGTCATGCCCTGCGAGGCGGACCTGATAGCCGCCGTCATCACGATGACGCGCGCGCCCGAGGTGCGGCCCTTCATGGGGCTGTGGTTCGACATCCTGTCCATGTCGCGCCATGCCGAGGGGATACCCGACGGGGTTGGCCTTGCCATCCTTTCCATCTTCCGCGACTGGATTACCCGGCGCCACCCGAACGGCTTGGCCGGATCCGAGCGGACGCTTGCCCTGATCGAGGGGTTGCTGGTCATCGACGCGGCCGGGGCATCCGGGATGGTGGACCGGGTCGTCGCCGCCCTGCCCAGATAGGCCCGCCCTCCCTGCCCTGCAGCGGGTGCTTTTCAAAGCGCGCGGCATGGGCTACCCAAGGATCGAGACAACGGGGGACTGGGATGCAACGCAGGGTTTTGCTGGGACTGGGTGTCGTGATGGTGGTGGCAAGCTGTGGCCGCATCCGCGAGTCGCGGCTCAATCCGTTCAACTGGTTCGGACGCGCCCGCCGCCGCGAGGCCGTCCCCGCCGCGCCCGAGGCTCCGCAGGACCCGCGCCTTCTGGTGGCCGAGGTGGTCAGCCTGTCGGTCGATCCCTACAGCACCGGCGCCATCGTCCGCGCCAAGGGCATCCCGCCCAGCCAGGGCTGGTGGGAAGCGGAACTCGTGCCCCGCCCGATCGACGAAAATGGCGTACTGGTCTATGATTTTCGGGTCTTCCCGCCGCTGATCGAAACGCCGGCAGGCACCCCCCGGTCGCGCGAGATCACGGTTGCGGCCTCGCTGTCCACCGTGGCGCTCGATCCGGTGACCGAGATCGTCGTGCAGGGCGCGACCAACGCGCTTTCCTCGCGGCGCTGAGGCGCCCCGCAAGGCGGGTGGGCTGCGTCAGAGACGCACCACCCGCACCTCACTCCCCTTGGCCGACAGCGCGATCTCGCCCTTGCACAGGCGCAGCGCATCCTCGCCAAAGGCTTCGTTGCGCCAGCCCCGCAGCGCCTCGACATCCCGCTCGCCCGCCGCGATGGCATCCAGATCGGCGGCCGAGGCAATCAGGCGCGGCGCCACGCCAAGCTGTTCCGCCTTGGCCTTCAGCAGAACCCGCAGCAGGTCGGCCAGCGCGGGATTGACCTGCAACTGATCGCGGCTGAAATCGGGCTTGGGCATGTCCTCGGACCGCATCTCCATCCCGGCCTTCACGGCGGCAAGGATGCCCTCGGCGATTTCGGGCTTGCGCCCTTCGCGCAGCAGCAGGCGCGAACGGCCGAGTTCCTCCATCGTGGCGGGGCGGGTGGAGGCCAGTTCCAGCAGCGCGTCGTCCTTCATCACGCGCGAGCGCGGCACATTCTGGCGCTGTGCGTAATCTTCGCGGAACCGTGCCAGTTCCTTGACGATGGCAAGGAAACGGCCCGAGGTGGTGCGCGTCTTGACGCGCAGCCATGCCTCGTCGGGCAGGACGGTATAGGTGGCCGGATCGGTAAGGATGGCCAATTCCTCCTCCACCCATTTCGTGCGGCCATTCTTGGCAAGCTGTGCGGCCAGCCATTCATAGATCACCCGCAGATGGGTGACATCAGCCAGCGCATATTCCTGCTGGGCGGTGGAAAGCGGACGGCGCGACCAATCGGTGAAGCGCGAGGTCTTGTCGAGGTTTTCCTTGGCGATCTTCTTTACCAGAGTCTCGTAGCCCACCTGTTCGCCAAAGCCGCAGACCATGGCGGCGATCTGCGTGTCGAACAGCGGATCGGGAAAGACCTTGCCCTCGACGAAGAAGATTTCCAGATCCTGCCGCGCGGCATGGAAGACCTTGACCGTCGCCTTGTGGCGGAAGAGGTCATAGAGCGGTTCGAGGCTCATCTCCTCGCCCTCGATCGGATCGACGAGGACGGCATCCCCGGCCTTTCCCGGCAGCGCCATCTGGATCAGGCAGAGCTTCGACCAATAGGTCCGCTCGCGCAGGAATTCCGTGTCGATGGTGACATAGGGCTGGGCTTTGGCGGCTTCGCAGAAGGCGGCGAGGTCGTCTGTCGTCGTAATCGTTCGCATCGGCTTCCGTCCTGCCAAAAGGGGGCACGGGGTCATCCCGCCCTGCCCCTATAGGCATCCGGGGCGCAAATTGGAAGAGCGGACCGCTGCCCCGCGCGCCCTCCGGCGCGGGGGGCGAAAAATCTTCGTACGAAGATTTTTCGGATGCGAAGAATTTTCGTACGAAAATTCTTCGTCCGCGGCATCAAAGGTAGAGCGGGTTCCTGTCCCCACCGGCAAAGCGGCGCAACACGGCTGGGTAAAGCCTGTGCTCCTGCACCAGCACCCGCGCGGCAAGGGTTTCGGCGGTGTCGCCGGGCAGGATCGGCACCCGCGCCTGACCAAGAATCGGCCCGTCGTCCAGAACGGGCGTCACCTCATGCACGGTGCAGCCCGCTTCGGCATCGCCCGCATCCAGCGCCCGCTGATGCGTGTGCAGGCCGGGATAGAGCGGCAGGAGCGACGGGTGGATGTTCAGCATCCGCCCCGCGAAACGCCCGACGAAGGCAGGCGTCAGGACGCGCATGAAACCGGCCAGACAAAGGATATCGGGTTCCACCGCAAGGATGGGCTCCAGCAGGGCCGCCTCGAAGGCGGCGCGGTCGCCCTTGAAGGGGCGGTGGTCGACCGCCGCCACCGCGACGCCCGCCGCCGCGGCTTTGGCGAGGCCCGCCGCCGCCGGATCGTTCGACGCCACCAGCACCGGCCGCGCCGGATGCCCCCCCGCCGCCATGTCGCGCAAAAGCGCCAGCATGTTGGAGCCGCCACCGGAAATCAGGATGGCGACCCGTTTCGTCACAGCAAGCGGCCCTTGTAGACGACCCCCTGCCCTTCCACCACGCGGCCCATGCGGGTGACCGTCTCGCCCGCCGCTGCCAGCAGCGCGGCCAGCGCCTCGGCGCGGTCTTCGGCCACCACCAGCATCATCCCGATGCCGCAGTTGAAAGTCTTCAGAAGCTCGGCCTCGGCCATGTTGGCGGTCGTGGCCAGCCAGCGGAACACGGGCGGCAACGTCCATGTGCCAAGGTCGATCTCGCAGGCCAGCCCTTCGGGCAGGACGCGCGGCGGGTTCTCGGTCAGCCCGCCCCCGGTGATATGGGCAAGGCCATGCACGCCCCCCGCACGGATCGCGGCCAGCGCCTGTTTGACGTAAAGGCGGGTAGGCGCAAGCAGCGCCGCGCCCAGATCGCCGTCAGAGAAGGGCGAGGGCGCATCCCATGTCAGGCCCGACAGTTCCACCACCTTGCGCACGAAGCTGTAGCCGTTGGAATGCACCCCGGTCGAGGCCAGCCCCAGCAGCACGTCACCCGCCTGCACGCCCGCCGGAAGGTCCGCCCCGCGCTCCATCGCACCCACGGCGAAACCGGCAAGGTCGAAATCGCCCTTGTGATACATCCCCGGCATTTCCGCCGTCTCGCCCCCGATCAGGGCGCAGCCCGATGCCTCGCAGCCGGCCGCGATGCCTTCGATGATGCGCGCGGCCTGATCCACCTCCAGCTTGCCGGTTGCGAAATAGTCGAGGAAGAGCAGCGGCTCCGCCCCCTGACAGACAAGGTCGTTCACGCACATGGCAACGAGGTCGATGCCGATCGTGTCGACATTGCCGGTGTCGATGGCGATGCGCAGCTTCGTGCCCACCCCGTCGGTCGCCGCCACGAGGATGGGGTCGCTATACCCCGCCGCCTTGAGGTCGAACAAAGCGCCGAACCCGCCAAGGCCGGAAACCGTGCCGGGCCGGTTGGTCCGCTTCGCGGCGGGTTTGATCCGTTCGACCAGAGCATTGCCTGCGTCGATATCCACCCCTGCCTGCGCATAGGTAAGGCCATTCGTCATCGCACCGCTCCGCCGCTGTCCCGCCAATGGCGCGGGGCATATACCAGCCCCGCCCGCGCCGCAACGGCGGATGCCGCCCGCTTGACGCGGATCAAGGCGCGACTGCCGATTTCTGACCAATAAGGCACCGACGCGCGCCCAAGGAGGATTTGTCATGTCGCGACTCTTCATGCTGCTCTATTCCCTGATCGGGCCCAGCCTTGCCGGCGTCGGGGTCATCGCCGTTCTGACCATGGGCATGGTCACGCTGAAGCCCATTCTCGTGGCGGCCGCACTTGGATTTGCCCTCGGTCTGCCCGCCGCCTGGATCGTCGCGCGCCGGATCGCGGACGAGGCCGCCTGACGCGCCCCTTGACCGTCCGGGACGGAAGCCTTACCCCCAAGGCCACGGGGCTGTAGCTCAATGGTTAGAGCCGGGCGCTCATAACGCCTTGGTTGGGGGTTCGAGTCCCTCCGGCCCTACTCGATCTCCCTCCGCCTGCGGCGGCCTGTCCTTGCCGCAGCGCTTCTCAGCCGCCCTTAGCTCGGGCCATCCGGGCCCTTGCGCCCCGTCATGCCGCCGCGATCGACAGTCTTTCGACGATCCAGTCGAGGAAGACCCGTGTCGCGGGCGACGGTTCCCGCCCCAGCGGCGTGATCAGGTGATAGCGCTCCTCCGGGACCACGCTGTCCTGCCCCAACCGCACAAGACGCCCCTCGCGCAGGATATCCTCCAGCAGCACATCCCAGCCCATCGTCACCCCCTCGCCGTTCAGCGCGGCCTGAACCGTGTCGGAATAGTGGTTGAACCGCAGCCTGCTCATGTCCGACGCCCGACCCAGCGCCGGCCCGAGGCGCAGCGCCTTGGCCCATTGCCGCCACGGCATCCAAGCGGGGTTCACTATGTCCGACGCAATCAACGGCAGATGCGGCAGATCGGCCTCTTCCGCCCTGATCCCCAGCCGGTCCAGCAGCAGGGGGCTTGCCACCGGAAAGGCGCGTTCGGCCTTTTCGGCATGGCTGACTGCATCCTCGAAGGGTGGCTTGCCATAGCGGATCGCCACGTCCAGCCGCGCCTGCCGCAGGTCCATCGGCGTATCATCCGCGACCAATCGAAGGCGGACATGCGGAAAACGTGCCCGGAAATCGGGCAGTCTTGGCATAAGCCAGAACTGGTTGAAGGCCAATGTCACGCCGATAGCCACGGTATCGGGCACCTCGGGCTGGCGCAGGGTCTCGATCATTTCGGACATGCGGAAGAAGGCACCGCCCACCGCCTGTGCCAGCGCCACGCCCGCAGGCGTCAGCACCACTCGCCGATGCGCCCGCACGAACAGCGGCTTGTTCAATTCCTGTTCCAGCGCCTTGATTTGCTGGCTGACCGCCGCCTGCGTCACCCCAAGTTCCGCAGCCGCCAGCGTGAAACTGCCCAGCCGCGCCGCGCTTTCGAAGGTGGACAGCAGATTGAGCGTCGGCAGGCTGCGGCGGAGGGGGACCATCTTCGGTCGCTTTCGATGATTTCACCGCCGATGGATTAGCAGCACTAATGGTTTTGTCCAGAATTAATGCCGTTGAAGCAAAGCGGTCCCACAGGCAGCTTCACGCCGATCCCCCGCGCAGGCGGGGCACAGGCAGCATGCAGGGACCAACGACAATGACCGCCCAAGGCGACCTCCTCTCCCTCCTTTCCGCGCAACGTTCCGGCATGTCGCTGGCGCGCCCCTTCTATACCGACGCCGCCCTGTTCGAGGCCGACCTAGACCTGATCTGGCACCGTGAATGGATCTTCGCCGCCTCGGTCGCGGAACTGGGCAAGGCGGGGGCCTATGTCACGCTGCAACTGGGCAAATATCCCGTCGTGATCGTGCGCGGGGCGGATGGCGAGATCCGCGCCTTCCACAATGTCTGCCGCCACCGTGGCCAGCGCCTCTGCCCCAAGACATCCGGCAACACCGTCAAGCTCGTCTGCCCCTACCACCAGTGGACCTATGAAACCGATGGCCGCCTGCTCTGGGCGCGCGACATGGGGCCGGACTTCGATGCCTCGAAACACGGGCTTAAGCGGCTGCATTGCGCGCAGGCGGCGGGGATGATCTTCGTCTGCCTCGCGGAAGAGGCCCCCGACTTCGCCGCCGTGAAGGCCGCAGCCGACCGCTATGCCGCGCCGCATCGCATGGACGACCTGAAGGTCGCCTTCCAGTCGCGCATCGTGGAAAACGGCAACTGGAAGCTGGTGCTGGAAAACAACCGCGAATGCTATCACTGCGCCGGCTCGCACCCGTCGCTCTGCCGCACCTTCAACGACGATCCCGACCTCGTGGGCGCGGATGACAGCCTCTCCTCCCCCGCTGGTGCCGCCCATGTGAACCGCTGCGAAGAGGCGGGCCTTCCCTCGCGCTACATCATCGACGCCAACGAACAGTGGCGGCTGGTCCGCATCCCATTTGTCGGCGACGCCGTCAGCTACACGATGGACGGCAAACCCGCCGCGCCGCTGATCCCCGGCATGCCCTTCGCAAATGCCGGATCGCTGCTGTTCTTCCACTACCCGAACACATGGAACCACTTCCTCTCCGACCATGTGCTGAACTTCCGCGTCCTGCCCATCAGCCCGACCGAAACCGAAGTCACGACGACATGGCTGGTCCACAAGGACGCGGTGGAAGGGCGCGACTATGACCTCACCCGCCTGACCGAGGTGTGGGAGGCCACCAATGACGAAGACCGCCGCGTGGTCGAAGAAAACCAGTTCGGCATCAACTCCCCCGCCTATGAACCGGGCCCCTATTCGGTGAAACAGGAAAGCGGCGTGATCCAGTTCGTCGACTGGTATGTGCGCAGCATGACCCGCAGCCTCGCCCCGCAGGGGCAGGCGCTGGCGGCGGAGTAAGTCACATGGGCAAACCGCGCCAGAACTGGACCGCCGCCCCGTGGGACGACCGCGAGGAGCTGGAGGTCGCGATGGTCATCCCCGAAACCGCGGATACCGCGACCATCGCCTTCCGCGCGCCCTCGGGCGCGTGGTTCGACTACCAGCCGGGTCAGTTCCTGACGCTGGACCTGCCCGTTCCGGGCGGGCCGCTGTCGCGGACCTATACGATCTCGTCCTCTCCTTCCCGGCCCCTCTCGATCTCCATCACGGTCAAGGCGCAGCCCGGCTCCATCGGCACGCGCTGGATGCTGGACCACCTCAAACCCGGCATGCGGATCAAGGCCTATGGCCCCGCAGGCCAGTTCACCTTCCTGCGCCATCCGGCGAAGAAATACCTCTTCATCTCGGCGGGATCGGGCATCACCCCCATGATGTCGATGACCATGTGGGCATGGGATTCGGGCGAGATGCCCGACATCGCCTTCGTCCACGCCGCCCGCAAACCCGCCGACATCATCTTCAAGCGCCGCCTCGAACAATTCGCCGCCCGCGTCCCCGGCCTGCAACTGCGCTTCACCGTCGAAGAGGTCGACCCGTTCGAGGTCTGGTCCGGCTTCCGTGGCCGCCTGTCGCAGATCATGCTCGGCCTCATGGCCCCCGACTACCTCGACCGCGAAGTGTTCTGCTGCGGTCCCGAACCCTTCATGCGCTCGGTGCGGGAAATGCTGGCCTCCCTCGGCTATGACATGGCCCGCTACCACGAGGAAAGCTTCGCCGCCCCTGTGCTGGAGGAAATCCCCGTCGAAACCGCCGCCCCTGCCGGCGCGTCGGAGATCGTCTTTGAAGGATCGGGCAAGACGGTGGCCTGCGACGGCACCGAAACCGTCCTCGCCGTGGCAAAGCGCGCGGGGCTCAACATCCCCTCAAGCTGCAACTTCGGCCTCTGTGGCACCTGCAAGGTGCAAAAGACCGGTGGAGAGGTGGTCATGGTCCACAATGGCGGCATCTCGGATGACGAAATCGCCGCGGGCCTGATCCTCGCCTGCTGCGCGCGCCCGCAGGGAAGCGTCGGCATCGCCCTTTGACAGGCGGTTGCGGAGATGCCGCCCCGCAAGGGGCGGCACCCTGCCCTAAAGATCCTTCACCAGCCGCAGCGCGTCATAGATCGCCGCATGGGTGTTCCGCGCCGCCACCGCATCGCCGATGCGGAAGACGCGGAAGCGTCCACCGGGATTGCGGAGAATCCCCTGCGCCCCGCCCGTGGACAGCGCCTCGTAATCCACCTCGCCAAGGTTCCGCGACTGGGGCTTCAGGTCGAAATATAGATCGTCCAGCGGCCGCGTGCCCTGATTGACGATCACCTGATCGACCAGCCGTTCCCGCGTGACATCGCCGTAATCGCTGCCCAGCACCGCCCGCAACTGGTTCCCCTCGCGCGCCACGGACATCAGCCGCCATGTCACGGTAAAGGTCGTGTTCCGCTTCTGCAGGTTGCGCATATAGGGAACGAGGTTCATCGCCATGACTTCGGGCGAGAAACTGCGGTCGGGCGTCACGATCTCTACCGCCGCACCGGTCGCGGAAATCAGGTCCGCCGCCTGCAAGGCCGCATGATCCCCCGCATCATCGAAGATCAGGACGTTCGAGCCGGGCTTCACATCGCCCGACAGGATATCCCATGCAGAATGGACAAGGTCGTTCCCGGCCTTCAGCACCTCGACATGCGGCAGGCCGCCGGTCGCGATGATCACCTCGTCGGGGTCGGTCGCCAGAACGGCATCGGCATCGGCAAAGGTGTTGAAATGGAACTTCACCCCCTTCTTCTCGCATTGCGCCATGCGCCACGCGATGATGGAGGTCATCTCGCGCCGCCGCTCGTCCTGCGCGGTCAGGCGGATCTGGCCGCCCGGCTGGTCGGCGGCCTCAAAAACCGTCACCTCATGCCCGCGCTCTGCGGCGACACGCGCCGCCTCCACCCCCGCGGGCCCTGCGCCGACGATGGTGATGCGCCGTTTCGCGGCGGCTGCGGGGATCAGGTGGGGCATCGTCTCCTCGCGCCCCGTGGCGGGGTTGTGCAGGCAGAAGGCCAGCCCGCCCTGATAGATCCGGTCAAGGCAATAATTCGCCCCCACGCAGGGGCGGATGTCGTCTTCGCGCTTTTCGATGATCTTGCGCACGATATGGGGGTCGGCCATGTGCGCGCGGGTCATGCCGACCATGTCCAGCTTGCCCGAAGCGATGGCATGGCGCGCGGTGGCCACGTCCGGGATCTTGGCCGCGTGGAAAGTGGGGAACCCCGTCGCCGCGCGGATTTCGCCCGCGAAATCGAGGTGGGGGGCGTTCTTCATCCCCTGCACGGGGATCACATCCGTCAGCGCGGCATCGGTTTCGATATGGCCGCGGATCACGTTCAGGTAATCCACCAGCCCGCTGTTCTTCAGCCGATGCGAAAGCTCCATCCCTTCGGCCTTGGTGAAACCGCCTTCCACCATCTCGTCGCCGGTGTAACGCAGGCCAAGGATGAAATCGTCCCCCACCCGGGCGCGGATCGCCCGCAGGACGTCGAAACCAAAGCGCAGGCGGTTGTCCAGATCGCCGCCATAGGGCGCCTCCAGCGTGTTGGTCAGGGGCGACCAAAACTGGTCGATCAGGTGGCCATAGGCTTCAAGCTCCACCCCGTCGACGCCTGCGGCCTTCATCCGCTCCGCCGCATCGGCGTAATCCTCGATGATCCGCGCGATGTCCCAGTCTTCCATCTTCTTCGGAAACGCCCGGTGCGACGGCTCGCGCTCATGGCTGGGCGACACCACGGGCAACCAGTCGCCCTTGTCCCAGCGCGTCCGGCGGCCAAGGTGGGTCAACTGGATCATCACCGCCGCGCCGTGGTCGTGGCATTCGTCAACCATCTGCTTCATCCAGCCGACGACCTCATCCTTCCAGGCAAGGATGTTGTTGAACACCGGCGGGCTGTCCCGCGCGACAGAGGCGGAGCCCGCCGTCATCGTCAGCGCCACGCCCGCCTTGGCACGCTCCACGTGATAGGCCCGATAGCGCCCCTTGGGCATCCCGTCCTCAGGGTATGCCGGTTCGTGGCTGGTGATCATGATGCGGTTGCGCAGGGTCAGGTGCTTCAGCTTGTAGGGCTGCAGCAGCGGATCGTTGGACATCGGGGCCTCCTGTCGTTTCCGCGACTGTGGCGCAGAATGTTCATTTATGTCAAGTTAATCGCCACCCAAGAACATTTCCTTGCGCGCCGCCCCCCTTGCCCCTAGGGTCGGGCACATGGATCAGGCGGAAAAGACCGAAACCGGATGGCGCGGATCGCGCGAGGGCTGGCTGGAGGCCGCCTATGCCGCGCTGGTGACCGAAGGCGTGGACGCGGTGAAGATCATGCCGCTGGCCGAACGTCTGAAACTGTCGCGCACCAGCTTCTACTGGTTCTTCAAGGACCGCGAGGCGCTGCTTCAGGCCCTGGCCGAGATGTGGGAGGCCCGCACCACAACCCCCCTCGTCGCCGCCACCACCGACTATGCCGAAACGGAAACCGAGGCGATGCTCAACGTCATCGGCTGTTTCCTGCGGGCCGAGACTTTCGATGCCCGGATGGAATTCGCTATGCGCGGCTGGGGGCTGAAGGATGCGGCGATCCTTGCCCGCATCGCCGATGCAGATACCCGCCGCCTACAGGCACTCACCGCCATGCTGGGACGCTGGGGTCACAGCGCGCTGGATGCGGAAGTGCGCGCGCGCACCATCTACCTCGTCCAGATCGGCTATATCTCGATGCAGGCCGAAGAGACGCTGGAAACCCGCCTGACCCGCATCCCGAACTATGTGGAAATCTATACGGGCCGCCCGCCGATGCCGAACGAACTCGCCCGCTTCCGGGCGCGCTTCGCCCGCTGACGGATAGCCGGCCACGCCCTGCGCCGCCGCACCGGCAGCAATCCGCCACAGCACCCGGAACCGCGACATTGTCACTGGACGCCCCGCCCCGGCAAAGCCGACGCCGGGCGAATCATTTTTGCGGAAATGATAATCCACGGTTGTGCGCCCCGCATCGCGCTCCCATTTCGCACGAAAGACCGCGACGCGCGCACTGCAGGCCCACTCCCGCGACGCAGGCCGCGTTGGCATTTTGCCGCAATTCGTAACAGCCCCGGAAACAGTCGTTGAATCAACGGCATGTCCGTTTCCGGAAGCACCCGGAATTGGGGCCTTTTTATGGCCGAAAGACGGTTTTTCCCAAACTTTCGTTTAGACGACCCCAACAGTTAGGGTAGATTAACCACGGGGGAACTAGGGGGGGGAGGCCGGCCCTGCCGGTCAGATGCTGCCAATTGGGAGATCCATGCTGAATCTCGTTCTGATCGACGACCATCCGATCGTGCTCGCCGGTCTGGTGGACATTCTGAGGTAACAGAAGAACTACAACATCGTGGCCACGGGAACCACGGCGGATGCTGCCCTCCGCCTTGTCCGGGACCATGACTGCGACATCCTCGTGGCCGACCTGAACCTGCCGGGAAACATGATCGAGGCGATCCGCCAGATCCGCGCGGAACGCCCCTCGGTGCGCGTCCTCGTCTTCACCGCCAGCGCAAGCGTCGAGACCTGCATGCAGCTTCTTGCTGCCGGGGCGACGGGCTATGTGCTTAAGGGAAGCTCGGGCGGCGACCTGTTCTACGCGCTGGAAGAGGTGGCGGCGGGGAAGGAATACGTCTCCTCCTCCATGGCCACCAAGGTGATCCGCGAGATGCGGATGGCCGAGCAGCGCAAGGCGGAACGCGCCTCGGTCGCGCTGAATTCGCGCGAGGATCAGGTGGTCCGCGAATTGCTGAACGGGGCGTCGAACAAGGAAATCGCCAACAAGCTGAACCTGTCCGACAAGACGGTGAAGCATTACATGACGCAGATCATGCAGAAGTTCAACGCGCGCAACCGCGTCGAGGTGGTGCTGGAAGTGCAGCGCCTGAACGGCACGCCGCTGCGCCACTGAACGGGTTGCTGATGCGAAAGGGGCGCGGTTCCAACACCGCGCCCCTTTCGCATTGCCGAAGCACGGGGTCCACAGGGGCCCCCAAGGGCCTCGCCGCCATCACGCCTCGACGCCCAGCCCCGCCTGACCCGCAGCCCTGCCTTGCCCCTCGACCGCAAGCCCAAACGCGCGCTTCATCTGCTGATCCCGCATCTGCCTCTTGTCCAGCAGCAGGACGACCTCGGTGCCGCGTCCGGGGCGCGAATTGATCGTCAGGTCGGCCCCCACGCTGCGCGCCCGGTTGCGCATGCCCGCAAGTCCAAGCGACACATGCCCCACCGACCGCCCCGGCTCCTCGCCCATCTTCGAGGCCGTGCAGGTGCCCGGTCCCTTGTCGGACACGACGATCCGCACCAGCCCCTCGGCATCGCTGGCCGTGACCGCAACGCCCTTCCCCTCGGCATGGTTGCGGGCATTGTGCAACGCCTCGCTCACGATGCGATAGACCGCCACGCGCAACTCGTCATCCGGATCAAGGTTGATCGGCGGGATGTCCACCGCCACCTCCGTCCCGCATTCGGTGCGGAAGTTCTGCACCGCAAGCTGCAGCGTCTCTTCCAGATCAAGTTCCTCCAGCGCGGGCATCACGAGGCCGGTGGAAATCTGGCGCAGCTCGGCAAGGGCCGCATCCAGCAACTCGCTCGCCTTGCGGGCAAGGGGTTGATCGGCCTCGGCATGGATCAACTGGCTGCGATAGAGAGCGGCGATGCTCAGCAACTGGATCGGCCCGTCATGCAGATCGGCCCCGATCCGGTTCAGCACCGCCTCGGAAATCTGCGCGGCCTGCCTGCGCAACTCCTCGGATTCCCGGAACAGTTGCCGGTTCGCCCCGGCCAGCGCATCTGACCGGCGCAGGCTTTCGGAAATCGCCACCTCCTGCGCGCTGATCCGCCTCTGGGCAAAGGCCACCAGCACCGCCAGCCCCACGATCCCGATGGCCAGCGAGGCAAGCCGCACCGCATCGGTGTCTTCCAGCATCCGCGAGATGCGCGCCATGAGAAGTTCCACGCTGCAATAGATCTCGCCCACGGCGATGACCTGCCCCTCGCGGTTCACCAGCGGGATATAGACCTCATAGACGACCGAACCCAGATTGCCGTCCCACAGGTTTTCCGGCGTCGAGTCATCGGCCCGCTCGATCACCGTCTCGCCATGCACGGCGCGGATGGCGGCGGCTTCCAGCACCCCGTCGGGGTCGATCGGCCCGCGCGAATTGTAGACCAGCGCCCCGTCCAGCGCCCAGATCTTGACCTGATCGATATAATCCGGGTCGATCTGCGTCGTCACCGCCTCATGCACACGATGCTGCATCGCAACGGGCATGTAGCCCCGGACGGGTTCCTCCCCCAGCACCGACAGCAGCACGCCACGCGCCAGCGCCTGTTCGATCTCCAGCGACCCCTCGATCATCCGGCCCGCGATGATTTGGTTCTGCATCTTACCCGTGACGAAGGCCAGCACGGCAAACAGTACCGCCGCCAGAAGCAGGAATTGCCCGGTCAGCCCGATGGCGCGGAAGAAACGGCCGATCAGCAGCATCTCTGCGATGCCCCACACCAATCGGTAAGCGCGACCAAGGCCCGCCCAACGTTCATCCAACCCTCCCAGCCCCGGCTCTGAGGTGCCGGCCCTATATCCGCGCTTCATGGCAGAATTTTCATCATTATGAACATGAACCCGCCCTCCGGAAAAGACCCTGCCGCATGCCTTGGCCGCGGGCCTGCTATTCTTCGCGCATCGCGCGCTGCATCTGGTCCATCACCGGTTGCACGATGTAGGAAATCGCCACCCGCTCCGCCGTCGGCACGAAGACCTCGACCGGCATCCCCGGCACCAGCCCCCGCTCGCCCAGCGCGGACATGTCGCCCACGGGGCGGGCGCGCGCCGTGTAATAGGTCATGCCCGTGGCCGGGTCGGCGACGGCGGCGGCGGCGATGGTTTCCACCACCGCGTCGATCTCCGGCGTCACCCGCATGTTGAAGGCCGAAAAACGCAACCGCGCCGCCTGCCCCGGTTCGATCGCGTCGATATCGGTCGTCGCGATGCGGAATTCTATCACCATGTCCTCCGCCGAGGGCACGATGCTGACCAGCGTCTTGCCCGGCGCGATCACCTCGCCCAGCGTGGCCACGTTCACCTCGTTCACCACACCCGCGACGGGCGCGCGCAATTCCATCCGCCCGCGCTTCTCGCGGCTGGTGGCAAGCTGCTGGCGCAGATCGGTGATCTGCGGCTCCAGCAGGCGCAATTCGCGATGCGCATCCGCCTGCGCCTTGGCCAGCAGGCGGTCGCGCTCCAGCGCGATCTCGGTCTGCCGCGTCTCGTTGCGCGACAGGTTCGCGTCGATCTGCCCCATCTCGCCGCGCATACGCGTCATGTCGCGCAGGATCTCGTCCAGCCGCGTCTTCTCCACCGCCCCGCCTTTCAGCAGCGTCTCGAAGCGCGCGTGCTGCGCCTCCACCAGCGCCAGCTCCTCCACCAGCGCGGCGCGGCGCATGGTCATCCCCTCGGTGTCGAAACGCAACTGCTCGGCCTGCAGCACCAGCGCCTGCATCTGCGTCTCGCGCGCCAGTCGCGCCTCTTCCATCAACCGCCGCTCGCCTTCCACGATGCGCCGGAACGCCGCGTCACCCGCCCCGGCAGGATTGGCCATCGCCACCCCGTCACGCTCCGCCGCCAAACGCGCCGCCCGTGCCTCGGCCTCCATCAGTTGCACCTCCAGCATCGCGATGCGGGCGTCGATCTCGAACGTGTCCAGCCGCAGCACGGGCTGCCCCGCCTCCACCCGGTCCCCCCGCGCGATCAGGATGGCGGCCAACGTGCCCCCCTCCAGATGCTGCACGCTCTGCACATCGGACCGCACCAGCACGGACCCCGACCCGATCACCACCGAGTCAAGCCGCGCCGTCGCTGCCCAAAGCCCGATGCCCCCGAACAGCAGCGCCGAAAGCGCCGCCGCCGCAAGAAACCGCCCGCGCAGCGAGAAAAGCGCGCGGTCGCCGGGCCGGGTCGTCTCGAAAGGGCTGGTCATCGTCATGTCTTTCACTCCAGATCACATCCCGGGCCGCACAATGCGCAGGCGGCCCGTCACGCAGGCATCAAAGAAGTCCGTCCACCGCAGGTGCAGCCAGCGGTCCGTTGCCCATCCCCTCCGCATCCCCATCGTCCAGCCGTGCCGAGGCCATGGCCTCGCCCCTGTCGGATGCCTGCGAGGGGAAATGCCGGTCGAGAAAGGCCTCCCGCGTCTCTTCGTTCGACAAAAGCTGATGCGTCCGGTCCTCGCGCGCCATGAAGGCCGCCTCGGGATCGGGCCGCGTCTCGGGCCCGCGCAAGCGCTGCAATTCATGCGCGCTGATCCAGTCGCCAATGGCAAGCTGACCGATCTCGCGCACGGTCGCGGCATGGAAGGGTCGCGCCACCTCGGTCAGTTGCGCAAACAGGTCCTCGAAGCCGATGCCCGCGAACTCCGTGCCGGGGGCAGGTGTGCCCGCCCCGCCGTCACCGGTTGCGCCCCCGGCGCCGCCGCCCTCGGCCACCGCGCCCGATCCGCCCGCCGCGCCGCCCACCGCCGCGCCGCCGCGCGCCATGCCGCCGAAAGGCTCCACACCGGGGCCCCTCACAGCAAGCGCATCTACGCCCGCAGCGCCGCCCGCAGAGGGCGGCAGGTCCAGCGTCGGCTCCTCCATCTCGAAAAAGCGCGACAGGTCAAGCATGCCGGACCCCCGCCCGATCCGGCCAAGATCCTGCACCGCCTCCACCTGTTCCGTCACAGGCAGCGCCGTCTCCTCCATCGCGGGGGCTGGCACGGGGGCCACGGGACCCGCTCCGCCTGCGAAATCGGCGAGGGCCACGCCCTCCTCCCCTGCCTCGGGCATCGGCGGTGGCGCATCCGCAGCGCGCGGCGCGTCGCTGCCGAAGGCCGATTTGACCCATGCCGCCATCCCCACCATCAGCGCGGCCAAGAGCGCCGCCACCGGGGCCTCGCGCCGTTCCGCCAGTGCCAGCAGGGCGCGTCCCTTGGGACGGTTCGCCTCGGCGGATTTCCGATGTCTGGTCTGGATTTCCATCGCCGCCTCCCCTCAGCCCGCCGCCTGCGCGGGGGCCATGTCCTCCAGCGAAACCTGATCGCCGCCCGCCACCGTCACCGGCGC
>Ga0209278_1000648_pt1 | contig 25041 bp, 27 predicted proteins | sample JI81BgreenDNA_FD_187504 | JGI IMG/M metagenome (GOLD analysis project Ga0209278, IMG submission 187504) | Wastewater effluent complex algal communities from Wisconsin, to seasonally profile nutrient transformation and Carbon sequestration -... | ecosystem: Engineered > WWTP > Effluent > Algae...
GGGGATCTGCTTGGGCTCGTCCATCTCCTCCGACGCCATGCCGGCGAGGTGGCCGTTCCATTCGTTCATGCGGATGAAGATCTCGTTGGACATCACGTCCAGCGGCTTCTGCACCTCGCCCTGCACGTTGAGCCCGCCGGCCTGCACCTCGGCGCCGGGCGTCGCGTCGCCCAGGGCGCCCATGGCCACGATGCGGGCGATGCCCTTGCAGGCCAGCGACACATCCAGCAGCAGGGCATTGAGTTCGCCGCTGGCCTGCGGGAAGCGCTTGCGCTGCTCGATGAGGTAACGCGTGAGCGTCCAGCGTCCGGTGAGGGGCATCAGGTTCTCCCTGGGGTCTGGGTTGTTCTGTCAGGCGGCGTTGAACACGCGGCTCGCCCGCACGTCGGCCTCGGCCAGCGTGGTCAGGTCGTCGCGGCCCAGCACGCGGTCGCGCTCGGCGAACAGGCGGCTGGCCTGGCGCAGGCGCATGCGGTCGAGCGCGTTGCGCACGCTGCGGGCGTTGGCGAAGTGGGGCTGCGCGATGCGGCGCTGCAGGTACTCGTCGAAGGCCTCGCGCGCGCCGGCGCCGAAGCGGTAGTTCATGGTCTCGAGCATCCTGTCGGCGATGGCCTGCAGCTCGCCGTGCGCGTAGTCGGGGAAGTCCAGGTGGTGCGCGATGCGGCTGCTCATGCCGGGGTTGCTCTGGAAGAAGGTGTCCATGCGGTCCTTGTAGCCCGCGAGGATCACCACCAGGTCGTCGCGCTGGTTCTCCATCACCTGCAGCAGGATCTCGATGGCCTCCTGCCCGTAGTCGCGCTCGTTGTCGGGACGGTACAGGTAGTAGGCCTCGTCGATGAACAGCACGCCGCCCATGGCCTTCTTGAGCACCTCCTTGGTCTTGGGCGCGGTGTGGCCGATGTACTGGCCCACGAGGTCGTCGCGGGTCACGGCCACCAGGTGGCCCTTGCGCACGTAGCCCAGGCGATGAAGGATCTGCGCCATGCGCATCGCCACCGTCGTCTTGCCGGTGCCGGGGTTGCCGGTGAAGCTCATGTGCAGGCTGGGCGTCTGCGCCTGCAGGCCATGCGCCAGGCGCAGCTTGTCCACCACCAGCAACGCGGCGATGTCGCGGATGCGCTGCTTCACCGGGGCCAGGCCGACGAGGTCGCGGTCGAGCTCGTCCATCACGGCCTCGACCTGGCTCTGCGCCAGCACCTCGCCGATGGTGCGCGGGGCCTCGGCCGGGGCAGCGGCCGCCGGGGCCGGCTCGGCCAGCGTGGCGGCCCCGGGGATGCGGTAGAGCGGGGCGTTCATCACAAGGCCTCTTGCTCGCGGCCGCTCAGTAGCGCTGCGCCTCGGGCTTGTCGGTGGCGTAGCTGTGCACCGTGTAGCGGATGTTGCGGCCCTCGGCCTCCTGCCGCACGAGTCCGAAGCCGGGCTCGTGCGCGGGGCGGTTGACGATGAAGCTCATCGCGATGCTCTCGACACCGCGCGTGCTGTCGAAGGCCATCAGCCGGATGTAGTGGCCGGGGAAGGTCTTGCGGCAGTTGTCCAGTTCCATCATCACGCCGGCCGCGTCCTGCAGGTCGAACATCGGCATGCCGAACATCTCCCAGTAGGTGTTGCGCGGGTGCGGGTCGTCGGTGTACTCCACGCTCCAGGCGTAGCCCTTCTGCAGGCCGTAGCCGATCTGCGCGGTGATCTCCTCGTCCGTCAGGTCGGGCAGGAAGCTGAACTGGCCTTGCGTGATGCGGCCGGTGGGGTTGGTCATCATGGTGTGCGTCTCCTGCGTTTCGGGTCAGGCCATGGCCGGCGTCACGGCGTAGTCGCTGGTGTCGGTCGAGGTGTAGTTGAAGCTGATGTCGCCCCAGGTGTCGAGCGCCTGCTTCAGCGGCGTGCAGAACTGGGCCGCCTTGCGCAGGATCTCGGGGCCCTCATTCACGATGTCCTTGCCCTCGTTGCGCGCCTTCACCATGCACTCCAGCGCCACGCGGTTGGCCACGCCCCCGGCCTGGATGCCGGCCGGGTGGCCGATGGTGCCGCCGCCGAACTGCAGCACCACGTCGTCGCCGAACAGGTGCAGCAGCTGGTGCATTTGGCCGGCGTGGATGCCGCCGCTGGCCACGGGCATCACCTTTTTCAGGTCGCACCAGTCCTGCTCGAAGTAGATGCCGCGTGGCAGGTCCACCTGGTTCACCGCCTCGCGGCAGATGTTGTAGTAGCCCTGCACCGTCATCGGGTCGCCTTCCAGCTTGCCCACGGCCGTGCCGGTGTGCATGTGGTCCACGCCCGCCAGGCGCAGCCACTTGGCGATGACGCGGAAGCTCACGCCGTGGTTCTTCTGCCGCGTGTAGGTGCCGTGGCCGGCGCGGTGCAGGTGCAGGATCATGTCGTTGCGCCGGCACCATTCGCTCAGGCTCTGGATGCAGGGCCAGCCCACGATGAGGTCGATCATGATGATCACGCTGCCCAGGCTCTTGGCGAACTCGGCGCGCTCGTAGATGGCCTCCATCGTGCCGGCCGTGACGTTGAGGTAGCTGCCCTTGACCTCGCCCGTCATGGCGCTGGCCTTGTTGACGCCGTCCATCACGTACAGAAAGCGGTCGCGCCAGTGCATGAAGGGCTGCGAGTTGATGTTCTCGTCGTCCTTCATGAAGTCCAGGCCGCCCTTCAGGCCCTCGTAGATGACGCGGCCGTAGTTGCGGGCCGAGAGGCCCAGCTTGGGCTTGGTGGTGGCGCCCAGCAGCGGGCGGCCGAACTTGTCGAGCCGCTCGCGCTCGACGATCAGGCCGGTGGGCGGGCCCTTGAAGGTCTTCACCAGGGCCACCGGCACGCGGATGTCTTCCAGCCGCGCGGCCTTCAGTGGCTTGAAGCTGAAGACGTTGCCGATCAGGCTGGCCGTGATGTTGGCGATGGAGCCTTCCTCGAACAGGATGATGTCGTAGGCCACCCAGGCGAAGAACTCGCCCGGCCGGCCCGGCACCGGCTCCACGCGGTAGCACTTGGCGCGGTAGTTTTCGCAGGCCGTGAGGCGGTCTGTCCACACCACCGTCCAGGTCGCGGTGCTGCTCTCGCCGGCCACCGCGGCGCCGGCTTCCACCGGGTCCACCCCCTCCTGTGGCGTGATGCGGAACAGGCAGATGGTGTCGGTGTCCTTGGGCACGTAGTCGGGCACCCAGTAGCCCATCTGCCGGTACTTGAGCACGCCCGCGCTGTAGCGCTTCTTGGCGTCGGTGATCTGGGTGGCGTCGGCCTGCAGGCCAGCATCGACAAGGGCGTTCATGGCGGGTCTCCTGGGGTGTGTCAACGGAACGTGACGCATCATCAGGACCAGCTGATATAAACGCCAGTCAGACTTTGTTGAGTAACTCTTCAGCTTTTACTTAAGCATGAACATCACTTTCCGGCAGCTGCGCGTCTTTCTGGAGGTGGCGCAGCAGGGCAGCGTCACGCGCGCCGCCGAGGCGCTGCACCTGACGGTGCCGGCGGTGTCCATGCAGCTGAAGGAGGTGGAGTCGCAGGTGGGCCTGCAGCTGTTCGACCGCTCGGGCCGCAGCATCGGCCTGTCGACCGCGGGCGAGTACTTCGTGGTGCACGCCAAGCGCCTGCTGGCGGCGCTGCGCGACGCCGAAAACGCCATGGGCCGCTTCAAGCGGCTGGAAAGCGGCCTGCTCACCGTGGGCATGGTGAGCACGGCCAAGTACTTCGTGCCGCGCCTGCTGGCGCAGTTTCGCGACGACCACCCGGGCATCGACGTGCGCCTGGTGGTCACGGCCAACCGCGAGGCGCTCCTGGCGCGCATGGAAACCGGCGACGTCGACATCTCGGTGATGGGCCGCCCGCCGCGCGAGCTGGCGGCGCGCAGCGAGGCCTTCGCGGCGCACCCGCTGGTGTTCGTGTGCCCGCCCGGGCACGAGCTGCTGCGCGTGGGCCACCCGCCGGTGAGCGCGCTGGCGCCGTTCCCGTTCATCGTGCGCGAACACGGCTCGGGCACGCGCAACGCCATGGAGCACTTCTTCGTCGAACACCGCTTCGAGCCGCGCATCACCATGGAGATGGGCAGCAACGAGACCATCAAGCAGGCCGTGATGGCCGGCATGGGCGTGAGCTTCCTGTCGCTGCACACCGTGGGCCTGGAGCTGAAGACCGGGCTGCTGCGGCTGCTCGACGTGGAAGGCACGCCCGTGATGCGCACCTGGCACGTCGTGCACCTGCAGAGCAAGGTGCTGTCGCCGGCGGCGGAGGCCTTCCGCTACTTCCTGATCGAGCGCGGCGAGGCCATGCTCGCCGAGCACGACGCGCCGCTGCTCGGGCAGCTCTGAGGGTGGCGCTCAGCGCGGGAAGTACATCTTGGAGCGCTCGAGCGTGTAGCTCCAGGGCAGGCCTGCGTTCTTCCAGCCGTTGACGCTGCGGCGACCGTCACGGCCCATGTCGCCCTCGAACCCGTCGACCACGCTCCACACCCGCGTGTAGCCGTCGTCGGCCAGGCGGTTGGCGGCGCGGCTGCTGCGGTCGCCCGAGCGGCAGATCAGCACCAGCACCGCGTCCTTGCCCAGGCCCTTGGCCTCGCGGCGGCGGTTCACCTCGGGCACGAAGTCCTGCAGCGGCTCCAGGCGGTAGATGTTGCGCTGGGCGTCCCAGTCGGTCATCAACTCCTGGTGCTCCACGTAGGGCACCAGCGCATCCACCGGCGTGGCCATGCCCACGTACATGGCCTCGGCGCGGGTGCGCAGGTCCAGGAGCAGCACGCGCGCCGCGCCGCCCTGGGCCTCGATGAAGGCGGGCACCTCGCGGGCCTCGAGGTAGAGGCCCGCGCGGGTGCGCTTGGGCTCGGGCACGGTGGCGGCGTCGACGGTGGCGCGCGCGGGCGTGGCCAGCGCCGGCAGCAGGGAGAGTGAGGCCAGGGTGAGGAGTTGGCGGCGTTGCATGGCGCGTGTCCCGGTTCAGGCCGAAGGCCTGGCGCGGCCCCAGGCGGCCAGCGGCCAGACGAAAGCGGCCGCGATGGCGCCGAAGCCCGCCGCGATGGCCAGCAGGTTGGCCCAGTCCACCCAGTAGCCCATCTCGGCCAGCGACGACTGCGTCGCCGGCGGCACGCCCAGCACCGCCAGCACGGCCACGCCGCCAAAGGCCAGCAGCGCCAGCCGGAATCCGCCGCGCCAGTCGGGCCGCTGGCGGCGCAGCGCCAGGGCCATGAGCAGCAGCCACAGCACGCCGCCCACCAGCAGCAGCGGCCAGACCGCGAGCGCGATCTCCCACAGGATGTTCATCACCAGCCAGATCTCGTACATGGTCGGGGTCTTTCAGTTCAGGGGTCAGACGCGGCCCTTGGCCACCGCCAGGTAGGCCGGCTTGAGCATGCGCACCTTCATGAGCCAGGCGAAGTAGCTGTCCTGCAGCGGCTCGATCATGGGCAGGCTGGGCGTGAGCCGGCCTTCGTAGTCGAACTCGATCAGCATGGCCGAGCCCTCGCGCGTGATCAGCGGGCACGAGGTGTAGCCGTCGAAGGCGACATCCGGCTTGCGGCCGGCGATCTGCTCGACCAGGTTGTGCGCCACGATGGGCGCGCTCTTCTTCACCGTGGCCGCGGTCTTGCCGCGCGGCGTGCCGTTGACGTCGCCGATGCCGAAGACGTTGGCGTAGCGCCGGTGCTGCAGCGTGGTCTTGTCCACCTCGAGCCAGCCACCGGCGGCGAAGGGGCCCTCCTTCCAGGCGAGGTCGGAGTTCTTCACGGCGTCGGGTGCGCGCATCGGCGGCACGACGTGGATGAAGTCGTAGGGCCGCTCCACGCGCTCACCCTCGGGCGTGGTGAAGGTGGCGCGGCGCGCGCCGATGTCGATGGCGGCGAGCTTGTGCGAGGTCTCCACGCCGATGCCCAGCTGCTGCCAGCGCGCCAGCACGTTGTCGTTGACGACCTTGACGCCGAACACATTGCCTAGCGCGCTCATGAACTGCACGCGGCTCTTGCCGAGCGTGCCGGCCTGGGCCAGGCGGTCGCGCAGCATGAAGGTCATCTTCAGCGGCGCGCCGGCGCACTTCAGCGGCGTGGCGGGCAGCGTCATCAGCGCCTCGCCACCCTGGGCCGCGAAGGCCTGCATCGCCGCCCAGGTGGCCTGCGCCGCCTGCGGGCTCGGGTAGACGCTGGCCAGGCCGTTGCGCCCGATGGCGGCCACGTCCATGCCCTCGATCTGCGCGTAGTCCAGCGCCACGCCCGTGGCCACGACCAGGAAGTCGTAGCCGATGCGCTGGCCGCCGCGCGTGGTGAGGCTGTTGCTCGCGGGGTCGAAGCTGGCGACGCTGTCGCGCACCCATTCCACGCCCGCGGGCTGCAGGTCGGCGTTGCGGTCGCGCACCTTGTCCACCGGCCACACGCCGCTGGCCACCAGCGTGTAGCCGGGCTGGTAGTTGTGCTCTTCCTTGGCGTCGACGATGGTGATGCGCGCGCCCTCGAGCAGCGCCGTCAGACGGTTGGCCACGGCCAGGCCGCCCAGGCCGCTGCCGGCGATGACGATGTGCGCCCGCGTGGGCGTGCGCGCGGCGCGCGCGGGCGCGGTGGCGCCGCCCAGGGCGGCCGCCGCGAGGGGCAGGGCGCCGCTGGCGTGCAGCCAGCGGCGGCGCGAAGGGTCGGCAGGGGTCTGGGCCATGGCTGTCTCCGGTCTGGTCGTGGACGGCGGAACATGCCCGCCGTGGACCGGAGTTTGATACCCCTTGGGGTGTCTGGAATTGATCGGGATCAGTCGCGGCGCCGGGCGACCAGCCCGATCAGCGCCGAGCGGCCCGCGTGGCCCTGGCCCTCGTGTACCTCGGCCTCGAAGGCCTGCAGCGAGACGATCTCCAGCGCCGCGAAGGCCTCGCGCAGCAGCGGCTCGGTGTACAGGTGCTCCACCCAGGGCGGGCCGCCGGTCTTGTACTCGAGCTGCTTTGGCGTGTAGCCCAGCAGCATCAGCACACCCCCGGGGCGCAGGCAGCGCGCCATGCGCTCGAACAGGCGCGCGCGCTGCGGCGGCGTCGCGAACTGCACGAAGATGGCCACGACGCCGTCGAGTGCGGCGTCGGGCCAGGGGAAGGCCTCGCTGTCGGCCACGCTGAAGGCCACGCGGTTGGCGACGTCCACGCCGGCCTGCGCCGCCAGCCGCTGCGCCTTGGCCACGGCGTTGGGTGCGATGTCGAAGGCCTCGACGCGGTGGCCCTGCTGGGCCAGCCAGACGCTGTTGCGGCCCTCGCCGTCGGCCACGCAGAGCACGCGGCCAGCCGCGGGCAGCGCATGGGCGTGTTCGCGCAGCCAGTGATTGGGCTCGGTGCCGAAGAGGTAGTCGTCGCCGGCGTAGCGCTGGTTCCAGGTGGCGCCGGGCTGGGTGGGGCCGCTCATCGCAGCGGGCGCTCGAGCCGGGCGGCGGCACCGTACAGGCCGCCGACGTTGGTGACATCGGCATAGCCCATCGCCCGCAGCAGCTGGCAGGCCAGCCCCGAGCGCGCGCCGCTGGCACACACCACGAGCAGCGGCGTGCGCCGGTCGGGCGCCAGGGTGTCGATGAGGGCCTCGACCTGCGCCAGCGGCAGGTGCACGCTGCCCTGCAGCGATGCGGCAGCAAACTCGCGCTCGCTGCGCACGTCCAGCAGCAGCGGCTCCAGGGGCGCGGCGCGTGGGGCGGGCATCCCGGCCGCCTCGGGCGGCTGCAGTGGCAGCGCGTGGGCCAGGCCCTCGGGCGACATCGAGCGCTTCAGGTGTTGCAGCAGTTGTTTGAGCATGGGGTTTCCAGCGGCAGGAGGCCCCGCCATTGGAACGGCAGCCTCAGCCCGGCGGATTGATGGCGCGCAACAGCACCAGCGCCGCCACCCCCACGGCCAGTGCCGCGAAGCCGCGGCGCAACAGCACGGTGCTGAAGCGCGGCGCCAGGCGCCGGCCCAGCAGCAGCCCGGCCACGCTGCCCGTCGCAAAGGGCAGGGCGTCGGCCAGCGCCAGCTGCCCGTGCGCGGCCGCAGCCGCCACGCCCGACAGCGCCACCAGTGCGATCACGCCCAGCGAGGTGACCTGGATGCTGCGCAGATCGAGGTTGGTGTGGCGGTCCAGCGCCGGCACGATGACGAAGCCGCCGCCGATGCCCAGCAGGCCGCTCAGCGCGCCGGCCAGCGCGCCCACGCGGCCCAGCACCCAGGCGCAGCGCGGTGTCCAGCGCAGGCGCAGCTCGCCGTCGGGGCGCAGGCAGGCCGCGGGCTGCACCGGGCGCGGTGCCGGGTCGCCGCCATCGGGATCGGCGCTGCGCCACATGCGCCAGGCCGTGAACAGCATGAAGGCCGCGAACACGCCCAGCAGCAGCGGCTGTGCGAGCCGCTGCGCCAGCGCCACACCCAGCGGCGCGGCCAGCATGCCCACGGCGCCCAGCATCAGCGCCGCGCGGTAGCGCAGCAGCCGGTCGCGCAGGCCCAGCAGCGCGCCGATGGCGCCAGCCAGGCCCACGGCCACGAGCGACATCGCCGAGGCCTGCTGCATGGGCAGGTGCAGCAGCAGCACCAGCAGCGGCACGCCCAGGGCGCCGCCACCGGCGCCGGTGAGCGCCATCAGCAGGCCGGCGACCAGCCCCAGCGCAACGATCGCGAGCAGCTCCATCACGCGCGGGGTTCAGAGCACATCGAGCGGAATTTTGAGGTATCGGGTGCCGTTGGCCTCGGCCGGGGGCAGGGCGCCGGCGCGCATGTTGACCTGCACGGACGGCAACAGCAGATTCGGCATGGTCAGCGTGGCATCGCGGGCGCGGCGCATGGCCACGAACTCGGCTTCGGAGACACCGTCGTGCACGTGCACGTTGGCGGCGCGCTGGGCTGCCACCGTGCTCGCCTCCTGGGGTTCGCGGCCGTCGGGCGGGTAGTCGTGGCACATGTACAGGCGCGTGGCGGGCGGCAGGGCCAGCACCTTGCGCACCGACCGATACAGCGTGGCGGCGTCGCCACCCGGGAAGTCGCAGCGCGCCGTGCCGTAGTCGGGCATGAACAGCGTGTCCCCGACGAAGGCCACAGGGCTGTCGGCCTCGTCGTCGCAAGCACCGATCACATAGGTCATGCAGGCGGGCGTGTGGCCCGGGGTGTGCAGGGCGAGCGCCGGCAGAGCACCGATGGCGAAGCGCTCGCCGTCGTCGAGCAGCACGTCGAACTGCGAGCCGTCGCGCTGGAACTCGGTGCCGGCGTTGAACAGCTTGCCGAAGGTCTGCTGCACGTCGACGATGTGGCGACCGATGGCCAGCCGCCCGCCCAGGCGGCGCTGCAGGTAGGGTGCCGCCGACAGGTGGTCGGCGTGCACATGGGTCTCCAGAACCCACTGCAGCCGAGCACCGAGGGCCTCGACCCGCCGTGCCACGCGCTCGGCGCTCTGGGTTCCGGTGCGGCCGGCGCGCGGGTCGTAGTCGAGCACGCTGTCGACCACGGCGCACTGGCGCGTTTCGGGACACAGCACGATGTGGGTGAAGGTGTTCGTGGCGGGGTCGAAGAGCGACTCCACCTGGGGCTGGGCGGTGGGCTTCATGGCGGCTGACGGTGCGGGATCGGTCGGTGGTGCCCCACCCCGGCCTTGGCGGCCGGGGCGGGCGGCGCGGGCTCAGAGCTTGCGCGTCGTGTAGTACCAGTCGACGGTGTTCAGGCCCTCGGCACGGCGCTTGGCGATGGCCGCGGGGCTCTTGGGCGGCGGCACGATCACATCACAGCCGGGCGTCCAGCCCTCGGGGGTGGCCACCTGATTGGCATCGCTGGTCTGCATGGCCTGCAGCAGGCGCACGAACTCGTCGATGGAGCGGCCGTTGCTCATGGGGTAATACACCATCGCGCGCAGCGTGCCCTTGGGATCGATGAAGAGCGTGGCGCGCACGGCCTGGGTGTCGGCAGCACCCGGGTGGACCATGCCGTAGGCAGATGCCACCTCCATCTTGATGTCCTCGATGATCGGGAAGGGGATTTCGACGCCGAACTTCTCGCGGATGTTCTCCGTCCAGGCCAGGTGCGAGTACAGGCTGTCGATGGACAGGCCCAGCAGCTCGCAGTTCATGGCGCGGAACGTGTCGGCGGCCTTGGCGAAGCCGATGAACTCGGTCGTGCAGACCGGCGTGAAGTCGGCCGGGTGCGAGAACAGGATCAGCCACTTGCCCTGGTAGTCGGCCAGGCTGCGCTCGCCATGGGTGGTCTTCGCCTTGAAGTCCGGGGCGGGCTCGTTCAGGTGGGGAAAGCTGCTGGTGTTGCTCATGGTCTCGTCCTCGAAGGTGGGTTTGCCGATCGCATCGAACCCTTTGGGGCTGCGATGTCGACAAACGCCATGGTAGATACCGTATGGGGTATAACGATGGATCGTGACGATGGTCGCCATAGCCTGCGGCCCTCGCGGGAACCGTGTCGATGCGCGAAGGGTCTCTACTGCTGCCGCGTGTCGACGCTTTCGCCCAGCGCCAGCGCGCCCCGGCGCGCCAGCCGGTCGTGGATGCTGCGCGTGCTGCGCCAGACACCGAGCACCACCAGCGGCAGCAGCGCGCCGACGGCGATCTCGGGGTCCAGCGGCAGCCCCGCGGCCTTGGCGCCCTTGGCGCCATAGAGCAGCAGGCTCACCACGTAGTACGAGATGGCGGCGATGGACAGCCCTTCCACCGTGGCCTGCAGCCGCAGCTGCAGCGCCTGGCCCTGGGCGAGGCGGTTCAGCAGCTGCTGGTTCTGCGTCTCGGTGGCGATGTCCACGCGTGTGCGCAGCAGGCCGCTGGCGCGCTCCACGCGCACCGCCAGCGACGACAGGCGCTGAGCCGCGGCTTCCACCGTGGCCACGGCCGGTGCCTGCCGGCGCTGCAGGAACTCGCCCAGCGTCTGCTGGCCGTGCAGGTAGTTCTCGCGCAGCTCGGCCAGGCGCTGCTGCATCAGCGCGTCGTAGGCCCGCGTGGCGTCGAAGCGGAAGGCGTACTCGGCCGTGGCGCGTTCCAGGCCCGCGGCCAGCAGCACCAGTTCGTCGAGCAGGGTCTGGTCGGAGGCCTCGCGCGCCTCGAAGCGCGCCGTCAGCGCCGAGAGCTGCTGCTCGGCCTGGGCCACCTCGGGCAGCAGCGCCTTGGCCGCGGGCAGGCCCAGCAGGGCCATCAGGCGGTAGGTCTCCATCTCGAGCAGGCGCTGCGAGATGCGGCCGGCACGTGTTTCGGTGGTGCCGGGCGGCGCCACCACGAGGATGCGCTCGAAGCCGTCGTCGGCAAGCAGGAAGTCGGTCATCACGGCCGAGTGGCCGTCGCGCCCCATGCGCGACACCGCCACCGGCCGGCCGCCGAACCACTGGCGCGCCGGCACCAGCCAGTCGTCGGTGGCGACGTCGGCGTGCAGCATCACCAGCTCGATGGCCACCAGCACCTGGCCCGGGATCTGGCGCACCCAGTCGCGCGCGACGATGAGCGAGTCGAGCAGCGGCGGGTCGGTGGTGCCCAGGCCCGTGCCCTCGGGCAGCGACTGGAACAGCGTGTAGCGCGTGAACTCGGTGTGGCGCTCCCAGCGCAGCGCGCCTCCGGGCAGGTGCAGGCGCAGGAACTGGCCGTCCAGCGCCTCGGCCGGCAGCTCGGCCTGCCCGGGCAGCTGGCGCAGGTGCTGCCACTGCGCGCCGCGCTCCACCCCCTCGTGGCGCACGGCCACGTAGAGCACCAGCGCCGGCATGCGGATGCGCGCCGCGGGGCGCGCGTGGGCCTCGTCGTGCAGGCGCTGGCGCAGCGGATCGTCGGGCGGCAGCCAGCGGGCGGGCGAAGAGGCGGTGCGCAGGGTCATCGTCGGTGGGTGCCCGGGGACGCAGGCAGGTCGGCGTAGTAGGTGGCCAGCGCCGCCACCTCCGCCGCGCTCAGCCGGGCTGCAAAACTGCGCATGCCGCGGCGCGTGTCGTTGGCGCGTTGCTGGCCGTGGTACAGCTGCATCGTGCGCACGAAGTATTGCGGGTTTTGGCCCGCCAGCGCGGGTGTCTCGTTCACGCCACCCTGGCCGCGCGCGCCGTGGCACGAGGCGCAGGGCGTGATCAGGCGCGCGGCGTCGCCGTGGCGCACCAGGCGCAGCGCCTCGGCCTGGGCCGCAGGCGGGACGGCCGGGCGCGGCGTTTCGCGCTCCACCGGCGCGGGCAGGCGGGCGTACCAGGCGGCCAGGTCGGCCATGTCCTGCAGGGTCAGGCCGTGCACCGCGTTAGCCATGAGGCGGGCGCGTTCGTGTTCGGCGCGGTGGCCGCGCTGGTAGTCGACCAGCATCTTCACGGTGTAGGCCACGCGCTGCCCGGCCAGGTGCGGCCAGTTCGGCGTGGGCGCCACGCCAGCCGTGCCGTGGCAGGCGGCGCAGAACTGCTGGGTGTGCAGCTGCTGGCCGCGCACGGGGTTGCCGGCGGGGATGCTGGCGAGCAGCTGGCGCAGTTCGGGCGGGCTCATGGCGGTGGGGCGGCCGGCGCCCGATGCGTGCGTCTCGGGGGCCGCGTTCAGCAGCGGCGGCAGCGCGGCCAGCAGCACGGCGGCCGTGGCCAGGGCCAGGTCGCGCAGGGTGGGGGCGATGCGCTTCATGCGAACACGTCCTCGGTGAAGCTGCGCAGCCAGGCCTGCTGGTAGCGCGCGCCCAGGCGGATCTGCTGCGGGCTGGCGTCCAGCGGCAGGAAGCGGGCCTGGTTGGTGCGGGTGATCTTGCCGTCCTGCAGGCGGAACACGTCGGCCACGAAGAGGCCGTAGCCGCTGCCGGCCAGCGCGTAGCAGGTGTTCTCCCACACCGGCTCGGGCAGCGGCCGGCCGGCCAGGGCCTCGACGATGGCGCGCGCCACCACCTTGGCCTGCGTGTTGGCCGAGAAGCCGCTCTTGGGCATGGCGTCGGCGATGCTGGCGTCGCCGATCACGTGCACGTGCGGCAGCCGCGTGCTGGCGAAGTCGCGCCGTTCCACGGGGCACCAGCCGGTGCTGTCGGCCAGGCCCAGCGTGGCGGCCAGCCGGCCGGCCTTCATGGGCGGGATGAGGTTGATGACGTCGGCCTGGATCGTCTCGGCCTCGGTCTCGATGCGCATCGCCTTCGCATCCAGCTTCAGCACGCGCCCACCCTGGCTGCCGCGCAGCCACGCGATGCCGCTGGTGCCGTCGGCGTGGCGCTTCAGCTCGGCCTTGGTGGCGATCTTCTTGGCGTAGTCCTCGGGCGGGTTGAAGCCGTAGAGGCGGTTCCAGCCGAGCATCATGGTCTCGTCGGTGACGAAGCCGCCCTTGGGATCAGCGATCAGCACCTTGGCGCGCGGGTTGTGCCGCGCAAACCACTCGGCCATCAACGCGGCGCGCTCGTAGGGACCGGGCGGGCAGCGGTAGGGGTTGGGCGGCGCGGCGATGACGAAGGTGCCGCCCGGCCGCATGGCCCTGAGCTGCTGCGCCAGCAGCGCCGTCTGCGCGCCGGGTATCCAGCCCGAGGGCACGCGGCTCTCGGCCACCGCGGCGCTGTAGCCGGGGATGGCGTCGTACATCAGCTCGATGCCGGGCGAGACGACCAGCCGGTCGTAGGGCAGGCGCTGGCCACCCGCGGTGCGCAGCACGCGCTGCGTGGCGTCGACGCCCGTGGCGGTGTCGATGAGCACCTGCACGCCGCGGCGGCGCAGGCCGTCGTAGCCCACCTCCAGCGCCTGCATCGTGGTGTGGCCGTTGAGCACCTCGCTCGAGCCGTAGGGCCGGATGTAGACCGGCGAACGCTCCACCAGCGTGACCTGCAGCGCCGGGTTGAACAGCTTCAGGTACTTGGCCGTGGTGGCGCCGCCGACGCCGCCGCCGACCACGACGACGCGGCCGGCGGCCGTCGATGTTTGCGCGCGCAGCAGCGCGGGCGTGGCCAGCGCGCCGGCAGCCAGCGCGTGCAGCAGGTGGCGGCGCTTCATCGTGGCGTCTCCGGTGGGGGCAGGGGTGGGATGGCCTCGAAGAAGCGGCCCATGGCCAGCAGGTCGGCGTCGCTGAAGCCCTGGGCGACGTGGCCCATCAGCGTGCTCGGCCGCTCGCCGCTGCGGAACTGCTGCATCGTGCGCACGAACTGCGTGTGCGGCAGGCCGGCCAGCGGCACGAAGGCTTCGTCGCCCAGCTGGCCGTTCGTGCCGTGGCAGGCGGCGCAGGTGTGGGCCATGGCCTCGCCGCTGGCCGCAGCGTGCGACGCGGCGGCCGCAGCCGGCACCAGCACCAGGGGCGGCGTGGCTGGCGACGGCGCTTCGGCCTGCGAAGGCGCCAGGCCCAGCCAGCTGCCGGCCGCCAGCAGCACCGAGGCGGCGGCCAGCACCCAGATCGGGCGCGGCCGGCGAGAAGGGGTCTGGGGTGGGTTCATGTTCAGCGCACCATCACGTAGGCGCCCACGGCGAAGTAGTGCGCGATCCACAGCACGATCAGCCCGATGGACCAGCGCCCCATGCGGGCCACGGCCGGCGACGGCGTGTACACGCCGCGTGTCTGCCCGGCCTGCCAGGCCACGGTGAGCAGCCAGCCCAGCACGACGCCACCCACCACCGCGAAGGTGACGAAGAAGGTGACGGTGCTGTAGGCGTCGAACTGCACGCGGTAACTCAGCGCGTCGTAGCCGTGCGCGCCCATCAGCGTCACGTAGCGCAGCCACTCGCGCGCCGCGGCCACCACGATGAGCGCCACCGCGCCGAGGCCGAACACGCCGTAGCCCCAGAAGCCCTGGTCGAGCCGGCGGCCGAGGGCAAACGGCATCAGCACCGTCAGCACCAGCATCGCCGCCGCCAGCACCATGGGCAGCGAGCCCACGAACCAGGCCATCTTCTCGGGCAGCGTGGCCATCCAGGCCGTGCCCAGCAGCACGGCCAGCGCGCCGCCGCCCAGCAGCAGCCGCTGCGCCAGGCGCTGCAGCAGGGTCAGGTAGCCGGCATCCGCTTCCTTCGCGCCGAGGAGGTAGCGGCGCACCGCCACCAGCCACGCGCCCGTGACGGGCAGCGAAAGCGCGATGAAGAAGCCGAAGCGGCTGGCGCTGTAGGCGTGCAGCGTGCGGCCCGCGGCGTCCACCGTGCCGCCTGGCGCGTACCACTCCTTCCACAGCTCGGGCCACAGCATCTGGTAGCTCAGCACGTGCATGATCCAGCCCACCAGCAGCAGCAGCGCCAGCGAGGCCACCATCAGCCAGCCGTGGCGGCCGGCGCGGGCGCGCAGGTCGTCGTTGAGCCAGTAGAAGCCGTACATCGCGCTGTAGCCGGCGATGAGGATGGCGATGAAGCCGATCACCCACCAGGCCGAGAGCACGTTGCTCGTGTACCAGAAGGGGTCGTAGACCACCTGCACGAAGAGCAGCGGCGCCACGCCGATGACGATGGCCACCGAGACCGCGATCTTGCTCGTGGCCAGCATGGCGGCGGCCAGGCGGCGCCAGCGGGGGTCGGCGCGGAAGGCGCCGGCCAGCACCAGGGCGCCGCTGCCCAGCATCACCTGCACAGCCGCCACATGCAGCGCGAAGGTGAGCACGCCCAGCAGCAGGAACACCAGCGGGTGCGACGGCACCCCGGCGGGGTCGCGCAGCGCCAGCAGCATCTCGGCGTTCATCGGGGGGCTCCTTGTTCCGATGATGGGGTCACGGCTGTCGCCGTCTGCCGCGCGCGGCCGTCGATCCAGGCCTGCGCGGCCTTCGGGTCGGCCAGGTGCGCGATGTAGGTGGCCAGCGCTTCGGCCTCGTCGTCCTGCAGCGGGATGGTCGGCATGTACATGGTGTTGCCGGTCGAGAGCGCGGCCTTCAGGTAGTCCGCCAGCGCAGGCACCTCGGTGTTGCCGCCGAAGTAGCGCGCCAGCGGGCGCATGCCGGTGGTGGTGAGCGAGTGGCAGTTGGAGCAGGTGGTCAACGCCAGGAAGCGCCCGGCCTCGAGCAGGCTGCCGTCGTGCACGCTGCGCAGGCCGTCGGGTGCGAAGGGATGCAGCTTGAGGAAGCCGTGCGCCTCCAGCGCCGGCAGCTCGCTCTTCACGCCCATGCCGGGCACGTCGCGCGCGATGACCTGGTTGCTGTAGACGTACTGGCCGGCCACATACGGCTTGCGGATCGACTCGCGCGCCGTTTCGCCCGGCCACAGGCCCAGCACCAACAGGCCCACGGTCATGCTGGAGGCCAGCGCCATCGTCGTGCGGCGCGGCTGCAGCCAGGTCCAGGCGAAGTAGGCCAGCGTGGCCACCAGGACAGTCGCCATGGCCGTGCCGTAGCCGGCCGGCAGGCGGTTCTCGAGCACCACCTGCGCCGTCTCGGGCAGCGTGGCCAGGTACCAGCGCTGCAGCAGCGCGCCGGCCAGCGTGGCCACGATGCCCAGGCCCGCCAGCAGGCGCAGCACGCGGCGCTTGAAGTCGGCGTCGGCAAAGCGCGAGGCCACGATGCCGCCCACCACCGCCGTCATGGTCAGCATGAAGGCGGTGCGCAGGGCCAGCTGCGCCCAGGTGTTGGCGCCGTAGAAGCCGTTGAGGTAGCCGCCTTCGGCAAACCACTCGGGCTGGCCGGGCCACATCATGAAGCTGAGGATGCCGATGATGACCAGCATCGTGGTGTAGCCCGCCAGGCCGAACACCAGCGCGATGTTCAGGTGCGTCTTGCGGTCCACCTTGCCGGCCAGGTAGACGAGCATGTACACGCCCACCACCTCGATGACGAAGAACACCCACTCGGTGGCCCACTTCCACACGAAGCTGTGGATGAGCGCCGAGATGCCGCGCGGGCTGGCCACCGTGGTGCTGTACCAGATGCCGGGGCCGGTGATCGAGCCGATCACGTAGCTGAACACCAGCAGGAACAGGCCGTAGCGGCGGATGAACTCCAGGTACTCGGGCTTGCCGGCGCGGTGGGCGTAGACGGCCAGCCCGGCAAAGAACACCGCGGCACCGACCGAGGTGTGCGAGGCCAGCACGTGGATGGTGGCGATGATGCCGACGATCCAGCCGCTGCCCACGCCCGGTTCGAACCAGGTGGGGTACAGACCGATGAGGTCCATGGGTTTGTCTCCGGGGGCGTGTGCGGGCAGCAGGACGGCGCGGGCTTCAGCGCCCGGTCAGAACGCCAGCGTCTTGACGCCGGGCTTGAGCAGGTGCGCCGCTACCTCGGCCGGCTTGGCGGGCGTGACGCCGGCGATCAGGTCCGACGGCTGTTTGCCGCTGTTGGGCAGGTACAGCGCGCAGACCTCGACCTTGGCGCCGTTTTTCACCAGGCCCTGCAGCATCTGCTGCGGCGTCACGTTGCGCGGCTTGAGCGCGGGGGTGTCCTGGCCGGCCACGGCGATGTCGCCCGCGGCGTCGCAAAGCAGCACGCGCACGCTGGCCTTCTGCTCCAGTGCCTGGCCGGCGAGCACCAGGCCCGCGCCTTGGGCCATGGCGTGGCCGGAATGGATGTTGACGAACAGCTCCTCGGCCATGGCGGCGGGGGCGGCCAGCGTGGCTGCGGTGGCGACGGCGGCGAACAGCGCGGTGCGGGTCTTCATGGACAAACTCCTCGGGGGTTGGTTGGGGTCGAACGGGAACGCGTGAAACGAGACAGGGGGACTCAGGGCGCCGGCAGCGCCAGCGCGGCGCGCAACTCGGCCGCGCTGCCCAGGCTCTGCAGCGCCTCGATGTGGCCATCGCGCAGGCGGATCAGCGTGATGCGGCCCTTGGCGCGCGGCCAGTCGGCGGTCTGCGCGGCGTCGCGCGCCAGGCCGATGGGGAAGGGCAGGCCGCGCAGCGCCGGCAGCGCGAACAGGCGTGTCACCAGCGCCGGCATGGCGTGGATGTCGGCCACGACCACGGCCCGGCGCTCGCGCAGTTGCTCGGCGGCTTGCGGGCCCAGGGTCTCGGCGACGAGGTCGCTGGTGGCCTTGTCGGCGGTGAAGATCACCGCCCGCAGATCAGCGCCCACGGTGAAGGGGCGGTCGTGCGCATCGGCCAGCGTCACGGGTTGCCAGGTGTCGCCCGCGGCCAGCGGCGCGGCGTGTGCGACCTGCGCCACCAGCACGAAGGCGGTCAGGGCGAGCCTGCGCGCAACGCAGGCCCATCCGGCGGCCGACGGGGCGGTCACGCTGGCACCCCGGCGTCGGCGGCCGCCGCCGCTTGCAGCCGCTGCGCCACGCGGGCCAGCGCGGCGCGGGCCTTCTCGCAGGCGGCGCGCACGGTGGGGTCGTCGCTCATGGCGCCGATGACGCGCGGGCCCTGCAGCGCAATGCGCGTGCGGCCCGGCGTGCGCTCGGCCACGCCGCACCCGCAGGGCAGCAGCGCCGCGATGTCGGGCTCGGCGTGCAGCATGGCGTGCGCCACGCCGGGGTTGCACACGCCCAGCAGGCGCGTCGGGTGGGTGTCGAGGCCCAACTTGGCCTTGAGCGTGGCCTGCACGTCGACCTCGCTGACGACGCCCATCTGCTCGGCCGCGAGCGCGGCCTTCAGGGTGTCGAGCGCGGCCGGCAGGGCTTGCGGGAGTTCGGTGACGAAGGCGTAGACGGTGGCCATGGCAGGGGTTCCGGACGTTGGTACCCCATACCGTATCAAGGACCGTGCCAGCCCCGGGCGGCGGGCAAAAGGCGTTTGTCCACAATGACTTGGATCAACGCGCCTGCCGCGCGCGGCCTCAGCATCCGGGCTGTTGGCATGCACTGGCATGCCATGACATGCCGCGAGACCGCCGATGCCGAGCCTGCCCGCCACCGCCCGCCCGCTGCCCGAGCTGCGCTCCTTCATCGAGTCGCTGCCCGAGCCGCACATCCTGTTCGACCGCCACTACCGCATCGTGGCGGCCAACGCCGCCTACCGCGAGCAGTTCGGCAGCGAGGACAGCGTGCTCGGCCGCACCTGCTACGCCGTGTCGCACCACTTCGACAAGCCTTGCGACCAATCGGGCGAGAGCTGCCCGCTGGCCCTGGCTCGCGAAAGCGGCCAGCGCGAGCGTGTGCTGCACCTGCACCACACGCCGCAGGGCGAGGCCTACGTGAACATCGAGCTCACGCCGCTGCAGGACGGCAGCGGCGAGCAGGCCTGGTACATCGAGCGCATGGAGCCGCTGCGCGTGGCCGGCAGCGAGCCCTCGGCGGCCGGGCTCATCGGCCGCTCGCCGGCCTTCCAGGCCATGCTGGAACTGGTGGCGCGCGTGGGCCCCAGCAACGCCAGCGTGCTGCTGCTGGGCGAATCGGGCACGGGCAAGGAGCTGGTGGCGCTGGCCGTTCACGAGGCCAGCGCACGCGCCGCGCGGCCGCTGGTGGTGGCCGACTGCGCCAGCCTCACCGAAAGCCTGTTCGAGAGCGAGCTGTTCGGCCACGAGAAGGGCGCCTTCACCGGCGCGCACGCGGCGCGCGCGGGGCTGGTGGAATCGGCCAGCGGCGGCACGCTGTTCCTCGACGAGGTGGGCGACATCCCGCTGCCCATGCAGGTGAAGCTGCTGCGGCTGCTGGAAAGCGGCACCTACCGGCGCGTTGGCAGCACCGAGCTGCGGCGGGCCGACCTGCGTGTGATCGCCGCCACCCACCGCGACCTGCCCGGCATGGTCTCGCGCGGCGAGTTCCGCGAAGACCTGTACCACCGCCTGGCCACCTTCCCGATCCGCCTGCCGCCGCTGCACGAGCGGCGCGACGACGTGCCACGGCTGGCGCGCGCGCTGCTGGAGCGGCTGTCGCCGCGCCGCCGGGTGCGCCTGGCGCCCGCGGCGCTGCAACGGCTGCAGCAGCACCGCTTTGCCGGCAACGTGCGCGAGCTGCGCAACGTGCTGGAGCGCGCGCTGCTGCTGGGCGACGGCGACACGCTGGGCGAATCGGTGATCGAGCGCGCGCTGGCGATGAGTGCCGGCGCCGCCCGGGCGGCCGTGCCGCCGGCGGCGACGGCCCCGGCGGCCACGCCGCGCCGCGGCATGCTGGACGACGCCGCGCTGCGCGAGGCCGTGGTCGCGCACACCGGCAGCCGCGAAGACCTGGCGCGCGAGCTCGGTCTGAGCCTGCGCACGCTGTACCGGCGGCTCAGGGCGCTCGAGGCGCAGGCGTAGCCGTGGTGGCGCCGGGCGCCGGCGCCGCGCCGAACACCCGGTCGGCCAGCCGCACCGACCAGGCCGCGCCCTGCACCTGCACCAGGTAGGCCAGCGCGATCAGCAGGCCCGCCTCGGCGCCCTGGTGGCCGAACACGCCCAGCGCGATGGCCAGCGCGATCGACAGGTTGCGCATCACCGTGCCGTACAGCAGCGCCACGGCGTCGGCGCGCGCGAACAGCCAGCGGCCCAACGCCGCGGCGATGGCGAAGTTCAGCCCGTACAGCAGCAGCAGCGGCGGCAGCAGCGCGAGCAGCACCCAGGGCGCGCGCAGGATGTCGGGCGCCTTCAGCGCCATCGACACGAACACGATGCCCAGCACGCCCAGCGTGGAGTAGGGCGGGAAACGCGGCTTCCAGTGTTTCTCGAAGGCCTCGGCGCCATGCCGCGCCACCAGCACGCGCTGCGTGGCCAGGCCCAGCGCCAGCGGCACGAACACGATGAGCGCGATCTGCAGCGCCACGCTGGCCACCGGCACCTCGACCACCGCGCCCAGCAGCGCCTGCAGGTACAGCGGGGCCAGCAGCGAGCCCAGCACCAGCCCGAGCAGCGTCATCTTCACCGCGGCGGGCAGGTTGCCGCGGGCCATGCCTGTCCACGAGATGGTCATGCCCGAGGTGGGCAGCAGCGCCGTCAGCAGCAGCGCCAGCTGCAGCGCCGGCTGGCCGGCGAAGAAGATCGCCCCCAGGCCCCAGCCCAGCAGCGGCATGAGCCCGAAATTGAGCGCCAGCGCCACGGCCTGCAGCCGCCCGTCGCCGCGGCGGGCCAGCGCCTTCGGGTTGAGCGGCACCATCATCGGGTAGACCATCAGCAGCGTCAGCGGCAGGATGGCTGCGCGCAGGAAGCCAGCGTCCACCGCCGCGCCGAAGGCCAGGCCCAGCAGCAGCGCCACCGGAATCGCGCGCACGAGGTGCTTCTGCAGCAGGGCAAGGGCGTGGTGCATGGTCGACAGCCCTGTCACGCTCAGGCCGCGTCGGTCTCGCCGATCACCAGGTGCTCGGCGTCGACGAAGCGGTGCGGCGGGATCTCCAGGTTCGTGGGTGCGGGCATGTTCTTGAACACGCGCCCGGCGCCGTCGAACAAGGAGCCGTGGCAGGGGCAGAAGTAGCCGCCGGGCCAGTCGCCCGGCACGCTGGGGTTGTCGCTGCCCTGCGCCACGGCGCTGGGCGAGCAGCCCAGGTGCGTGCAGATGCCGATGGCCACGAAGATGTCGGGCCGCGCCGAGCGGCCGGGGTTGCGCAGCGCCTCGGGCAGGCCGTCGCGCGCGGACTGCGGGTCGGCCAGGGCGCCGTCGTGGCCCTGCAGCGCGGCCAGCATCTCGGGCGTGCGGCGCTGCACCCAGACGGGTTTGCCGCGCCACTCCACGGTCTTGAAGCCGCCGGGCGGGATGTCGGCCAGGCTCACCTCGACCGCGGCGCCCTGCGCCTTGGCGCGTTCGCTGGGCGCCAGGGTGGAGGCCAGCGGCACGGCCGTGGCGACGGCGGCCACGCCGGCGGCGGCACCGGTGGTGATGAGCCAGGCGCGGCGCTCGGGGTCGCTGGCGGCCTGGGGCAGGGGGGTGGGCAGGGCAGGGGTGTTCATGCCCCAATGGGTATCAAGAGCCGTGCCAGGCCGGCGGGCGCGCCAAAACCCGTTGCGCCACAAGCACTTGACGCCGGCTGACACCTGGATGCGCCGCCGCCCGGCTGCCGCGGTGGCAGCGTCGGGCTGCCACCCTGGCACCCGGTGAGGGACTGTGGCAGTATTCGCCGCTAGCAATATAAGCGAAGCCGGATATTGTTCCGGCCGCCTGGCGCCCCCGGAGACCCGCCATGCTTATGAAGACCCTGCCCATCCACCTGCAGCCGGCGCCGCACCCCCAGGCCGAGGCCTGTGCCAGCTGCTCGGTGCGGCACCTGGCCTTGTTCGGCGCCCTGGGCGAGGCGGGGCTGGAGCGCATCCACTCGCTCATCGCCTCGCCGCGCATCGAGGCCGAGCGCCGCATCTACCAGCGCGGCGACACGCCCGGTGTCGTCTACACCGTTCGCTCGGGCATCGTGCGCTTCGAGCGTGTCACCGAGGGCGGCCAGCGCCGCATCGTGCGCCTGGCAGGCCAGGGCGACCTGATCGGCCAGGAAGCCCTGCTTCGCCAGCCCTACCGCGACGACGCCGTGGCGAGCACGCCCGTGCAGCTGTGCCGCATACCGGCGCCCATGGTCGACGAGCTCGGTGGCCAGCAGGGGGCCCTGATGCGCGAGCTGATGCGCCGCTGGCAGCAGGCGCTGGACGACGCCGAGGCCTGGACCTCGGAGCTGTGCGCCGGCCCGGCGCGCCGGCGCGTGCTCAAGCTGCTGCAGCTGCTGCAGCGCCACGAAGACGAGCGCGGCCTGATCTGGCTGCCGCGGCGCGACCAGATGGGCGACATGCTCGACATGACGGTGGAGACGGCCAGCCGCATCGTCAGCAGCCTGCGGCGCGACGGCGTGGTCGAGGCCCTGCCACCGCAACACGGCCGCCTGAACGAGCAGCGGCTGCACGAGGCGCTGCACGCGCTGGAACTCTGAGCCACCCCACCCAACCGGACGCGACATGAAGCGACCCCTTCGATCACTGTCTTCCTTGGGCCTCGCCCTGGGCCTGGTGGCTGCCGCCTGGGCCAGCACCTGGCCCTTTGACACCGTGGTGCACGGGCACTTCAAGCGCATGGTGCACACCGGCACCACCACCGGCCAGGTGGCGCTGGCCGATCTGCCCCAGGCGCCCGGCCGTTGGGGTGTGGGCGCGCTCGAAGGCCTGCGCGGCGAGATCGTGCAGCTGGACGGCCAGCTGCTGGTGACCCGCGGTGACGACGCCGAGGGCCGTGTGCAGCCGCCGCGTGCCGGCGACCGCGCGGTGCTGTTCGGCAGCGCGCAGGTGCAGGGCTGGGTGCGGGTGCCGCTGCCCGCGGAGATGGACGCGGCGGCTCTCGAGCGCTTCGTCGTCGAGCAGGCGCGCGCGCGGGGCATCGACGTCGAGCAGCCGTTTCCGTTTCTGGTGGACGGGCGCTTTCCCACGCTGGTGTGGCACGTGGTCACGGGCGAAGGTGGCGGCCATGGGGGCCACGGGGGCGGGCACGGTGGATCGCACGGCGGCGGCCACGCCAACCGCCAGGCCGGCCTGCGCGTGTTCGACCAGGGCGGTACCGAGGGCCGCCTCGTGGGCCTGTACAGCGGCCGCGCACTGGAAGGCGTGGTCTCGCACCCGGGCGAGCGCACGCACCTGCACTACGTGGACGCCGCCCAGCGCATATCGGGCCATGTGGACGCGCACAGCGTGGCCGCGGGCGCCGTGCTGAGCCTGCCGCGATGAGCGCGCGGACGGCGGGCGCGGGGTGGCCGGCCTGGGCCGGGTGGGTCTGGCGCAGGGCCGCATCGCTGCCGGCGGTGCTGCTGATGGTGGCGCTGCCGGCCCAGGCCGTGGACGTGCGCTTCGAGCGCGTGGCCGAGGGGGTCTACGCCTTTGTCGGCGAGCTGGGCGGCCGCACGCCGGCCAACGAGGGCCTCAACGCCAACATCGGCCTCGTCGTCACGCCGGCCGGCGCGCTGCTCATCGACAGCGGCGCCACGCTGCAGGGGGCGCGCCAGATCGAGGCCGCCGTCGCGCGCGTGACGCCGCAGCCGGTGCGCTGGGTCATCAACACAGGCGGGCAGGACCACCGCTGGCTCGGCAACGGCCACTTCGCCGCCCGGGGCGCCGAGCTCATCGCGCATGCCGCGGGCGAGGCCGACTTCCGCGCCCGCGGTGGTGAGCAGCTCGAGGCCCTGAAGCGCGTGCTGGGCCCGTTGGCCGACGGCACCGTGCCCGTGCTGCCCACGCGCTGGCTGCGCGGTGCCGACGAGTCGCTCGTGCTGGGTGGCGTGCGCGTGGAGCTGCGCCACCGCGGCGGCGCCCACACGCCGGGCGACCTGCTGGTGTGGCTGCCGGCGCAGGGCGTGCTTTTCAGCGGCGACGTGGTCTACGCGCAGCGCATGCTCGGCGTGCTGCCCGTGAGCGACACCCGGCGCTGGCTGGACAGCTTTGCCGAAATCGAGGCCCTGGCGCCGCGTGTGCTGGTGCCGGGCCACGGCCGCGTGACCAGCCTGGCCGAAGCGCGTGCCGACACGCGCGACTACCTGGCGGCGTTGCGCTCGCACATGAAGCGCGCGGTTGACGAAGGGCAGGACATCGGCGCCGCGATCAAGGCCTTCGACGCGCGGCCCTTCGAGCGGCTGCGCAACGCCGCCGAGCTGCACCCGGGCAACGCCAGCCGCGTCTACCTGGAGCTGGAGCGCGAGTAGCCGGCGCGCGTCCGCCGGGCCGGTGCCGGCGTGGTGGCCGCGAAGGCCTCGTCCAGCGTGAACACGCAGCCCGTGTCGCGCGCGCGGTAGCCGGGCAGGGCGTCGACCTCGGCGCGGTAGGCCTCGCTGCCCAGCAGCCGCAGCAGCGGCTGCAGGGGCTCGGCGGCCAGCGTGCGCTCGTCGGCCAGCAGGAAGTAGCGCTCCTGCTCCAGCGGCACGAACTCGAGCTTGAAGCGCCGCGCGGGCACCTCCACGCCCAGCCCGGCGTCGGCCATGCCGCTGGCCACGAAGGCGGCCACCGCGGCGTGCGTGAACTCGCACTGCTCGTGGCCACGCAGGCGCTCGGGCGCGATGCCGGCCTCGGCCAGCAGCAGCTCGAGAAGCACGCGCGTGCCCGAGCCAGGCTGGCGGTTGATGAAGCGCACGCCGGGGCGCGCCAGGTCGGCGATGCCGTCGATGCGCAGCGGGTTGCCGGGTGCCAGCATCAGCCCCTGGCGCCGCGTGGCCAGCGCCACCAGGCGCAGCGAACGTGCCTGCAGCCAGGGGCGGTAGTGCGCCAGCACCGTGGGCTCGAAGCGGCCCAGGGGTACGTGGAAGCCGGCCAGGTCGCACTGGCCCGCGGCCAGCGCGGCCAGCGCCTCGGCGCCGCCGCAGTAGCGCAGCTCGTGCGGCACGCCGGCGCGCGCCAGGCCCTCGGCCAGGGCCTGCACGGCAAAGCCGTGGCTGGCGTGGATGCGCAGGCGCTGGCTGCCCTCGGCCAGCAGCTTCTCGATCTCGGCGCCCA
>Ga0209278_1000649_pt1 | contig 24974 bp, 19 predicted proteins | sample JI81BgreenDNA_FD_187504 | JGI IMG/M metagenome (GOLD analysis project Ga0209278, IMG submission 187504) | Wastewater effluent complex algal communities from Wisconsin, to seasonally profile nutrient transformation and Carbon sequestration -... | ecosystem: Engineered > WWTP > Effluent > Algae...
AGCTCAGCTATTTTTTTGACTAAATTTTGTTCTTTTTCAGAAGCAACACCATCAGAAATATTCATTTCCAAAATATTAGTAATGACTATAACCTTCTGTGTACGAGTTAGTTCTTCATTTAAGTTATGGCAAATATTAGCAACATCTACATTTTGAGAAACATATTTGTCAAATAACTCCAAGTATTTATCTATATATTCTTCTCCAAAATTATCTTCTAAAAATTTTTGAATCAATAACCTTTCATTTTCATTTACGCCATCTACTTGAGCAGATGCTGCAAGGAGTTGTATAATGGCTTTCAATACTTTTTCACTCATATAAAGATATAGCTTTAAGTGTTTTAGGCTTCTGTAAAACTTGCTTTAAATATAAGTGGAAAAATATTGTGTGACAAATGTTAATTTGTAACTGAAAAAAAAACTTAGATAATATTTTGAGAATAAAGAGTATTATAAAAAAATAAAAGGTTTGATTAATTATCAAACCTTTTGCAAAACTACCTATTTAACTTAAAACTACATAAGTTCTGATAACTTGAAAGTTTTACCAGCAACACTACCATCTACTTTAATTAATAATCTACCAGGTTGTCCTTTTTCTGCTACTGTTAGTTTTTTTCCTTCCTGAATACAGAATTCTTTCTGAACACCACTATTCATAGGAGCAGTACCAGAACCAGTGTGTAATGTAATAGATCCACCTGTATCATTCTTTACTTTGAAACAAACTTCACCATTAGGCTTTTTTGTGATTGTAATAGTTGCATCTGCATTGTTAGACTTAAACGCACTCATGGCAACCATACCAAATACTAAAGCTGAGCTAAGAATTAATTTTTTCATGATTTTAAAAGGATTAATGTAAATGTTCAATTTTTATTTAACTGGAGAATTAAAGCAACTGCGAAATATTGAATGTTTTACCTTTATGACTTTTTTGAACAGTAATAAGGAGTTTTTTAGGTTCGTTCTTTCTAATTAAGAAAATCTTCTCACCTGCATTTTTCTCAAATCGATATACTGCACTACTTTCTAATGCTGTGGTAGACTTTTCGGTTGCCACCACTACCCTTACTGCCAAATCATTTTTTAAAGTAAAATCAATTTTTGTTTCTTCTTGTGATACTTTTATAGGACATCTCCATTGCTCCGAAGCCTTGAGCGTAATCGCTACCATAAAAAGCAATATGAATAATGTTCTAAAAAGCATCTTAAGTTTTTGATGTACTTGATGATTCAAAAGTATAATAAAGATTTTGATTAGACTTTTACCATTTTATCAAAAGCCTTGTTATTTTTACGAAAGTCTTTATTTGGTATATGAAAGGAGAGTATCTTATTAAACAATTATATATTTATCCTATTAAATCTTTTGCAGGAATTGAACTTCAGGAAGCCGAAATTACGGACAGAGGATTTCAGTATGACAGAAGATGGATGCTTATAGATAAAAATGGACGATTTTTGAGTCAAAGAGAATATTCAGAACTCTGCTTTTTTCAACCTATAATAAAAAAAGACGGTCTGGAGGTTTATCATAAAAAATATCCGTCTCAAAATATTTTTATTCCATTCCAATATCAGTCTGAAAACCAAAGTGTAGCTATTTGGGATGATATCTGCAAAGGAAATATAGTTTCTGAAACTATTAATCAGTTTTTTTCTGATATACTCAAACAAGAAATTAAATTGGTGTATATGGCAGACCAGTCACACAGACTGGTAGATACAAAATATGCTACAGGAGGAGAGTTAACAAGCTTTTCGGATGGATACCCATTTTTAATGATAGGGCAAGGCTCATTGGATGATTTAAACAGTAAAACAAGTGAATATATTCCTATGAATCGTTTTAGACCAAATATTGTATTTACTGGTGGGGAGGCTTTTGTAGAAGATACTTGGAAAAATTTCTCGATTAATAATATTCCTTTTACTTGTGCCAAACCTTGTGCCAGATGTCTAGTAACTACAATTGATCAGGAAACTGCAATAAAAGGAAAGGAACCTTTAATAACACTCAATCAATACAGAAAACAAAATAATAAAGTCTTATTTGGACAGAATATTGTTCATCATGGATTGGGTAAACTGAAAGTTGGAGACAAAATAATAGTTCAATAAAAAACATCAACATGCAATCATTATCAAATTCACAACCTTCGTCTAAAAAAATCTGGATAACTGTCATGGTAGCTGCCTTAGGCTATTTTGTAGATATCTATGATTTACTATTATTTAGTATTATTCGAATAGACAGTTTAAAAGGCTTAGGTTATACTTCTGACAAAGACATCGAAAACTATGGACATCTTCTAATCAATACCCAAATGATAGGACTTTTATTAGGAGGACTTCTATGGGGAACTTTGGGGGATAAAAAAGGACGGTTATCTGTATTATTTGGCTCTATTATTACTTATTCACTAGCCAATATAGCCAATGGTTTTGTGCAAAATATAGAACAATACGTATTTTTAAGATTTATCGCAGGGATTGGTTTGGCGGGAGAGCTAGGGGCTGGTATTACGCTGGTTAATGAAATTATGAGTAAAGAAAAAAGGGGGTACGGTGTAACGATTGTTGCTTCTGTTGGTCTTTTGGGGGCTGTTTTTGCATCTCTTCTAAGCCAGCAATTTGGTTGGAGACCTGCTTATTGGATAGGAGGGGGAATGGGGGTAGCTTTGCTACTACTCAGAGTGAGTGTAGCAGAATCTGGATTATTTGATAAAGCAAAAGAAGAAGGGGTTAAGCTAGGCAGTTTCTCTATGATTTTAACAAACTCCAAGCGTTTAAAAACTTATCTGTCATCTATATTATGTACAATTCCTGTTTGGTATGTAATTGGGCTTTTGGTCACTTTTTGTAAAGAGTTTGGGCAGGCTCTTCACATGCCTGAAATTCCGAAACCTGCTGTTGCTATCTTGTTTGCTTATGCAGGTTTGAGTGTAGGAGATATGGCAAGTGGTATCATCAGCCAATGGACTCGTTCACGAAAAAAGGTACAATATAGCTTTATTGCATTAGGAGCTGTAATGAGTCTGGTATATCTTACAAGTTCGCAATTAAGTTTGGAAATGTTTTATGGATTATGTTTTATTTTAGGAGTATTTTCGGGCTATTGGGTGATTTCTATAACTTCTGTTTCTGAGCATTTTGGTACAAATCTGAGGGCAACAGTTACCACAACTGTTCCTAATTTTGTAAGAGGCTCATTTGTATTGGTAGATATTTGTTATAATCTTTTAAAAGAACCTTTGGGTAAGATTGAAAGTGCTATGTGGGTAGGAGCAGTAGTGTTTTTGTTAGCAATATGGGCTGTTACACAGCTAGAAGAAACTTTTGGAAAAGACTTGAATTTTCAAGAAAAATAAGCAAGAAACTCTCTATTTGAGAGTTTCTTGCCAAATAGTATAGGTTTTATCAAACTCAAGTTTAGAAGGTTTCTTTTCAAATATTCCATAAATAGTTGAACCTGAGCCAGACATAGAGGCATAAAAAGCTCCTTGCTGGTACAATTGTTCTTTTATTTCTTTTAGTTTAGAATATTTTTCAAATAAATGAGTCTCAAAATCATTTTTGATAACATCTTTCCAAGTATTCAAAGGATAGGTCTCTAAGAAGCTTTTTAAATCAAAATGCAAAGGTTGAGGACTTACACCTGCATAAGCCTCTTTGGTAGAAATATGAATATGAGGATATACTAGTACCAAATACTTCCCTTTTAAATTTAGAGTAGTATTTTTAAATACATCCCCTTTTTCATAACAATACAAAGGCTTACTTTCAATAAAAAAGGCACAATCACTACCCAGTAAACGAGCATAATTTTGCATTTGAGCATCATTTAAGCCAATCTGATATACTTGATTGAGTAGCTTAATAGTAAATGCTGCATCAGCAGAGCCACCACCTAAACCAGCCCCCATAGGAATTACTTTATGCAAGAATATAGAAGTATTGGGTATTTGGAAATCTTTTGCTAATAAATTGAATGCTTTTATACATAAATTTTCAGCAGGGTTTCCATCAACTTCTAATCCAGTAATTTGTAAGTGAGTATTCTCTGAGGGAATCACTTCTAAAATATCACTCCAGCCTATTGGGTAAAAGCAAGATTCTAAATTATGAAAGCCGTCACTTCGTTTTTCAGTAATATATAAACCAATGTTTATTTTAGCATGAGGGAAACTAATCATAGTTATACAGATTCCAGATTATAGCGTTTAATTTTTCGGTATAAAGTTCGTTCAGAAATTCCTAAATCTTCTGCTGCATATTTTCTTTTTCCATTATGTTGTTTCAGAGCTTTTACAATCATTTCTTTTTCTTTTCTTTCTAAAGATAAAGACTCTTCCTCTGTTTCATGACTAATATCTTCAATGGTTTCATGTTCATCTGGTAATTGAATGATATTTTCGTTGAGAGGGACAATAGATGTTTGTCTGTTAGTATCTACTATGGTAGATTTAATATTTTGAACGTCTTGAAATAAATCTTGATGTTGTTGTAGTACATCTGCACCTGCTACATTGGTAGTAAGTAGTTGAAAAACAAGTTTTTTTAACTCTGTTACATCTTTTCGCATATCAAAGAGAACTTTGTATAAGAGTTCTCTATCAGAAAAATTCTGACTTGTTCCTTCTTGACTATGGTCTAATAGTACAGGTAAATTATTTTGTATTGCTTTTGGTAAATATTTTTGTAAAATTTCTCTAGATATAAAAAGACTATCAGATGTAATAGCCATATCATACACTAAATTCTTTAATTGACGAATGTTGCCTGGAAATCTATAATCTAAAAGTGTATTTTTTGCATCTTCTGTAAGTTCAATAGGCTTGGTTCTATATTTTTCAGAAAAATCTGTTGCAAACTTTCTGAATAACAGTAACATATCTTGACCTCTTTCTCGTAGGCTTGGAACATAAATAGGAACAGTACTCAATCTATAATATAAGTCTTCTCTAAATTTGCCTTTTCTAATAGCATCTTCTAAATTTACATTGGTGGCAGCTACAATTCTCACATCTGTTTTTTGAACTTTAGAAGATCCCACTTTGATAAATTCACCATTCTCCAATACTCGAAGTAGCCTTGCTTGTGTACTCAAAGGCATCTCACCTATTTCATCCAAAAATATAGTACCTCCATTATTAACTTCAAAAAAACCTTTTCGAGCCTCTATAGCTCCTGTAAATGAACCTTTTTCGTGTCCAAAAAGCTCAGAATCTATAGTTCCTTCAGGAATAGCTCCACAGTTTACAGCTGTAAAATTATTATGTTTTCGCATACTGAGTTGGTGAATCACTTTAGAAAAAGACTCTTTCCCAACTCCACTTTCGCCTGTAATCAAAACATTTATATCTGTCGCTGCTACCTGAATGGCTCTTTCAAGAGCTTGATTCAGAAGAGGTGAATTTCCTATAATGCCAAATCGTTGTTTGACAGTTTGTATGTCTAAATTGTTTTTCATCAAAAAAATATTTACCTTTACAACCTCAAAAATAATAAAATGGTTGCAAAAATATGACAAAATGTCGTATTTTTAAGTAACATTAAAAACTACGAATTAAAAAAAAGTTTAATTTTTTTTGCAGACTGAAAAAAAAATGCAAACTTTGGTACAATTAGTGTTGTAGTTTTGTCGTATTAAGAAATGGTGTTTAAACATATAAGATTATGAATCAAAGTGTTAAGGCTTTGCTTTATGCAGGTGTTGTAGCAGGAACAATCAGTTCTTGCAGTTTGTTTAAGAAAAAAGACAAACAAGGGGGGTTTGAGTTTCAAACTCAATATAGTAATACTGTTCATAAAAAAGGCATGAATAGCCAAGTTACAGGAATTCCTTATAATAGTCAAGATTCAGGAGCTTATACGTCTTTGCTGGTTAGAGAATATTTTGGTCAGAAAGATGCTCCAAACTTGGTTTTTATTGAAGGTGGACGTTTCGTAATGGGTTCTGGTGAAGAGGATATCCTTACAACACGTGATAACAGAGAGAGAACCGTGAGTGTTCAGTCTTTTTATATGGATGCAACCGAAATTGCAAACATCCACTGGTTAGAATTCATGAAACATTATGAACAACCAGCAAATCAAAACCAAATAGATCCAGCTTATCAGGATTCCATTCCTAATCCGAATGCAAGACAAATCCCTGATCCTGCTTTTGTCGCACCTATGATCCCTAATCCAGTGCCACAAAAACAAATCGTGGATCCTAATGACACAAGAAATGTTCCTGAGTCTAGAAAGAGAAAAATTCCTGATCCAAACTATCAAGCACAAATTCCTGATCCTAATGCTAAAGCTCCAATGATTGCTGACCCTAGGGATAAAATTGCTGCTCCTTTATATGAAAGTTTCAGAAGAAAAATTTTATTACCTGATACAACTGTTTGGGCAAGAGAAACAGCTTTTAACGATTCTTACGTTCAAAACTACTTACGTTACCCTGGCTTCAGATTTTTCCCTGTAGTGGGTGTATCTTGGGTACAAGCTCAAGAATTTTGTAAGTGGCGTACAAGAGCTGCAAACGAGTATTTCTTAGCTAAACAAGTATTAAAAGATAAAGATGGTAAACTTGCTGAATATAAAGGTAAGGATGTAAAAAGTATTCCTCTTGAAAGTGGTCTTAAATTCCCTGACTACCGTCTTCCTACAGAAGCAGAATGGGAGTATGCTGCTAAAGGTATGATTGGAACACAATATGAAGATGAAAACCAATCAAATGGTCGTATCTATCCTTGGGATGGTCATGCTACTCGTAATCCTTACGGAAAACAAATGGGTTTCTTCTTAGCGAACTTTAAGAGAGGTAGAGGTGACTATGCAGGTATTGCTGGAAAGCAAAACGATGCAGCTTTAATCACAGAGTGGATTTATCAATATCCTCCTAATGACTTTGGTTTGTATAACATGGGTGGTAACGTAGCAGAGTGGGTAGAAGATGTTTATCGTCCTTTGGCTTATGAAGATATGTCTGATTTGAATCCTGTAAGACGTATTCAATTAGACTCTACAAAATTAAAAGCTGACCCTAGAAAATCTGTATTTGGTGACTCTGCTGGTTTATATGTAGTTACAATAAAAGGTAAACCTAATACACAAGGAGCTGGTAGCCCATTCTCTTTAATTACAGACAATGCTCGTGTATATAAAGGAGGTTCTTGGAGAGATGTTGCTTACTTCTTATCACCAGGTACAAGAAGATTTTTAGATAAAACAAAAGCTACTGACTACATTGGTTTCCGTTGTGCTATGATTATGGCTGGCGAAATGCAAGGTGAAAGTCGCCGCAAGAATAAAAAAGTAGGCGGTCAGTATAGATAATAAAGGCATTTGCAATCTTTTTCAAAAAGGCTTTGATGCTCAAAGCCTTTTTGTATTTGTGGCTTAAATTTCTCAATTATAAACGTGTATTTTGAGCTAATACTCAAAAATTTATCTTATGAAAAAGATTTCTAAGCGTCTTGGATTGGTGTTGAGCGTCTTAGCAATTACGTTTTCAGCTTGTTCTCTGTTCAAGAAGAAAGACAAAAATGATAAACAATCATTTGAGGAAACTGACCTGAATGGACAAGTAAGCCAAGTTACAGGTATTCCCTACAGCGACTCTACTGTTGATAATAGTATGTCAGTGGCAAAGTATGTGGAGATGCCTAATGCTCCCAATATGGTCTTTATTGAAGGAGGTACATTTGTAATGGGGATTACTGAAGAAGATGTAATAAACCTTTCTAGAAATAGAGTTACAAAAGTTACAATTCCATCCTTCTATATGGATAGAACAGAAATTGCCAATATTCATTGGATTGAGTTTATGAATTTCTTTTATCGAAATAGAGATTCCATTCCTGCTGGTCTTACCTTTGAAGAATTTAGTGAAGAAATCCTTTTACCTGATACAACTGTATGGGCTTCTGAAGCTTCAGTAAATGATGCTTATGTTGCCAACTACCTCAGACATCCTGGATTTAGATTATATCCTGTAGTTGGAATTTCTTGGATTCAGGCACAAGAGTTCTGTAAATGGAGAACCAAAATGGTAAATCATTATGTACAAGAAAGTCAATTTTATACAGGAGTAAAAAAAGATGGGAAATTGACAGTTGGTCATTTTGAAACCTCTAAAAATAAAACAGATACCTCCAATATTATTCAATACCCCGATTATCGCTTACCAACAGAAGCAGAATGGGAATATGCTGCCAAAGCAATGTTCTCAACACAATATGATGATATTAGGAATACAAAGCAACGATTATATCCTTGGGATGGACGTTATGTAAGAAACCCATATAAACCCAATACGGGTTTATTTATGGCAAACTTCAAACGTGGTAGAGGAGATTATGCAGGTATAGCTGGAAGACAAAATGATGGAGCAATGGTAACAGCTCACATTTATTCATATCCTCCTAACGATTTTGGTTTGTATAATATGGCAGGAAATGTAAATGAATGGGTAGAAGATACTTATGTAATTGAAGGTTGGGAAGATTATGGTGATTTGAGACAGGCTAAAAGAATGATAACATATACAGACTCTACTTATCAAACAAAAATGACTATGGATATACTTCTTTATGGTAGGTCTGATACTACTATGAAGAGTAAAAAGCAAAATTTGGAAAGACAATATAAAGATACAATTGACATAGCAAAAGAAAATCTAATGAATTTCCCAAGTGCTTTGGGTAAAAATTTATTAGGACTTCCAGCTACTCCCTTACCTAAAGAAAAAATGCAAAATTTTAAAGTTTATAAAGGGGGATCTTGGAAAGATGTAGCTTATTGGCTTGCTCCAGGTACAAGAAGATTTTTAGAAATGGATAAAAGTTCTCCTACAGTAGGATTTAGGTGTGCGATGAGTTATGCTCCTAAAAAGGAACTTCCTAAAGATAAAACAGTTACCAGCGATTCGGATTTAACAGAAGCTCAAAAGAAAGCAAAAGCGAAGGCAGAAGCAAAAGCTAAAAAAGCTCAGAAATCAAAAAATAAATCACAGAAAAAGGTAAAATCTAAAAAGAAAAAAGACGAAGAAGAAGAAAATACTGAAGAATAAAAAAGCCACTTTACAAGTGGCTTTTTTATTTATCTTTGAGCATATTGGGTTTCATAGTACTTCTGATAATCGCCAGAAGTAACGTTTTCGAGCCAAGTAGTATTAGTTAAATACCAATCAATTGTTTTTTCTAATCCTTCTTCAAACTGTAAGCTAGGTTTCCAACCTAATTCATGCATGATTTTAGAAGCATCAATGGCATAACGCAAATCATGACCTGCTCTGTCTGTTACGTATGTAATCAGTTTTTCAGATTCGCCTTCTGTTCTTCCCAGTTTCTTGTCCATAATTTTACACAATAGCAGTACTAAATCTAAGTTTTTCCATTCATTGAAGCCTCCAATGTTGTAAGTTTCACCATTTTTGCCTTCATGGAAAACCATATCAATAGCTCTGGCATGGTCTATTACATACAACCAATCTCTTACATTTTCTCCTTTACCATAAACAGGTAATGGTTTGTTTTTCTGAATATTATGAATAAACAAAGGAATTAGTTTTTCAGGGAATTGATTAGGACCATAATTGTTGGAGCAATTAGAAATGACTACACACAATTTGTATGTATTGTGGTATGCTCTTACAAAATGATCTGAACTTGCTTTGGAAGCAGAATATGGTGATTGAGGATCGTATGGTGTTGTTTCTAGGAAAAAATCTTCTGGATTATGCAATGAACCATATACTTCATCTGTGGAAACATGATAGAATAAATGGTTTTCTAAATCATTTTTCCAAGCAGTTTTAGCAGCATTCAGTAAATTAACTGTTCCAATAACATTAGTCATTACAAACTCTAAAGGATTCAAAATAGACCTATCTACATGAGATTCGGCGGCTAGATGGATAATACCTTTAAAATTATGTTCTGTAAAAAGCTGATTTAAAAAATTAGCATCTGTAATATCTCCTTTTACAAAAGTGTAATTAGAAGCTTTTTCTATATCTGTAAGATTAGCAAGATTGCCAGCATAAGTAAGATTATCCAAATTAAAAATTTGATAATGAGGATATTTATTGACAAATAGGCGAACTACATGAGAACCTATAAAGCCAGCACCACCAGTAATGAGTATTTTCTCCATAAATTAATAATCTCCTAAAGTTTCTTCCAATTGAGTTAATGCCTTTTCTAGCTCGGTATCGTTAGGGGCTACACCATGCCATTTATGAGAGTGCATCATATAATCTACACCAAAACCCATTTCGGATTTCATCAAAATGAGGGTAGGTTTACCTTGTTTACTTAATTTTTTAGCTTCATCCAACGCTTTCAAAACGTCTTCCATATTATTGCCATCCATTTCTAATGCTTGCCATCCAAAAGCTTCCCATTTTGCTTTTAAATTTTTGAGAGACATGACTGCATCTACAGGTCCATCAATCTGCTGACCGTTGTAATCAATGACAGCAATCAGGTTATCTACCTGATGATGAGCTGCATACATGGCTGCTTCCCAAATCTGACCTTCTTGTTGCTCTCCATCGCCCATTAGTACATAAACTAATTTCTCATCTTTTTTCAGTTTTTTGCCTTGAGCAACCCCAATAGCCACAGAAAGCCCTTGTCCTAAGGAACCTGATGCGATACGAACTCCCTCTAAGCCTTCATGAGTAGTTGGGTGCCCTTGTAAACGAGAGTTAATTCTACGAAATGTACTCAGTTCAGAAACCTCAAAGTAGCCACTACGAGCTAAAACACTGTAAAATACTGGTGAAATGTGTCCGTTTGAAAGAAAAAACATATCCTGATTTTCGCCTTTCATATCAAAGGGTTTGGGATTATGCTCCATTTTTTCAAAATACAATGCTACAAGTAAATCGGCACAGCCCAGAGAGCCACCTGGGTGTCCAGATTGACACGCATGAACCATACGAACAATATCTCTACGTACTTGAGAAGCTATTTTTTTGAGTTCTTCTACTGAATGTTTCATTGGAAATGAATTTTTTTCGTGCAAAAATATTAATTATATCCATAAAAAAATAATCTTACTTATGATTTATTGAAACAAAAAGAATAATTACATTTATTTCAAAACAACTTTATTTATGTCGAATATATTTGATCCACGTTTTCCCACCACAGCCCGTCCAGATGTAGTTTTGGTAGGTGCTGGTATCATGAGTGCCACGTTAGGAATACTCTTGAAAGAATTAGACCCAACACTTACCATAGAAATTTATGAAAGATTGGATGTGGTAGCAGGAGAAAGTTCTGATGCTTGGAATAATGCAGGAACAGGACATGCTGGCTTCTGTGAGTTAAATTATACACCTCAGAACGAAGATGGTTCAGTGAATGTAAAAAAAGCTCTTAAAATTGCAGAACAGTTCGAAGTCTCCAAACAGCTTTGGGCTTATATGCTTAAAAAACAATACATATCAAATCCTAAGAGCTTTATGAACCAAATTCCACATATCAGTGCTGTATTTGGTGAGAAAGATATTGATTTCTTGAAAAAACGTTATGAATCGCTTAAAAATAATCCACTTTTTGAAGAAATGATATACTCTGAAAATAAAAATGAGCTAAAAGAATGGATACCCTTGATGTTTGAAGGCAGAAATGAAAATGATTTGATAGCCGCTACTAAGATTGATATAGGAGTAGATGTAGATTTTGGGGCTTTGACAAGAGCTATTATGAAATATCTTTGTGAACAAGAAGGGGTGACTCTATTCTTAAACCATGAAGTGAAAGATATAGATAAAGTAGAAGAGGAGGAAGGAATTTGGCAAATGAAAATCAAAAACTTATCTACAGGTGAAAAACGATATATTGATACAAAATTTGTATTTATTGGAGCTGGAGGAGGAGCCTTACCACTTTTACAAAAAACTGATATAGATGAAGCAGAAGGTTTTGGGGGCTTCCCTGTGAGTGGGCAATGGTTGGTTTGTAAAAAGAAAGAAATTATTGAAAAACATCAAGCTAAAGTATATGGAAAGGCTGAAATAGGAGCACCACCTATGTCTGTTCCACATTTGGACACAAGAGTTATTAATGGAGAAAAAGCTCTTCTTTTTGGACCTTATGCAGGATTTTCGACTAAATTTCTGAAAAAAGGTTCTTATATGGATTTGGTAGGCTCTATCGAATTTGATAACCTGATTCCTATGATAGCAGCAGGAATACAAAATATTCCTCTGACCAAATATCTGATTGGTCAGGTTACACAAAGTCCTGAAGAAAGACTTGTGTCCCTGAAAAAATTTATGCCAGAAGCTAATATTGAAGATTGGGAACTCAGAGAAGCAGGGCAGAGAGTACAAATTATTAAAAAAGATAAAGAGGAAATAGGCGTTTTGGAGTTTGGGACTGAGGTAGTTCACTCAAAAGATGGAACGGTGGCTGCCCTGCTTGGAGCTTCACCAGGAGCTTCAACGTGTGTTGCAATTATGCTCGAACTTTTACAAAAGTGCTTCCCAAAGAAAATGGAAAGCCCCGAATGGCAAACTAAATTAAAAGAAATGATACCCAGCTATAAGGAGTCTCTGATAGAAAATGGAGAACTTTGTAAAAAAATAAGGATGGAAACTCATCAATGGTTAGAAATAAGTAATAAATAGACATTACAAAATATTAGCTTCGTTGGTGCAAGTTTATAGCTTGTACCAACGAGGTTTTTTAATTGCCTTTTCTCTTTGTATCTTTACTACTTTGAAATATACTCCCAATGATTGAAATAGGAAAATACAATACACTTACCATACTCCGTGAAACCAAAGTAGGTTTATATTTAGGTGTACCCAATCAGAAAACTGATTCTAGTGAAGATATTTTGCTACCCAATAAATATGTTCCAGAGCATTTTACGATTGGCAATAAAATTACGGTTTTTGTGTACCTTGACTATGAAGAAAGACCAGTAGCCACGACTTTGAAACCTTATATCCTTTTAAATGAATTTGCGTTGCTTCGAGTGAATTATACTAATAAATTTGGTGCTTTTATGGATTGGGGGTTGGAAAAAGATTTGTTTGTTCCTTTTAAAGAGCAAGCTCGTCCTATGGAGCAAGGGCATCTTTATTTAATCTATATGTATATGGATGAAATGACAGATCGTTTGGTTGGTTCTAGTAGAATTAGTCAGTTTTTAGATAATGAAAATATTACAGTTGAAAACGGAGAAAAAGTGGATTTGATAGTTTCTCATATCACCGAAATGGGGATTAATGTGATTATCAATGAAAAACATCAAGGGCTTTTGTATAAAAATGAAGTATTTGAAGATTTACGTACTGGTGATAAAATTATTGGCTATATTAAAAATGTACGCCCTGATGGTAAAATAGATGTTTCTCTCCAACCTTTTGGAATGGAACGTGTGGATATTTCAGCCCAAACTATTTTAGACACATTAAAAGCCAGTCGTGGCTTTTTAAAGCTGAACGATGATTCAGATCCCGAAGATATTAAAGAATTACTTAAAATGAGTAAAAAAACATTCAAAAAAGCTGTGGGGACACTTTACAAGCAAAAGCTGATTGAAATAAAAGAAGATGGGATTTATTTGGTTAAAATGTAAACCATGTATATGTTCAAATATACAATCAAAAAGCCCTATTCCTAGGGCTTTTTGATTTATCCAAACTTGGCTTTCAGAGCTGCTAATTTATCTTCGTAGCTTTCTTCTTTTCCTTGATTTTTACGATCTTTAAGGTCTTTCTTCTCAGATTTTTTCATCTCTGGTTTAGCCTCTCCACGAAGAGAAAGAGCAATACGTCTGCGATCAGTATCTATTTCTAAAACAGTAACCTGTACTTTTTGTCCCACCTTCACCACTTCGGCAGGGTCTGTTACATATTTATCAGCAATTTCACTGATGTGTACTAAACCATCTTGATGTACTCCAATATCAACAAAAGCTCCAAATTTAGTAACATTGGTTACAATACCAGGGAGTTTCATGCCTGTACGCAAATCTGAAATTTCGTGTACACCTTCAGCAAATTCAAAAGCCTCAAATTGAGCTCTTGGGTCTCTACCAGGTTTTGCCAATTCTTGTAGAATATCTTGTAGAGTTGGCAAACCAAATTTTTCAGTTACATATTTTTTAAGGTCAATTTGTTTACGCAAATCATCTTTTTGCATCAAATCTTTTACAGTACAATTCAAATCTTTAGCCATTTTTTCTACTACGGCATAGGCTTCAGGGTGAACAGCACTGCTATCCAAAGGATTTTGAGCTTCTCTGATTCTCAAGAAACCAGCACATTGCTCAAATGCTTTATCACCCAAACGAGGTACTTTTTTGAGTTCATCTCTGGTTTTGAAGGCTCCTTTTTCGTTTCTATAATTAATAATATTTTGAGCCAAACTTTCGCCTAAACCTGAAACATACGTAAGAAGTTGCTTACTTGCAGTATTAATTTCCACACCTACTCGGTTTACAGAACTGATAACCACATCATCCAAGCTCTTTTTAAGAGCATTCTGATCTACATCATGTTGGTATTGCCCAACACCAATAGATTTAGGATCAATTTTAACTAATTCAGCAAGAGGGTCTTGTAATCTTCTGCCAATTGAAACAGCTCCACGAACAGTTACATCTTTATCAGGAAATTCTTCTCTTGCAACATCCGAAGCAGAATAAATAGAGGCTCCACTTTCGTTTACTACAATAATTTGTACATTGGCAATTTCCAAATTTCTAGCAAATGATTCTGTCTCACGACTTGCCGTTCCGTTTCCAATAGCAATGGCTTCTACATTATACTCAGTACACAATTTTTTTACAACTGAACCAGACTTTGCAAATTCTCTTTGTGGTTCGTTGGGATAAATAGTTTCATTATGCAATAGTTTCCCATTTTTATCTAAAACGACTAATTTACAACCTGTTCTAAAACCAGGGTCTAGGGCTAAAATCGTTTTTTCGCCTAGCGGAGATGACATTAAAAGCTCTCTTACATTGCCAGCAAATACATTGATTGCTTCTTCATCTGCTTTTCTTTTAGAAAGTAAACGGATTTCCGTTTCCATAGAGGGTTTTAACAGACGCTTATAGCAATCTGCAATGGCAAGCTTAATTTGCTGACCACATTCGTTACGGCTTTTTATAAACTCGTTTTCAAGTGTATCAATGGCATCTTGTTCTTCAGGGGCTATATCCAAAGTTAAAAATAACTCTTTTTCACCTCTACGCATAGCAAGCAATCTGTGAGAAGGAACGGTTGCAATAGATTCAGACCATTCAAAATAATCTTTGAATTTTTGAGCTTCTTCAGTTTTTTCTTTATCTGGAATTACTTTTGAAACAATCAGGGCATTTTTCAAAAATAAATCTCTCATTTTTGCTCTAGCCTCCTGATTCTCGTTGATATATTCAGCGATGATATGTCTTGCACCTTCTAATGCTTCAGATACACTATTTACTTGTTTTTCTGCGTCTATAAAATTCTGAGCTTCTGTTTCTAAGCTAATATTACCTTGTTCTAAAATTAGCATTGCCAAAGGCTCTAAACCCTTCTCTTTTGCGATAGTTGCTTTTGTACGTTTTTTAGGTTTATAAGGTAAATACAAATCTTCAAGAACGCTCATGGTTTCAGCACCCAAGATTTTCTGCTCCAATTCATCAGTAAGTTTTCCTTGTTCTTTGATAGACTTCAAAATACTTTCTCTACGTTTATCTAACTCTTCTAACTGTTCTAATCTATCACGAACAGCAGCTACTTGTACTTCATCCAAACTACCTGTTAGTTCTTTACGGTAACGAGATATAAAAGGTACTGTTGCCCCTTCTTGTAATAATTGAGCTGTTGCTTCTACTTGTTTGATACCAATGGAAAGTTCGGCAGCAATTTTTATAAAATAACGTTCTGACATTGTATAAATAATTTTTAGGGAGACAAAAATAGCAAAAAAATCTATCCTTAGAGCCTTTATTTTTGATTTTTTATCTATAAAAAATCGTATTTTTGTAGAATAAGCTTAAAACGAATTAGTTGTTTATAAGGCTTTCTTTTCTTGTCTAAATATTATAGAAGTTATGCGTTCCGAACTATCACAGAAAGCACACGAAATACTGAGTAAATATTGGGGTTATCAGCAATTTAGACCAAAACAAGAAGATATTATCATCTCTATTTTAGAAGGACATGATACACTAGCACTACTACCTACAGGAGGTGGTAAATCAATCTGCTTTCAAGTACCAGCTATGTATTTAGAAGGTACTTGTGTAGTAGTTTCGCCACTCATAGCTCTGATGAAAGACCAAGTTGAAAACTTAAAAAAACGAAATATTAGTGCTTATGCTATTTTTTCGGGCATGAGTAGAAGAGAAATTGATATTACATTAGACCATTGTGTATATGGAAAAGTAAAGTTCTTGTATGTTTCACCAGAACGTGTGCAAACAGATATTTTTCAGGAGAGAATCAAGAAGATGAAAGTGAGTATGCTTGTAATAGATGAGGCTCATTGCATTTCTCAGTGGGGGTACGATTTCAGACCATCTTATCTGCAAATTGCAGAAATACGAAAACTCATTCCTGATGTACCTTGTATGGCTCTTACAGCAACTGCAACTGAAGTGGTGAAGGGAGATATTCAAGACAGATTACTATTTAAAGCTGATAAAAATGTATTTCAGATAAGTTTTGCGAGAGCTAATCTTTCTTACTCTTGTTTTTATGAAGAGAATAAAACTCAAAAGTTGCTACAAATCCTTAAAAATGTACAAGGTTCAGCTGTTATTTATGCCAATACTCGTAAAAAAGTACAAGAAATAACACAGCTGTTAGTACAAAATAAAATAAGTGTAGATTTTTATCATGCAGGGCTTACCAACGAACAACGTAACCAACGCCAAGATGCTTGGATAAAAAATAAAATAAGAGTCATTGTTTCCACAAACGCTTTCGGAATGGGCATTGATAAACCTGATGTAAGAGTTGTAATACACTGGGACTTACCCTCATCACTGGAGGCTTATTATCAGGAAGCAGGAAGGGCAGGTAGAGATGAAAAAAAAGCTTATGCAGTAGCATTGTATGACAAAAATGATATAGAACAACTTCAAATAAATGTTTTAAGAGCCTATCCAAATATAGGAGTTATTAAGAATGTGTATCAGATGCTAGCCAACGAATATCAGTTAGCCGTTGGAAGTGGAGCAATGGCAAGTTTTGATTTTGATTTGAATGATTTTGTCAAAAAATTCAACTTAGATGCAACAGAAACGCATTTTTCTTTGAAAATACTTTGTGATGAAAATATTATTCAATTAAGTGAAGCGTATTACAGCCCTTCTAAAATCTTATTTATTTTGAATAAAAACGATTTATATGCATTCCAGTTAGCAAATAAAAATTTAGAAGCTATTATTCAGTTAATTTTACGAATGTATGGAGGGGAAACTCTCACACATTTTTCTAAAATTTCGGAACAAGCCATTGCTCAAAATGCTCAGACAAGTGTAGAAAATGTAGTAAAAGCATTGGAACATTTAGAAAAATTAAGAGTATTGATTTATGAAAAACAAAAAAATAAACCTCAGCTTACATTTGTGATACCCCGTCAACATGCTGATAATCTGGCTTTAGATTTGGAGAAAATAAAAGCAAGAAAAGAAAGAGATTTAAGAAAAGCAAAATCGGTAGGGCATTATGTACAACATCAGAATCGTTGTAGAACACAGTTGCTTTTAGAATATTTTGGAGAAATTAGTTATGAACCTTGTGGTGTTTGTGATGTCTGTTTGCAAAAAAAGAAAGAACATAGATTGAGTGAAAACTACTATGAATTGTATAGAGAAAGAATATTAAGTGCTTTGGAATTCAAATCATTAACGATTGAAGAATTGTTAAATGTAATTAACCCAAAAACAAGAGAGGCTTTGATAGAAGCTTTACAGAAAATTATAGAAGTTGGGGAATTAGAATATACAGATGAGAATAAATTAAAAAAGGTTTGAGTTCTCAAACCTTTTTTACAGATACAATTATAATTAAGTTGATTTAATAATGCTTTGTTTGAGCTGTTACCATTCAGCAATAACAGTTTCGCCTCCTACAGGCTTATCGCCTATTTTCACTAATACTTTCGCCTCTAAAGGTATAAAAATATCTACTCTCGATCCAAATTTTATAAAGCCAAATTCTTCACCTTGTTCTACAGGAGTACCTTCTTTTACATACCAAACAATTCTACGAGCCAATGCACCAGCAATTTGTCTAAATAAAATTCTTTTTCCATCAGATGTTTTGATGGCAATACTTGTTCTTTCGTTTTCTGTACTAGACTTTGGATGCCAAGCAACTAAATACTTTCCTGCATGATATTTACAAAATTCTACCACACCAGAAACAGGGTTTCTATTGACATGTACATTGAAAGGAGACATAAAAATAGAAATTTGTTTGCAACGAGTTTTTAAAAACTCAGGCTCATCAACTTCTTCAATGACAACAACTTTTCCATCAGCAGGAGCAATGATATGATTGGTGTTTTTGGGTGTTTTGCGTGTGGGGTTACGGAAAAATTGTAAAACAATTACAAAAATAACCAAACCAACAGCCAATACAATATTTGATACAATTTTAGCAACATCAGGGTTGCCAGCCAAAAGCCAAGAAACGCCTAAATAGAGAGCTGTGAATACTATCAAAACTAAAAAAATAGTTTTAAAGCCTTCTTTATGAATAGACATACAATGATGATTAGATGTAAACAGAAACAGTTGCAAATAAAATAAATTTATTGGTATATTGCAGGCATTCAAAGCAAAATTTTAAATAAATGAAAAAAGTTATTTTTTCGGAAAAAGCACCAGCTCCTATTGGACCTTATAGCCAAGCTATACAATTCGGCAACGAACTATTTGTATCGGGGCAAATAGCCCTTAAAAATGGTGTGATGATTCAGGATAATATCCAAGATGAAACACACCAAGTCATGAAAAATCTGCAAGCTATTTTAGAAGCAGCAGAAATGACATTTGATAATGTTGTGAAATGTACCATTTTTGTAAAGGATTTGAATAACTTTCAAGCAATTAACGAAGTATATGGAACTTATTTTGAAGCAAATCCACCTGCCAGAGAAACAGTTGAGGTAAGTCGTTTACCCAAAGATGCCAATGTAGAAATATCTTGTATTGCTGTAAAATAAAAAAAGCCCTCTGAGAAGAGGGCTTTTGATTTATAAATTGAGCCAATAAGTAGCTTTTAGTACAATAAACCTACTTTTTATAGAGAAATCTTGAGAGGTATAATTATCTGTATAAACCAAAAATATATCTGAAACAGGTCTGAAACGCCATTGCATACGAGCATTGAGGTTTACATTCTGTGTCTGATTGTTGTATTGTAAAAATGTGGTTAAAAATAAGTTTTTAGTAAATGAAACATCTACTCTAGTATTTAAAAGCAACAAATCAGAGTTGTTAAATCCTTCAGGAAGTCGTATTCTATAATAATCAGCTTCTATACCAACAGAGCCATAAGGCTGGAATCGGTAATTAAGAAACATATAAGGATTGAACTGCTTTCCATTATAATATTGCCCATAACCCAAAAATCCTCCATAAGAAAAAAGTTTTCTACGATCAGAGCGATAAAACATTTCAGCCCAATTATTGGTGTATGCTGTCCCTGAAGGCAGTTTTTGTCCACCTGTTCCACTGGGGTCAAAGTCGAAAAATAGACGAGTATAAGTGTTTCTTGTCCAAATCTCGAAATATGAAGTATTCTGGAAAGTAATATTGAACGTTAAAGATGTGTTTCTATCATTTAAGGTGAAATCTGTATCCCAATAAAAATTATTATATTGTCCTATTTGGTAACGAACTACTTTTTTGCCAGCTCTCCCTTTTGGAAAAAAATTTCTGTAAACAATAGGCTCAAAACGATATAAACCATTGCGTTGAACAAAACCAATATCATTGATACGATAGTTTTTACCAATATACTCATGATTCCAAGCAATGTTCCACTCTGTGGTGTTATAACCAACATAAGCAGCATGAGCAAATTGGTCTATTTTAGGATCAGGACTAATTTGTTGATGATAAAATATTTTTCCATTCCATTTGTTGTCTTGAGAAAATAAATTGTAATCTAAACCCACCAAACGATTAAAATCGTTGGTATTCAATGTGAAATCTCTTAAAGAATCGGCTGTTTTTTGTCTGTTTACAAAAATCCCAGCAATATTAGAGCGTTTAAAAACGGTTCTCTGAAAAGCAGCTACAGTATAGTTATCACCTAAAATACCTTTCTCTCGTTGTGTACCTGTTTGCATATTGAGTAAACCTACTCGCCAATCTTTATTCACCTTACCACTAAGCCTTGCTCCATAAATAATTGGATTTTGAACAATGGTTTTAGTGATGGTATCAAAGCCTATTCCAATACGGCGAGAAAAAAACGGACGTATTCTACTGAAACCAAAACGAGCAAACAAATCTGCATTTTCTAGAAAAAATTGCCTTCTTTCTGGGAAGAAAATCTCAAAACGGTCAAGATTGGTAACTTGCCTATCTACTTCTACCTGCGAAAAATCAGGATTGAAAGTTAGATCTAAATTGAGGGAAGGCGTTACAGCAATTTTGGCATCACCGCCAAAATTTCCTGATGTTTTATTCTCATTTCTGATGTAATTTTCGCTATGATTAGCTGTTACATAGGGAATTAAAGAAACATTGGCACCTGGTTTGGGTAAAGGTTCTTCAAAAACAACTTTACCAGTAAATCCTAAGTTCCAAACTCTAAAATTTCTGGTTACAGGTACCCAAGAAGAAACTTCATTGGCTTTTCGGTTGGCACGACCAAAATTGATAAACCATTCGGTAGCACTACTTTTGTAACGAATCGTTTTGAGGGGAATCGCCATTTCAACAATCCAAAAATCAGTAGATTGTGTAACAGCAGAGTACCATTTATTATCCCAATCTGTTTGAGAACCCCCATTGCCACCATCAGAAAGTAAGCCTTCTTGTTGAATACCTAACGGATTTACAGCAAATGCAAAACCGTTGGTTTTATCTTGAAAAGTATCGAAATATACACCAAAAAAATCATTGTCATCTGAACCAAAATCTCTACGCAAAGAGGTTACTACATAATCTGTTTTGGGTTGCTGACAAATGGCACCGATATAAACAAAATTATCATCAAATGTTATTTTAACTTCTGTTTGGAGTTTGGCAAAAGAAGAATCATAAGGAAAGTTTAAATAGAAATTATCAGCAACCATTGCTTCTTTCCAAATGGACTCATCTAACGAACCATCCAATACAATTTTAGATGTCGTTTTTTTAGCTCGTATTTGATAAATGTTTTTTTGAGCAAAAATCTCAGTAAATGAAAATAAAAATAAGAAAATGCAAAATGTTCTCACAGAATAAAACTTTAACAAAAAGACAAAACGAAATTTATAGGTCAAAATTATATGTTGTAATGAAAAAAAAATTATAGATGTAAGAAAAAAGACATATTATTTCTTGTTTTGTTATCAATTTAATGTTAAATTTATGTTAATAAAAAATTAACATTTACTTAATATTGAAAAAAGCAGTTTACATATTTACTTTCTTATTACAGCTTTCTTGGGCTTTTGGGCAAGATATGATGCCTTATTTTTTGGCAGTTCAACCCAATATATCTGTAGATGAAACAAGAATATTTGAAGAAAAGATTTTAAAAAGTGTAGAAAAACTTCAAAATAAGAAAGTAAGAATTAAGGATGAAAAACAGTTTTTGAAATATACCTTTAATTATGTGCATACGACATACCTTAAAAGCTATCAAAAAGAAGCAAATTTCTATGACGTAATGACAAAGGGGTATTATAATTGTGTATCAGGAAATATTTTATTAGCTTATTTTTTAGGAAAAATGAATTATCAGTTTCAAATATACGAATCTGAAAATCATGTTTTTATGATGCTTGCTCTTTCTGAAAAAGATAGAATCTTGATGGAATCTACAGCCTTTTTTGGAGATGGGATGATAGATGATGAAAAGAAAATTGATGAACAACTAGCCAAACTACGCCCTACAGGAACAGCAAATCTAATGAATTTGGCAGGAATGCAGTTCTATAACGAAGCTGTTTTGGCTTTTCAAGACCAAAAATATTTGGAAAGCCTTTCATTGAGCAATAAAGCTTATTATTTTTACCCTTCTGAAAAGGTTAAAACTTTATATCAAATTTCTAAGCAGAAGCTTTCAGAGCAAGTGGTGTCTAGATAATTTTTTTAAGATTTTTAATGTATTTAATTAAAAAATCTTGATTAAGAGTTGGATTATAGCCTTGAGCCTTTAAAAAAGAATTATCTATTGGAATTATATCATAACTAATCCCATGAGGCTGAATACCAATACGCCCAAAATAATCAAATAAAAAGCCATCTTTATTATAATAAAAAAAGTTTTTTCTAGAATAAATTCGTTTAAAAGTAGCTTTTTCCATTGTTTCAATAAGAAAAACGCTTTTATCTTTCTTATAAACATACATTAAAAGAAGAGAACCACTTTGAGTAAAATGGCTCTCAATCTTTGTATAATTTAATTTTTTAGAAATACTGCTGTATTGTATAACTTTTACTTTGATGGAATCAAGAGCAAATACATGAATGGAGCTATCTTTTCCGATTTTTTGTAGTGTTTTTTGTGCCATTTTATTAATCTTTTTTTGAGATTGCCCAATAGATAAATGACTCATAAACATCAAAATTAATATGATAAGATAGCTTTGACTCATAAATTATTATTTCATTTTCACAATTGTAATTCCATCACCACCTCTGTCAGCATGTTCACTTTCAAAAGAGGCTATTTGCGGATAAGCCCTCAAATGCTCTCGGATGAGTTTACGAAGAATACCGTCACCTTTTCCGTGTAGAATGCGTACTTCAGGATAACCTGCCAGTAAAGCGTCATCAATGAGTTTATCTACCTCAGTAAGAGCTATTTCTGCACTTTTTCCACGTAAATCTACTTGGTAACTAAAATTAGCCATTTTTTCGGTGAGGTTAATGCCCAAACTTTTTTTGGTGTATTCTTTTTGAGCATTTTTAACCACTTTTCGACTAATTTTTTCTAGACGATTGAGTTTCACATTGGAACGAAGTTCTCCTATAATAATATCCACATCTTTTCCTTTGATATTGACTACTTCGCCCATTGCAGTTTGTCCTTTGATACGAACCCAATCGCCTACTAAAATTTCTCCAGCCAAAATTTCAATCTCTTCATTGTCTTCAGACTTTACACTTTCAATAACTAAATCGTCATTGAGTTTTTCTAAGTCTTGTCTGAGTTTTTTAGTTGTCTCTTTTTCAGCTTTTTGTTCTTTAATCTGCCTGATTGTATTTTCTATTTTCTGATTGGTTTCAGCTAGTAGTTTTTTAGCATCAGCTTTGGCTTGATTCAAGATTTTTTTACGTTCATTTTCCAGATAATCAGTTTGTTCCTGATATTTTTTCAAGAGTTCTTTGTATTCTTTTTCTTGCTTGGAAAGTGTAGCATTTTTCTCGTTGAATTGCTTTTTCTCTTGTTCAAGCTCCTTGAGCAATTTATCGTAATTTACTTCTTTATCGCTCAATTTTTCTTTGGCTTTGGCTAAAACTTTTTTGGGTAAACCTATTTTTTTTGCAATTTCAAAAGCAAAAGAGCTTCCCGCTTGTCCGATTTCAAGCTGATACAATGGTTCTAAGTTTTCTGTATCAAAACGCATAGCACCATTACTAATACCTTCTTTATTTTGAGCAAAGGTTTTAAGATTGCCATAGTGTGTATTGACAACTCCAAAAGCTTTTTTCTCATACAAATCTTCTAAAATAGCTTCTGCGATAGCCCCACCCAAACGAGGCTCAGTTCCTGTTCCAAATTCATCAATCAGAAATAAAGAATTTTTATCTGCAAAATTAACAAACTGACGCATGGCAGTCAGGTGTGAACTGTACGTACTCAAGTCATTTTCAATACTTTGCTCATCTCCAATATCAATGAAAATATTTTTGAAAACGCCTATTTCAGAGCCTTCAGCAACAGGAACTAGCAACCCACACTGCCACATGTACTGCAATAAACCTACAGTTTTCAATGAAACAGATTTTCCTCCTGCATTGGGACCAGAAACTACCAAAATATGCTGACTCTCAGTTAATGTAATATCCAGAGGTACAACACTTTTACCTTGTTCCTGATGAGCCAAAAACAACAAAGGATGTACAGCTTTTCGCCAGCGTAAAATATTTTTTTGACTGAAAATAGGTTCAATAGCGTTCAATTTAATGGCAAAAAGAGCTTTTGCTCTGATAAAGTCTACCAAGCCTAAAAACTGATATGCTTTTTGCAAATTTGGTAAAAAGGGACGCAAATAATTTGTCAGCTCTGTCAGAATGCGTATAATTTCTCTTCTTTCCTGTGATTCTAACTCTCTGATCTGATTATTGAGATCAAGAATTTCAGCAGGTTCAAGGTAAACAGTTTGCCCTGTAGAAGACTCATCATGTACAAAACCTTTGAGTTTTCGTTTGTGTTCAGCTGCAATCGGAATGACCAGTCTACCACCTCTAATCGTCAAACTTGCATCTTCATTCGACCAGCCAGCTTGTTTGGCTTGTTTTAAAATTTTATCAGTTGTTTTTCTTAAACTATTTTGTTCAGATAAAATTTCTTTTCTGATACGTTGTAGCTCAACAGAAGCATTATCTCTGATTTTACCACGTTCATCAATGGTTTGGTCTAACCGTTTAAATACATTTTTGTCTAATTCTACCAAACGGAGCAATTCTGCTAAACTTGTATAGCGTTCTACACGACCATGTAAGTACAAATAACAAGCTTGAATAGCTGATAATGAAAGTTTTAATTCAAAAAACTCTTCTTCATTTAAGAAAGCACCCTCAATAGAGGCTTTTTGTAAAGAAGGCTTGGCATCT
>Ga0209278_1000650_pt1 | contig 24962 bp, 8 predicted proteins | sample JI81BgreenDNA_FD_187504 | JGI IMG/M metagenome (GOLD analysis project Ga0209278, IMG submission 187504) | Wastewater effluent complex algal communities from Wisconsin, to seasonally profile nutrient transformation and Carbon sequestration -... | ecosystem: Engineered > WWTP > Effluent > Algae...
ACGTAGCTAATGGTGTTAATCCAAACACAACCTTCGGTTATGGTATCTATTTGAGCCGTGCCACCGGCTTTAACGTTAAAGACAATGTAGTTTCTGGACTGCTAGGCAATGGCGGTATATTTATTGCTAATGCGAATGACAGTGTAGGCTTGGAGAATTTGGTTGTAAACAATTCTATTACAGGGCCGACCTTTAGTACCACGTCGGCATTTACAGCCTTTTATGGAATTTACGTAGGTGCTTCATTTTCCACGTCTACCACACCTCCGCTCAATCCGCGTGATAAAGTAACCCTTTACCACAACACTGTGAATATGGGAATTAACGGTGTTACAGGGAATACCACCAATATGGCCGGCATATTTCTAACGGGCGGAAGCAACACTACACCAGCATGGAATGAAGCCATTCTTCGTAACAATATGGTCGTTATGTACCAGCCAAGTGGTGGAAATTCCTTTGCCAACTTGAGAGGCCTTTATTCGAGCCATGATAGCTTAAGCGCCATTATCAATTCTAATTACAATAATTTCTATTTGTATAGTGAGTCGACTGGCGCAATTCTAACTAATGCATTGTTTAGAAATAATACCACCGACTACGCAACCATTAGCGACTGGACAACAGCATGGGGTGAGGATGCGAATTCTATTTCAGCTAGTCCTGCATTTTCTTCGGCTACTTTGGCGCTTCCAACAGCACAGAGTGTGAATAATCTGGGAACTCCTTTGGTAATTGTACCAGCCGACATTACAGGAGCCACGAGAAATACTACCACGCCCGACATGGGGGCCTACGAGTTTACGCCTTCTCCTTTTGATTTGGGTGTAACAGGCATACTCACCAACACTTTGTGTACAGATAGTAACCAAACTGTACAAGTAACGTTAAAGAATGTGGGTTTACAAACTTACAATTTTGCCACTGCCAATGTTACACTCAATTTGACTATTACAGGCCCTATTGCGCAGAGTTACTCGATCACAATCAATACGGATTCGCTCCAAATAGATTCTTCTAGAACTTTCACCCTCTCGTCTGCAGTGAACTTCAGCATTGGAGGTACGTATACTTTAGTTGCCGATTTAACATCTTTGAGTGATGGTAATGCCTTGAATAATACCAACACAAGGACCTTGAGTTTTGCAATTGCCCAAGCGATACCATTTAGCCAAGATTTTACAGGTTTAACGGCAGTTCCATCGGGTTGGACAACCAACATGGCTTTGAATACTACAGCAGGTTTTAACCAGACACCAGGTCTCCGCTTTAACGTATTTTCGACCAACGTAGCCAACGTTGCGCTACCACTTCTAGGTCCAATACCTGGACCAGGGTATTTGCTCGAATTTGCTTACAAAGTCACAGTTTGGTCTGGCTGGACTTGGCCTGGCACACCGATTGGCTTAGGAGCAGGGGATACTATTCGCTTAGAAGTTTCTTCCGATTGTGGTTTAACTTATCAGACGGTTTCTACCATTACTAACCAAAACTTCACGCCTTCGAGTCAGTATAATTTCTTCCGATTACCGTTGACAAACTATGTGGGACAGCGTATTTATGTGAGAATGTCGTTCCGCCAAACTTCGGGTATTGATGTATTTTTCGATTTGGATAATTTCCGGATTTTCTTGCCACCACCAGTGGATCTTGCAGTCAATCGGATTATTAAGCCGAACTCGGGTTGCGGTGTGACTTCCGACACGGTGAGAGTAGAAGTAATCAATTTTGGTACTGCAGCACAATCTAACGTTCCAATGTTGTATCGTATAAATGGTGGAACACCGGTAACCGAAGTATTTGCAGGACCAATCAACCCCGGTGACACTACCACCTTCACCTTTGCCACCTTGGCGAGTATGCCTACAGCGGGTGCATATAGTTTTGTCGCTTACCATGGTCAAGCCAACGACGCAGACTTCTCTAACGATACTTCTCGTAAAACCATAAATAACATCCCTGTGATAAGCACTTTCCCGTATGTGCAAGGATGGGAAAACGGTAATGGCGGATGGGTAGCAGGAGGAGCGAACAGTAGTTGGGCACTTGGTACGCCAACTACTGCAGGTGGTGTAGCTGCAGCCTATAATGGCTCTAACGCTTGGGTTACCAACTTAACTGGACAATATAATGCAAGTGAGCGTTCATTCATTGAATCACCTTGTTTTGATTTGAGTACTTTATCGAACGTACGTGTTCGCTTAGGGGTATTCTGGGAAACAGAAGGTTCTTACGATGGATTAAACCTTCAATACTCTCTAGATGGAGGTCAAACGTGGATAGTCGCAGGAACAGTTGGCAGCGGATTAAACTGGTATGTTCGTGCTACAACCATAAGCAACCCTAACCAGCCGCAGTGGGCGAATGTTGGTGGTGCAGGAACAGGATCAGGAGGCTGGTTACCTGCAGAGATTACGTTGCCTCAACTGGCTAACCAAGCAAACGTTCGTTTTAGGTTTTATTTCAGTTCCGACCCAAGTGTTCAATATACCGGTGTAGGCGTGGATTCGTTTATTGTAGATCTTCCTACCGATCCAATCATCGATACCTTCACAGTACTCACTGATAGTTGTATAAATGCATCTCGTACGGTTTCAGCGGAAATTATTCAATTCCGTGGATTGACAAGTGTAAATGTAAACTATGATATTACAGGAACTGGAACCTTCGTAGCTGCACCAATGACAAGAGTAGGTACTACCAATCGTTGGACAGGTACAATTCCTGTAAGTTCGCCATCGGTTCGAAATCGCTACTTTGTAAGTGTTGTCGATTCCTTAGGTTTGACCGATACCAGTGCAACTCGTACTTATGTCGATAATTATTTGAGTGTTGATGTTTTCCCTGGTTCACGTACTGTGGCGATTGGAGATACTGTGATACTTCGAGCAACTGCTAGGGGAATTGCCAATGTGAAGATTACAGAAGTAGTTCAGTTCAGAACAGGCACCGGTGCTACACCTACCTATCCTGCATATGCAACAGGTGCTGACTTAATGGAAATCACCAATTTGGGAACTGGTCCTGCCGACATTAGTGGCTTCTCACTCGAAATATTTGGAGTAGGTGCCCGTACGTATTCCTTCCCAAGCGGTGTGGTTATTCCAGGTAACGGGATATTAATTCTACATCTTGGCTCCGGTGTTGATGACCCAGCGAATCTCTATTACAATACTGGCGGTGGATCAGATGCAATCTCTTCCATCTCGCAGAGCGGATATGAACTAAAAGACGCAGTTGGTAATCACGTTGACGCTGTTGCTACCAATGGATTTACATTCCCCGCAGGTACGGTTTCTACGGCGAATTGGAGTGGCACATTAGGTTCAATGACATCTGGCTGTTTCCGTACCATAAGTGATAACAATAACGCTTCCGACTGGACGGTTGCCAACGCAACGAACACCATGACCATCGGATCAGCGAATCCAGGTATGTCGATTGTGACACCAGTAGGTGGCGTAGTTTGGAATACAACACCTCCAACGAGTGGCGACTCTCTCGTGGTGGGTCCATTCACTAGCCCGGGTACTTTCACTTACATCGCTACATTGAGCGACGGACGTTGCACCAAAATGGATACAGCTACCATTACCGTTGGCTCTCTCAACCCTGACGTAGGAGTTAGCCGTATTATGAACCCGGTTGTGGGTAGTAATCACAATGGATCTTCACCTGTTCAGGTTACCGTGATGGTTAAAAACTATGGTCCAGTACCAGCTGCAGGTTTTGACGTGGAATACCGCGTGAATGGAGGTATAGCAATTGTTACTAACTCAATTACCCAGAATATTCAGCCAGGTGACTCATTGCAGCATACTTTCACTGTTGCTTGGACACCAACCACAGCAGGTCAAATGACTATTTGTGCAAATACTACAGGTATGCCTAACGAGCAGGTTCGTTCAAACGATACTGCATGTGTATTGGTGAATTCAACGGTAAGCTTGGAAGAACTTACGCTGAATAATCGGTTGATTGGCAACGTATATCCGAACCCAGCAACGACCGAGGTAAACTTTGAATTCAACGAGTTTACAGGCAATGGTGCTTTAGAAGTGCTCGACCAACTCGGCCGAGTAGTAGCTCAAGTAGAGCTGAACCGCACCGATAATGTCAGCTATACCCTTCGCACAGATGATTGGGCGGCAGGTATGTACACTTACAGACTGACAACACTTACTCAACTACAAACAGGTAAGTTGGTTATTCGCAAGTAAGGAGCAGTGATCTAGGTCAAAAAAGGCCATCCGTTATTTCACGGATGGCCTTTTTGCATTTTTAGTGTTGTTTTTTCTTTACGATGATTAATTATTTCGGAGAATGGACTATTTTCAGAATTCCTAACCCAAAGAATTGAGTATGAACCCACTTTTACGATTAAAGAGTTTACTTGTTTTGTTGGCCATCACTGCTGCTGCACCTGTATTGAGCCAGGTACCACAGTATACTACGCCTAATCCAACCTCTACAGGTAGTAATGCTTTCCCATTTAACACTACTACCAATAAAAAGACCCAGTTCATTTACAAGCCGGGTGATATTGTATCGGCGCCAGGAGGCTTAATTGATACAATTTGGTTTCGGAATAACAACACTGCATCAGGGACAAGTGCAGGCCCCGGTACCTATTCCAATTTGCAAATTCGTTTAGGTCAAACAACTAACCTAACCTTTCAAGGAACAGGAGGCCTAGATTTTTACCCGCCTTCATCACTCACTACAGTCATAAATTCTCCATCGTATACCATTAACCAAACTGCTCCTTCAGGTGCATGGTATTACATTCCTCTTCCTACGCCTTTCCCATTCGATCCTACACAAACGTTGATAGTGGATGTTGAAATGGATAATCGTACGAGTTCATCAGGGTTTCAAAGTGCAACTTACAACGTTCAATCTGCGCCAAACCATCAGCGTTTGACGTCGACCACAAATGGTGCTGCACAAGGTAGTGCGAGTGCAATCTTGAGTGACTTCGGTATTTCGGTAGCTCCGTTGGTTGGTTTAGAGGCTGCTGCCTTACGAATAAATTCGCCAGTTGCACCGCTAACAGGGGGGACGATTACCCCAGTTACTTTTGATTTTCAGAACAGAGGTACCACTAACTTAGTATCTGCTACTGTAGGTTATCAAATCAATAATAATACCCCGGTAATCGAGACCTGGTCTGGTAATTTGGGTGGATTTGTTACTGCCTCACATACTTTTGCCACCAGTCTTACATTACCGGCATCGGGTAGTTTTACACTTAAAACTTGGGTAACCAATGCTAATGGAGTAGGAGACGCGAATTCTTCGAACGACACTATCACAAGAACCTTTTGTATCGCACTTGCTGGAGGTGCTTATACGATTGGAGGGCCGAGTGGTAACTTTGCTTCGATTAGTGATGCAGTGAATACCATAAATAACTGTGGAATAAATGGAGCAGTGGTATTCAATATTGCTCCCGGCACCTATTACGGAAGTTTTAATATGCCCACTGTTGCTGGTTCAAGTCCTATAAATACAATCACATTTACTAGTGCTACAGGTTTGCCAACAGACGTGACTATCATCCACGATACAGCAACAACTGCCGCCAATCGTAGTCAGTTTACCTTTGGCGTACCTGGAAAAGTAACGATATCTGGCATCACGTTTACAAGGACGGTAGTTCCAGGGGTGCAAGCAGGATGTATCAATTTTGGCAATGCTACGCAAGGCGAAGTGTTAAATTGTATATTCAACGATTTAGTGGAATCGACTTCATCGGTGAATGTGGGGATTCTCATGGCTGGTAGTAATGGATTAATTACTGGCAATACGTTTTCTGGCTTTTATCATGGAGTACTGCTTAATGGGCCCGCAACAACACTTTTTTCAAGTTTGAACCAAGTACTTTCTAACACATTCACACGATACACGTATCGCGCTATTTATGCACTCAACCAAAGCGATGTTTCCATTACTGGCAACACCATATCCAATTTTGTGGGTACAAGTACTGCAGGTGCAGGGATATGGACAGCTAACACTTACAATGCCTCGGTATCTGGTAACCGTATCTTGGGCGATATGTCAGCAAGCGGTATTGTAATTTCTAATGCAAATGCCGATACTACCAACTTCCTCCTGAATACTAATAAATTTTTCAATAACGTAATTTCAGGGCAACAAGCAGCCTCATTAAGTTCTACTACCACGTTAGTACCAACTCTTATTAATGTAACAGGTAGCGTGAGTGCTACGGCGGTACCTGCCAACCCAAGAGATGCCGTTGAAATAGTGAACAATACGGTACTTTTTAATGTAAATACGACAACTACATCTACCCTCTCAGGTGGATTGTATTTCACTGGAGGCTCAGCAACAGCACCGGCATATGCCTATGTGAATCTGCAAAACAACCATGTAGAAGTAAATCCAATAAGTGGAAGTTTACCAACCGCATTCAGGTTGGTAAGATATACGCAAACAAGTATTATCGATTCTCTTACGAGCACAAACAACAATTATCAAATGGGTGGTGTTACTGTACCCCCATTTTTCCGAAATAATTTGGCTACTACTGATTATAACACGGTTTCAGATTGGCAAACTGCCACATCGCGTGATGCAGGTTCGGTTTCAATTGCAGCGAACTTCATAGCACCGGCGATTCCGCAACCAACAAATATCGCTTTAGACAATAGAGGAACCCCGGTTAGCTTTGTCTCAACAGACATTGACAACACCATTCGTTCAACCACCACTCCAGATATTGGAGCGTACGAATTTGTGGGTTCAGTTTTTTCTACGATTGCGTTTACGCCATTAACCGATACGTTAATTGGTCCGAATCGCCTGCTTACGGTGAATATAACCGATACCGCAAGTACATTGATTCCAGGTACAGCTAGGTTATTTTATAAAAAGACTTCCCAGTCTGTTTGGCTATTAGACACCTTGCCCGTTGTTAACGGTAGTCAATATACCTTCATCATTGACACAACCAGATTAGGTGGTTTACGTGGTTTAGATGTGATTCAATATTATGTAGCAGTTCGAAATGCAACCAATACTGTAACTACTTCTCCTTTGGGTGGAAATGGATTGTACCTGTCAAATCAGGTTGTACCACCGGTATTACGCAGTTATCAAATTCTGCCGGTTGCTAGTGGCACCTATCGTGTAGGTACCAGCGGACCTGCAGATTTCGCGACCCTTACTGCGGCAGCAAACTTCTTTAATCTTGCATTTATTGGTGGTCCAGTTGATTTTGTATTAATCGATACCCTTTATGCGGCATCTACCGGTGAAACTTTCCCAATTGTTTTTGATATTAAAGAAAGCGTTACAGCAGCAACACCAATCACCTTAAAGCCTTTCACAGGCGTAAGTGCAACCATTAGTGGAGCTCCACTAGGAACGTCTTCGGTATTAATATTTAGAAGTGCTCGTTTTTGGACCATTGACGGGTCGAATAACGGCACCTCAAGCCGTAACTTGACAATTGTCAATTCTAGTTCTTCGACGACAACTTCTGTGGTTAGTTTCTTTACCAATACACAAAACAGAACAACTGGCGTCAACGTTAAAAATACGCGCATAGTCGGAAACTCACGCCTTAACTTGGGTTCTTTTGGCTTGTATTTCGGGACAACGGCTTTGTCTACTTCTGGCACCATTGATAGCTTGACCAACGTAACTATCGAGAACAATGCCTTTGAACGTGCTGGTACAGCACTTTACCTTCGAGGAACGACTACCGTTCCTGCTAGCAATGTATTAATCCAAGGGAATTTGGTAGGTGCATCTTCAGATTCAGCAGCCTTTATCGGATTCAAGGGTATTGATGTTCAAAACGTGCGTCAAGGCCGAATTTTGAACAACGAAGTAACAAACTTGTGGACGACGACCAGTTCTACATTTGTTGGAATTGAGGTAGGTGGTACTGGTTCGGATAGCTTGATTGTGAGAAGAAATAATATCCATGACATTCGTACAGGTTATGCAGCTTTCCCGGCTGCACATGGTATTAATATCATTGGCGGAACCAATACCATAGTCGATAATAACATCATCTACGGTATTTTAGGGTTGAACTACTCGAATATTTCGAACCTGTATCTTCCTGCAGGTATTCGAATTACTTCTGGATCAGGTCATCGAATTCATTATAATTCCGTGAATTTGTACGGAAATCACACAAATACTGGATCAACTAATGCTTCGTCATCGGCAGCATTTGTAGTTACAAGCACCGCGGTAACCAATCTGATCGTTCAGAACAACATTTTTTCAAATGGTATCCGTTCGACTGGCACAGCACAATCGTTTGCGAATGCTATGTGGTTCCCTACCAGCTATAGTTTCACGGGAAGTACTTACAACAATAATGCGTACCATGTAGATACCTCATCACAACATGCTGTTGTTCGCATTGGCACTACAGTCACTCCGCAGCTATATACTACAGTAAATGATTGGCGTACCTGGATGGGCACTCAAGTGGCTACCAATGAAACTGCATCGGTGCCTTTCGCTGTGAATAGCTTAGCACCGTTTACAAGTAATACCAATTTGACTATTCCTGCCGGTACATCTTCGGGTATAGAATCAGGCGCGGTGCCAATTGGGGTATTAGGAACTCCAAATACGGATTACACGAACACCAACAGACCTGCCTTTGGTAATGCCGGACCAGATATGGGAGCTTATGAGTTTAATGGTGTAATGCTACCAGATCAATTTCCTCCTTCAATTGACTCTACTAGACTCACGCCTTCAGACGACCAATGTGTAGTAACAGCGAGATCGATAACTGTATTTGCGAAGGACAATCTCGGTGGAAGAGGAATAGATTCAGTATTTGTTGAGCGTACAATCGCAGGCGTTAGTCAGCCAGCAATTCTGTTAACGCGAACATCAGGAACTGCTCTTAATGGTGTTTGGACAGGAACTATTCCCGCAGCTCCACAACCCAATCAAGAAGTTATTGCGAGAGTTTCAGCTAGAGATAGTTTAGGTAATTATTCGGCCATCATTCAATTAGGCCGGTACAAAGACGATTATTTGGTTATCAATGCAGGGAACGACACAACCATTTTACAAGGTGATTCAGCAACCTTACGTGCTGGAGTAGGGTTTGCTGGCAGTAGGTCATTAACTGCTCAAACCACTGGTGGCAATGGTGCAGGAGGTGTAACCTTTAACTTGACCGCTATTCAAGGAGTTCAGCTCGACAGTATCGCTGCACCATTTTATGGAACTGTAGGGGCTAACGCCACGGCAACTATTTGGTATACTACAACTGCAATTAATGGTACTCCTAATATTGCTTCACCAGCTTGGACGCAAATCGTCACTTCTTACCCTGTAACAATTCCTCAAAGCTCAATAACAGGACCTCTAATTTTCGTTTCTGTTCCTATTCCGGGTGGTTTAATGATTCCTGCAAATAGCACATATGGTTTTTACATTGGAATTACTTCTGGCGGAAATACTGTTTACACGACGTATTCTACAGGACAGTCACTTTACACGGATGGTATCGTTTCTGTAGAGACGGGAACAAACGTGGGTTATGGAGGAAGTACACCAAGTCCCGTGAACCATCCTAGGCAGTTTAACGGAAGAGTAATTTATAGATCAGCAGCAACGGTGAACTGGGCTACTTTAGGAGGCACTTCTGTTGGGACCGGAGATACCATAGTCGTATATCCGAACACAACCACAACCTACGTCGCCACTATTTCTGATAACAATTGTTCGAAATCGGATACGGTTGTAGTTAACGTGACTCCAATTGTTCAAAACCCAGACATCGGAGTTAGTCGCTTCATTAGTCCGGTTGCCGGTAGTAATCACAATGGCAGTCAGCCAGTTCAAGTAACTGTAATGATTAAAAACTATGGACCTGTAGCTGTAAGCGGATTCGATGTAGAATATCGCGCAAACGGAGGTACGTCAATTGTAACTAATTCCATTACTTCTACCATTCAACCTGGTGACTCGTTACAACACACCTTCACAGTAGCCTGGACTCCGACCACCGCAGGTACCGTTAATCTTTGTGCCAATACAACAGGATTGCCGAATGAGTTAATTCGTTCGAACGATACCGCATGTATTTCAGTGAATTCAACGGTTAGCTTAGACGAGCTGGTAATGAACAATCGGTTGATTGGCAACGTATATCCGAATCCGGCAACTACCGAAGTCAATTTCGAATTCAATGAATTTACCGGTAAGGGCACCTTAGAAGTGCTCGACCAACTCGGCAGGGTTGTAGCGCAGGTAGAGCTGAATCGTACAGATGACGCCAGCTATAACTTACGCACAGATGATTGGGCGGCAGGTATGTATAGCTACAGATTGACTACCCTAACACAGCTACAAACGGGTAAGCTGGTTATTCGCAAATAGGACTATTGATTTACATAATTGAAAAAGGGGGCTTAGCCCCCTTTTTTGTTTAACCATATTTTAATAAAAATTGGTCAAAAAACAGGACTTAATTGACGAATTTTCTCAACTCAAATATGGATTATGTGCAAAAAATTACTTTTCACCTTGGCACTGGCACTTTTCTCCTTCATCGGGGCAAAGTCGCAGTTTAGCTTGTATACATCGCCACCTTTAACAGGTGGTAATGGTGCGGGGTCTGGTGGTATTACCTTCAATTTGCAAACCGCGAGTTCGATTATACTTGACACCATTTACGTGGCATTGTATGGTACTCAAAATGCGGCAACCGATATTGAAATTTGGTATAGTACAACACCAATTAATGGTAACCCAGCTGTTGGCACGAATCCCGCCTTTCAGCAGTTGGGTGGAAATATCCCTACTACTGTTGGAAACTCAGGTACAACTGTTCCCACGGGAGGTTTTGTTATGTCGGCCATTCCAGTACCTAATGGAGGTTTGCTCATGACGGCAGGGAGTCATTATGGTTTCTATATAGGTGTACCCACAGGTTCGGTAGGTTCTCCGGTGTATTCTTCCTTTACAGCTGGAACCAGTCCCGATCCGTTCACTAATGGTACCATAACTATTTCTACTGGAACCAATGTGGGTTATGGTGGATCACGCCCTACACACGTTAATTCACCTCGTCAGTTTAATGGGGGTGTATCTTACAGGCCAGCACAAGGTCGTGATCTTCGAGTGACTTCATTGATTTCTCCAGTCACTCTGGCTTTGGGCTCCAACGCTGTTGAAATGCGAGTTCAAAATGCAGCTGCAGACCCCATTTTAACCGCAGATTTTGGGTATCAATTTAATAATAATCCACCTGTTACGAATCCAGCCGTTTCTTTTGGGCCTTTGAGTGCAGGACAGACGCACAACCATACCTTTAGTATACCGATTAACATACCGACTAATGGAACCTACACGCTTCGAGTTTGGGCAGTGAATGCAAATGGATTAGGGTCAGACAACAATACTACAAACGACACGCTGGTGCGCAATTTATGTACTGCTATCGGAGGAACCTTTACCGTGGGCGGAGCTGGCGCCAATTATGCGACAATAGCCGATGCCGTGGCAGCATTACAAAATTGTGGTATTAATTCACCAGTTACCTTTTTGATAAACCCAGGTACCTATTACGGAAGTCATACCATATCCAATATACCAGGAGGTGGTGGGGCTAATACAGTCACCTTTACTAGTGCTACTGGTATTGCTTCGGATGTTGTGCTCTTTCACGATACTACTACTGCGAACAGTAACCGTGTTCAATTCACGGTATCTACATCCACGAAAGTTACCTTTAACAACCTTACTTTCCGTAGGTCGATTATCCCCAATGCATCCAATGGTTGTATTACGTATGGTGCAAATACCAATGCAGAAGTGCTTAACTGTACTTTTGTTGACCAAGTAGAAACACAATCTACTTTCAACGTAGGCGTTCAGGTAAATGGTGGTTCGGGTTTAATCACGGGCAATACTTTTTCAGGCTTCTACTATGGTGTTTTCCTCAACGGCCCTTCCATAAATCCATTTGTTTCGGGTAATCAGGTTTTCTCGAATAATTTCCCGCGCTATATCTACAGGGCGATTTATGCCTTGAACCAAAACGATGCAATTATTACCAACAATAACATTTCCGGTTTTGCATCAACGAGTACTGGTGGTGCAGGCATTTGGGCAGCTAATGGGTATAATTTAACCATCGCTTCCAATAAGATAACTGGAGATATGAGCACTAGCGGCATTATTTTATCTAACCTCAATGCCGATACACTCAACGTTACGCAGAATGCGAGTAAAATTTACAATAACATTATAGCGGGATCCTTAAGTCCTACAATAACTACAGGCACATCGGTACCTGCATTAATAAGTGTAACAGGTTCGTTCTCAGCCACTGCCAATCCGCCAAACCCTAGAGACGCGTATGAAATCGTAAATAATACGGTGAATTACCGGGTGAATACAACCACAACTTCTACGGTTTCAGGTGGCTTGTATTTCACGGGTGGATCGGCTACAGCACCAGCATACGCTTACATCAATGCACGCAACAACCACATTGAGGTAAACCCTGTTAGCGGTAGTTTACCTGCCGCATTTAGGTTGGTGCGTTACACACAAACCAGTATCATCGACTCGTTGACGAGTACGCACAACAACTACCGTATGGGTGGTGCCACGGTTCCTGCGTTTTTCCGCAATAATTTGACTTCAATAGATTATAACACTGTGGCAGATTGGCAAACAGCCACAGGCAAAGACGCTAACTCAGGAGCTATTGATCCTGTGTTTATTAGCCCAACTTTGGTAACTCCTACTAGCACTGCTTTCGATAACAGAGGTACTCCAATTAGTTATGTTTCAGCCGACGTTGACAACAATCCGAGAAGCACAACAACCCCTGATATTGGAGCGTACGAATTTGTGGGATCAGTTTTCTCGACTATTACGTTTACGCCATTGACTGATACGCTAAGAGGTCCGAATCGTTTGCTCACCGTTAATATAACCGATACCGCAAGTACACTGACTCTTGGTAGTGCTAGGTTATTTTATAAAAAAGCTTCTCAGTCGGTATGGTTGTTAGATACCTTGCCCGTTGTGAACGGTAGCCAGTATACGTTCACCATCGACACAACCCGATTAGGTGGTTTACGTGGCTTGGATGTGATTCAATATTACGTTGCAGTTCGAAATGCGACCAATACAGTAACTACTTCTCCTTTGGGAGGCAATGGATTATATCTCTCAAATCAGGTCGTTCCTCCTGTTTTGCGTAGTTATCAGATTCTGCCAGTTGCTAGCGGCACATACCGTATAGGAACCAGCGGTCCTGCCGACTTTGCGACGCTTACAGCTGCAGCAAACTTTTATAATCTTGCCTTTATCAGTGGGCCAGTGGATTTTGTTCTCATCGATACCCTATATGCTGCATCCACGGGTGAGACGTTCCCTATCGTATTTGAATCAAATCAAACTGTAACTGCTGCCACACCAATCACGCTGAAGCCATTTACGGGTGTAAATGCAACCATAAATGGTGCTCCACTCGGAACGTCTTCGGTATTAATATTCAGAAGCACTCGTTTTTGGACCATCGACGGATCGAACAATGGCACATCGGGCCGTAATTTGTCTATCATTAATTCGGGCTCTACAACCACCACCTCAGCAGTTTGGTTTATGACCAACACTCAAACGAGAAGCTCAAATATTACCGTCAAGAACACACGAATCGTTGGCAATTCACGACTTAACCTAGGCTCTTTTGGATTGCATTTTGGAGCCACTACTTTGTCTACATCAGGAACTATGGATAGTTTGTTTAATGTAACTATCGAGAATAACGCCTTTGAACGTGCTGGTACTGCTCTTTACTTGCGTGGAACGACTACCGTACCTGCAAGTAATGTATTAATCCAAGGGAATTTAGTAGGCGCATCGACTGACACAGCGGCATTCATAGGCATGAAAGGAATAGATGTTCAGAACGTTCGTCAAGGCAGAATTTTGAACAACGAAGTAACTAACCTGTGGACTACCACCAGTTCTACATTTGTAGGTATTGAGGTAGGTGGTACTGGTTCAGATAGCCTAATCGTAAGAAGAAACCATATTCATGATATTCGTACAGGTTATTCAACCTTGCCTGCAGCGCACGGTTTAAATATCATTGGAGGAACCAACACCATTGTTGATAATAATATCATTTACGGCGTTTTGGGATTGAATTACTCGAATACTTCGAATTTATATCTTCCAGCAGGTATTCGAATCACTTCTGGATCGGGTCACCGCATTCACTATAACTCTGTGAATTTACACGGCAACCATACGAATACGGCAACAACCAATGCTTCCGCATCTGCTGCATTTGTGGTAACGAGCACCGCAGTAACCAATTTAATCGTTCAAAACAACATTTTTTCAAATGGTATACGTTCCAATGGTACTGCACAATCGTTTGCAAATGCTATGTGGTTCCCTACCAGTTATAGTTTCTCCGGAAGCATATACAACAATAATGCGTATCACGTTGATACTTCGTCACAACATGCTGTAGTTCGAGTGGGAACCGCAGCCGCTCCTCAACTCTATACTACAGTGAATGATTGGAGGGCATGGATGGGTACACAAGTGCCGAGTAATGAAACCGCCTCTGTACCTTTTGCGACCAATAGTCTGGCACCATTTACAAGTAACACGAACTTGATAATTCCTGCGGGAACTACAACAGGTATTGAATCAGGAGCCGTTTTAATCCCGGTATTGGGAACTCCGAATACGGATTATTCGAATACTATCAGGCCTGCCTTTGGTAATGCTGGTCCCGATATGGGAGCCTATGAATTCAATGGACTTGCTTTACCTGATCAGTTCCCACCCAGCATTGACTCAGTTAAAATAAATCCGGACGGAAATCAGTGTTTGCCAGTAGCAAGAACCATTACTGTTTGGGCTCGTGATAATCTCGGTGGACGAGGAATAGATAGTGTTTTGGTTAACCGGACAATAAATGGAACTGCACAACCTGCAATCCTTCTCAATCGAAGTACTGGTACCGCACTCAATGGAGTGTGGACAGGTACACTACCTGTTGCAGCTAACGGTGCAATTGTAGAATTTACGGTGAATGCCCGCGATTCACTCGGTAATTTGGCACCTTCCACCAGGCCGCTAGCTTATCAAGACGATTACTTACAGCTCATATTAAGCAACGATACAACCATCTTACAAGGTGATACAGCAACCTTAACAGCTACGTTCCAAAGTGGTTCGCCTATTTTGATAACTGAAGTAGACTTGGGTGGTACAGATGCATTTGAAATTCAGAATGTTTCAGGATCACCTGTCAATGTTACAGGCTGGAAAGTTGTAGTAAGTGATTCTTATACCGACATCAATTCGGTGAACACTATAGTACAAACTTTAAGTGGGACGATGAACGCTGGTCAAACTACAACTTGGTCGGATGCTAGTACAGCAACTAATTATTGGGGTAACAACCTTTTCTGGAACCCTGGGGCATTTCCATCCTTTACCGGTTGGATTCTGATACTTAAGCCGAATAACGAAGTAGCCGATGCGATGTTTTGGTCTTGGCCTGCTACAAATATTCAGTCAGCAGCAATATCGGTAGGAGGAAATCCAGTGAATCTCAGTGGAGCATGGAACGGTGACGGAATTAATACCACTACAGTTCCAGCGGGTATAACTGTTTCAAGAATCGGAAACCGTGACAATAACGACTCTACAGGTTTTGCATTTTTGACTTCAAGCATTGGTTCGACTAACCCAGGGCTTCAGCTCCCACTCGGAGGTGGCAATGTGCAATGGACAACCTTAGGAGGAACAGTGGTTGATTCTGTGCCAGTTATTCGAGTTACACCAAGTACAACCACTACTTACATTGCTACTATCACAGATGGTTTCTGTACGAAAAGAGATACTGTAGTAGTTACTGTGAATCCACTTATCCAGAATCCCGATATCGGAGTGAGTCGTTTTATCAGCCCTGTTGCTAATAGCAATCACAACGGTAGCCAGCCAGTTCAGGTGACTGTAATGATTAAAAACTATGGTCCTGTGGCTGTAAGCGGTTTCGATGTAGAGTATCGCGCTAACGGAGGTACTTCTATCGTAACCAACTCCATCACAGCTACGATACAGCCTGGTGATTCGTTACAACATACCTTCACCGTAGCATGGACTCCGACAGCTCCAGGTATAGTAACTCTTTGTGCAAACACAACTGGTCTTCCAAATGAGCTGGTTCGTTCGAACGATACCGCATGTGTCACGGTGAATTCGACGATAAGTTTAGAAGAGCTCGCACTGAATAATCGGTTGATTGGCAACGTATATCCGAACCCGGCAACAACTGAAGTCAATTTCGAATTCAATGAATTTACCGGCAAGGGTACTTTAGAAGTACTCGACCAGCTTGGCAGAGTTATCGCTCAAGTGGAATTAAACCGGAATAACCAGGCGTCGTATACGTTGAAAACAGAGGAATGGTCAGCAGGCATGTACAGTTATCGACTTACGACCGCTACTCAAATTCAAACGGGTAAGCTGGTAATTCGGAAATAAGCTTATTTCTCCTGCTTAATTTAAGCCATCCGTCAAACGACGGATGGCTTTTTTTATGCTTCACATATTGAAAATGATTCTATATGACAAAAATGTGACGTAAATTTTAAATCTATATGAAACATAGTTGCAAGAAGAGGGTTGTTGTTGCTATCATTTAAAAACAACCCACTATGATTAAAAAATTGTTCCTTGTGGCCGCTGTTGCCACCTCATTCTTGTTTACAGCATGTAACGAAGATGAAACCACAACACCAACTCCAGTAACTCCTACGGTTGGAAGTATAGTACAAGTAGCCCAGGGCGATACGAGCTTTACCTGGCTGGTAAATGCAGTAGTACGTGCAGGGCTTGCCGAAACTTTAAGTAATCCTGGTACCTACACTGTATTTGCACCCACCAACAATGCCTTCAGAGCATCAGGGGTGAATGAAGCTTTATTGACAACAGGTTTAACTGTAGAAGAGCTCAAAGAAGTATTGTTGTATCACGTTTTGGGCGTAAAAGCTGAAGCCGCTCAGGTAACTACGGGTTATTTTAACACATTGGCCGACGGACCAGTTGCAGCTTCCAAATTGTCGATGTACATCAACAAAGGCACTGGTGTAAAAATCAATGGTTCTGTGAATGTGGTGCGCACCGACATCCAAGCCAATAACGGGGTAATTCATGTAATCGACAGCGTGATTTTCCCTGCCGACATGGCTACTTTGGCTGCTGCTAACCCTAATCTTTCTACCGTGGTAGGTGCGGCAGTAGCAACCGGAGTGGTGGATGCACTCATTTTCGACCCGATGGCAGCAAATGAATTGACCTTATTTGCTCCTCTCAATAGCGCTTTCACTACGAGTGGCTTAGATTTATCGACTTTTACCACAACCCAACTTACCGACGTATTGTTGTACCATGCAGTTGATGGAAACGTACGTTCGTCACAAGTAACGAGTGGTACAGTCCCTACATTGAATACCAATGCTTCGTTGAACATTCAGGTAGCTGGTGGTGTAATCACCATTAATCCAGGCATGGGCAACATCAACAACGCTCGGGTACAAACCGCCGATATTCAAGCGATAAATGGTGTAATCCATATCATCGACCGCTTACTAGTGCCTTCTAACTAATTATTAAGTTCTGTTTGGTTTAGGGCTGACTCTTCGGGGCAGCCCTTTTTTGTTTATCAGTAGGTCATTAAAGCAATTTACTGAGGCCTTTTTTAATATATTCGGCTATTCAATATAAATCTGACCTATGGACAAAACTGTGAAAAAAGGACATCCAACCGGACTCTGGTACTTGTTTGCTACCGAAATGTGGGAACGTTTCGGCTATTACCTCATGCTGGGTATATTTTCGTTGTACATGCTCGACGGTTGGAACAACGGAGGGATGGGTTTCGACGCGATTAAAAAGTCAGATATTTATGGTACTTACCTCGGTTTGGTCTACCTCACGCCATTCATTGGGGGGTTAATTGCCGACCGTATTTTGGGATATCGCAAAGCGATTATTCTCGGCGGCTTGTCAATGGCAACTGGCTATTTTCTCTTGTCCATTCACGATGTAACCTCATTTTACGCCGGTTTATTATTTGTGATTTTGGGCAATGGATTCTTTAAACCCAATATTTCTACGTTGGTAGGTAATCTTTACAGCGACGACGACATGAAGGACAAAAAAGATGCAGGCTACAACATCTTTTACATGGGAATAAACATCGGAGCGTTCATCTGCAATTTTGTTGCTGCCTATATGCGCATCAATTACGGTTGGGGCTATGCCTTCGCTGCAGCTGGAGTAGGTATGCTACTTGGCGTAGTTATCTTTTTATTGGGCACCAAACACATCAAACATGTAGATGTGATTAAGCCTGTAAAGGACGGTGATATGCCTACTTCGCGCATCTTAATGATGACAGTAGTGCCTATGTTCATTTTTGGGATCATAGGGTATATGCTCCCAGGAAATTTTCTCGGAACCGACACCAACGACGCCTTTATCATAGGTTGTTTGCCGGTAATCGCGTTTTTCGTGTATCTGGCATTTAAATCGGAAGCCAAAGAAAGCCGTGCAATCAAAGCCCTTTTGGCGGTATTCACCTGCGTCATTCTTTTCTTTGCCATTTTCCACCAGAATGGCGATGCACTTACGGTTTGGGCAGAAGACCACACCGATAGGCAGATGTCGGATGGGGTAGCAGCGGTAGCCGATAAGGTGGGTATGGCTCAAGTTGTGGTTAATAACGAGATTGTAGCTGCCCCTCAGGCTACTTTTGATTCTACAATTGCAGCCATGCGCGCACAAGAAGAGGGTATGCCTGCTGTAACGGCAGAGGAGCTTAAGGCAAAGGCTGCCTATGGAAGCAGCATTGGCCAGCTTGAAAAGTCGCGCAAATACTTCGCAACCCTGCCTGCCGATCAAATTCCAGCGCAAGGACAAGATTTAAAATTGTATTCTACCGAATTGTATCAATCTATTAACCCGTTTTGGGTAGTAGTGCTCACACCGGTGATAGTCGGGATCTTTGGCCTAATGCGCCGCCGTAACCGTGAACCGAGTACGCCTTCTAAGATTGCAATAGGACTGGTAATTACAGCTTTGTCGGCATTGGTCATGGTGGGCGCTGTTTTAGCAACCAACAATCTGAGTCTAAAAGCAGGCTCTATGTGGCTACTTGCGTCATATGGTGTAATCACCATTGGGGAGCTTTGCCTTTCTCCCATGGGCTTGTCGCTAGTTTCAAAACTGTCACCTCCCCGAATTACGGCATTGATGATGGGCGGTTTCTTTCTAGCCATTTCGGTGGGCAATAAGCTCTCGGGGATGCTTTCAGGACTGTGGGAAGGTATAGAGCAAAAAGAAAATTTTTTCTACCTCAACTTCGGCCTGGTAATGGGAGCAGCCTTGGTGATGATACTCATGCTCAAATGGCTCAACGGCGTGATGCGTGAAAATAATGTGAAATAAAAAGATATTGATGAATAAGAAACCCTCGCTTAATCGAGGGTTTTTTTCATTTTAGCTATTCAAATTCGCAACGATGCAACTAGAAAACATACAAAACTTTGAGGGTAAATACCCGAAACAACTCTGGTACCTCTTCCTTTCGGAAATGTGGGAGCGATTTAGCTTTTACGGAATGCGCGGCATGCTCACCTTTTTTATGGTGAATCAACTTTTTATGGACGAAAAGGCTGCCAATTTGCAATACGGCGCAACGCAGGCTTTCGTGTATGCATTTACCTTCATCGGTGGACTTTTTGCCGACAAAATCTTAGGCTTTCGCAAATCACTCTTCTGGGGTGGCTTGCTCATGATTACGGGTAGTTTAATTTTATCGGTCGATCCTCAAAAGTTCTTCTTCTTAGGAATAAGTTTTAATGTGATCGGCACAGGTTTCTTTAAGCCTAATATTTCTACCATGGTGGGTGCATTGTACAAAGCAGGCGACCCACGCCGAGATGCAGGTTTTTCCCTGTTTTATTCGGGTATCAACCTTGGTGCTTTATTAGGTGGATATGCATGTATCGCAATTGGAAAAGGCAATATGCTCGCCGATTTAGTTCCCGAAGCGGCCAGATGGAATGTGGCCTTCGGCTTGGTAGCTGTTGTGATGACCATCAGCTTAATCACTTTTGTGTTCACCCGTAAAACAATGGGCCCAATTGGCTTATCGCCCTTTGAGACGGCAGCGCTTTCCGATTCTTCCTTGACTGTGAACAAGAAGAAGTGGCTGGAGTATGCCGTGTATGCCGGTGCGCTTTTGTCGGTGCCGCTCATCATCAAAATGGTATCCAATACCGTTTACACTGATTGGTTTATGTACATCATTGGTCCATTTAGCCTGGTATACCTGTTTTACGAAATGACTAAACATAAACTCGATGAGATCAAAAAGCTCATCGCAGCCCTATTGTTTATTCTTTTTTCGGTCATTTTCTGGGCCATCTTTGAACAGGCGGGAGGCTCACTAAGCTTATTCGCAGCCAATAACCTCAACGATAAACTACTTGGGGCCATCACCCTCGACCCGAATGGGGTGAATAATGCCGCTAATTCTTTGTTCGTTATCATCTTTGCACCTATCATCGGTCTGTTGTGGATTGCTATGGCAAAAAAGAAGATCGAACCCAATACCGTAGTGAAATTCGGCTTAGGCTTCATTTTTCTAGGCCTCGCTTTTTACACCTTTTTCTCAACCCGCTTTTTTGCCAGTGCGGCAGGTGTAGCTTCTCTCGATGTGTTCACCTTGGCCTACTTCATTGTTACCTTGGGTGAACTTTGTCTTTCACCTATCGGCTTGTCGATAATGACCAAACTCTCGCCAGCGCGGTTACAAGGTTTGATGATGGGTATGTGGTTCTTGGCCAGCGCGTATGGGCAATATGTGGCTGGTTTGTTTGGTGCCAGCATCGTTTCGGATGTCGAAAATGCAACGGCCATGGATAAACTCATTTCCTATACAGAGGGGTACAAACAATTCGCGCTTTATGCCGTGATTGCGGGCGTGGTACTCATAGCCATTTCGCCCATAATGCGTAAGTTGATGGGTGACGTAAAGTAAAGAATGCACTTAAATAGAAAAAGGGGGTATTTCGCCAGCGAAATACCCCCTTTTATGTGCGGTTTGGCTTACTTCAGCTCTTTATTGAGGAAGTTGGTGATTTTGGTGAACAACTGGAGTCGCGTAGTACCACCACCAATGCCGTGGTTTTTATCGGGATAGGCCATAAACTCAAATTGTTTATTGGCAGCTACGAGCTTATCTACCATCACCATGCTGTTCTGGAAGTGCACATTGTCGTCGGCCGTACCGTGTATCAACAAATAGCCTCCTTTGAGTTTATCGGCATGCGTAGAAGGGCTGTTATCGTCGTAGCCCGATGCATTCTCTTGCGGGGTACGCATATAGCGCTCGGTGTATATGCTGTCGTAAAAACGCCAGTTGATTACCGGAGCAACTGCAACAGCTGCTTTAAATACATCAGCCCCCTTCGTGATGGCCAAAGTGCTCATGTACCCACCGTAGCTCCAACCGAATATGGCGATGTTCTTACCATCTACGTAAGCCAGACTCGCTAAGTATTTCGCTGCATCTATCTGGTCTTCGGTTTCATATTTACCCAATTGCTGATACGTAGCTTTTTTAAAGGCCGAACCACGATAACCGGTGCCACGGTTATCGACCGATACCACGATGTAGCCTTGCTGCACTAAATACTGAAACCACATATAGTTCTGACCAAACGATTCATCTACCGTTTGACTTCCGGGTCCTCCATAAACGAACATCAATACTGGATACTTCTTTTTAGCAACCATTTTTTCAGGCTTGAGCATATAACCATTGAGCAACTCACCAGAACTGTTGGTGAAAGTGAAGAACTCTTTTTTAGCGAGCTTGTAACCTGCGAGGGTTTTCTTCAAATCGGCATTGTCCTGCACCATCCGTACTTCAGCACCGCTCTGGTCGTTGATGGTTACGGTAACCGGATTGTTTGCATCGGTGTGGTAGTTGATGTAGTGCGAAAAATCTCCACTAAAGGTGGCGGAATTTTTACCCGCCTTGCTGCTTATTTTGGTTAGTTCACTACCATCGGTCTTCACTTTATACAACTCACGCGACATAGGGTTGGGGCTTGCTGCCTGGAAATAAACGGTACCGGTTTTTTGATCTACACCATAAAAACTCGTCACATCCCAGTTGCCTTTGGTAATGGCTCCCAATAAGGCTCCGCTTAAATCGTAGAGGTAAAGATGATTGAAGCCATTCCGTTCACTGCTCCAAATGAATTTTTTGCCGTCTTCCAGAAATGTCAGGTCGTCGGTAACATCAATCCAAGCATTATCTGTCTCGGTAAGAATTACCCGCGTACTCATGTCGCGTTGGTCAACCAAAACCAATTCCAACTTGTTTTGGTGGCGGTTCAAACGCTGAAACCAGGCAAAATTCACATCTTTGGTCCAGCCAGCACGGGCAACGTATTCAACGCCTTCTCCAATCTCAACTTTGCGGGTGATTTTATTTTCGGTGTTGTACAAGTGCAAACTCACTTTGGCATTTTTCTCACCGGCTTTAGGGTATTTAAATTTGAAATTGGTAGGATAAAGCTGATCGTAAATGGGCATCAAAAACTCAGGCACTTCCCGTTCGTCGAACTTGTAGAAGAGGATACTTTTGCTGTCGGGCGACCAGAAAAAGGCTCTGGTAAATCCAAACTCTTCTTCGTAGACCCAATCGGTACCACCATTGATGATTTCATTTTGTTTGCCGTCGTAAGTGAATTGTTCTTCACGACCGCTCGACAAATCGATAATGAATAGGTTGTTGGAGCGCATAAACGCTACTTTTTTACCATCCGGAGAGAAGGTAGCATAGGCTTGTTTGCCATGAGGCGAAAGTGCCTTCAGTGTTTTCGTACGGGTATCGAAAACAAAGTTGTGCTCGCGGCTCGACCAACGGTAAATTTGCTCCTCATCGGTGCTTAGCAAGAACATACTTTCATCGGAATTGGGTGTGTAACCGCCGAAACGTATGGGCTTGCTACTGTCTTGCGGCGTGAGCCAAGCTCTTTTGATTAATGTGTCGATGGCTTTGCCACTGGCGAAATCATATTTCACGAGCGCTTGTGCAGGTTGATATACGATAGAAGCGTAACTCTTACCGTCTTTCAATGGATTTACTCCGTACAACGATTTACTGGCAAATTTGCCGCTGGCAAAAATCTCGTTTAAGGTGAGCTCCTGACCTTTCGGCGTGCTTGCTGCTTTGGCTGGCGATTTGGTGTTCTGTGCCACCGCGCCTATCGAAAAACCAGACAGTAGGAGAGCAAGAAAAAAGAATTGTTTCATGTGCGTGAATTCGAAAACGCTAAACTAAACAATTCATGCTACTTATTGGATGTTAAAGAAGCTTACTAGCTCGTGCTAAAATTGTGGATTACCAGTCGTTTCGCTTAAGTACCTTGCAAAACGCTTTAATTATGAAACAATACCACGACCTCATGCGCCATGTGCTCGAAAATGGCACACGGAAAGAAGACCGAACTGGAACAGGTACAATCAGTGTATTTGGGTATCAAATGCGCTTCAATTTACAAGAAGGTTTTCCTTTGGTTACCACTAAAAAATTACACCTAAGGTCGATTATTCATGAGTTGTTGTGGTTCTTAAAAGGTGAAACCAATATTGCTTATTTGAAAGAAAATGGGGTAAGCATTTGGGATGAATGGGCATCTCCAGAGGGCGAATTGGGGCCAGTGTATGGCTATCAATGGCGCAGTTGGCCAACTGCCGACGGCCGCCATATCGATCAGATCAGTCAAGTGATTCAAACCTTAAAGAAAAACCCCGATTCACGCAGGATAATTGTGTCGGCATGGAATGTAGGCGAGATTGAACACATGGCGCTGCCTCCTTGTCATGCCTTTTTTCAGTTTTACGTGGCCGACGGCAAACTGAGCTGTCAATTGTACCAGCGCTCGGCCGACATCTTTTTAGGTGTACCATTCAACATTGCCAGCTATGCACTTCTTACCTTAATGGTAGCACAGGTAACGGGGCTTCAGCCGGGCGATTTTGTCCATACTTTTGGTGATGCTCACTTGTATTTGAATCATCTCGAGCAGGCCAATCTCCAATTGAGCCGCGATTTTCGCCCGTTGCCACAGATGAAGATCAATCCTAATGTGACGAACCTATTTGATTTTAAGTACGACGATTTTGAGTTGGTGAACTACGATCCTCATCCACACATCAAGGCACCCGTTGCCGTTTAAGTTGCCAATATTTAGGACCTATTCAATAATCTTCTTAGCGTGATTAGTATCATCGTCGCAGCCGACTTAAACAACACCATCGGAGGCAATAACGACCTGTTGTGGCGTATTCCTGAAGACCTTAAAAGGTTCAAGGCACTGACTATGGGCAAACTTTGTATCATGGGCCGTAAAACCTTTGAGAGCATCGGAAAACCGCTTCCAGGCCGCAGATTTGTGATTATTACCCGCGACAGCAGCTACAAACAAGCGGGATGTGAGGTCGTAAGCTCACTCGATGCGGCCTTGGCTTTGGGAGTACTTGAAGAAGAAATCATGATCATTGGCGGCGGTGAAATTTACCGCCAGGCCCTACCATTTACCGATAAAGTATATCTCACCCGGGTGTTAGCCGATTTTGAAGGGGATACTTTTTTTCCGGAGTTGCCAACCAATGAATGGATGGCAACAGAAAAAAGTGAAGTTTTAGAAACGACTGATGGTTTGAAGTATCAATTTATCGACTTGGTAAGAGCCTAAAACCTGCAGTTGTTCAGAACCAAGTACATATAGGGGCAATTGGCAGCATTTGCTCGAGTTATGCTACTAGTGCCTGAGTAAATCGTCCTTCTTATTCACGAGTCTCACTTGCGTTTTTCA
>Ga0209278_1000653_pt1 | contig 24847 bp, 23 predicted proteins | sample JI81BgreenDNA_FD_187504 | JGI IMG/M metagenome (GOLD analysis project Ga0209278, IMG submission 187504) | Wastewater effluent complex algal communities from Wisconsin, to seasonally profile nutrient transformation and Carbon sequestration -... | ecosystem: Engineered > WWTP > Effluent > Algae...
GCCTCGCGCGCCGTGAGCCACACCCGCACGTCGAACTCCAGCTGGTGGTAGGCCGGCTCCATGTGCGTGCACAGGGCGTAGAAGGCCTTGTCGTGCCCGGGCTCGCGCAGGTGGGCCAGCTCGTGCACGGCGATCATCCTCAGGAACGCGGCCGGCGCCTCGCGGAACAGGCTGGCGATGCGGATCTCGCGCTTGGCCTTGAGCTGGCCGCCCTGCGGGCGCGACACCGCCGTGTGCGTGCCCAGGGCCTGGTGTGTCAGGTGCAGCCGCCCGTCGTAGAGCACCTTGGCCAGCGGCCCGGCGCTGCGCAGGTGGCGGCTCTTGAGCTCCTGCACGTAGCGGTAGAGCGCACCGTCGCTGGTGATGGCGTGGCGCTCGGGGTAACGCCGCGCCAGGTGCTCGGCCAGCCGGCCCTCGGCGAGCAACTGCCGCACCTGCGCGCGCAGCTCGGGCGGGTAGGCGGCCAGGTACTTCGTGGTGGGGTCGGCGCTCATCCCGCAGCAGGCGGTCCGGCGCGGCGCCGCTCACGCAGCATGAAGAGGTACAGGCCCTCGACCTTCTCGCGCGCCCACGGTGTCTTGCGCAGCACCTTCAGGCTCGAGGCGATGCTGGGCTCGTTGCTGAAGCAGCGCAGGGCCACGCGCTGCGCGAGTCCGTCCCAGCCGTAGCTTTCCACCAGCTCGGTGAGGATGGCCTCGAGCGTCTTGCCATGCAACGGGTTGCGCGGCTGCGCGGGCGGGGGTGTTGAGGTCGGCATCGCGCCGCATTCTCGCGGCGCGGCGGTGCGCTCAGATCTGCAGCTGGCCCACCGAGACGATGGGCCCGGTCGGCGCCCCGGTGGGAGAGCCGCCGCTGGGCTCGACGCTCACGGCGAAGGCCGCGGTGTCGCTGAGCAGCTGCGCGCGCAGCACGGTGGTGGCGCCGTCGGCCCGCACCAGGCCCAGCGAGCGCGGCGCCCCCGACGGTGGCACCGCCCACAGCTCGAGCACCTGCTGCGCGCTCAGCGCCGGCGCGTCGATGGGCCGCAGCACCAGGGCCCGCCCGTCCGGGCTCAGGCTCGCGACGAAGCGCGCCGGCACCGGCTGCGCCGCGTCGGGGTTGGCGCCCAGCACCACGACCAGCGGCGCCTGGGGCGGCGGAACCTGCTGCACCAGCACACCCAGCACCAGCACGGCCGACAGGGCCACGCCGCTGAAGGCCCGCCAGGGGCCGACCCGGCGCCACCACGGCGCGGGCTGGGGTGCCTCGCCGAAGAGGCGCCCCTGCAGCTGCCGCCACACGCGGTCCGGCGGTTGCACGGGTTCGATGCCGGCGGCCAGGGGCTCCAGGCGCTGCTGCCACGACACCACGGCCGCGCGCAGCGCGGGGTGGCCGCCCAGCAGGCTCTCGAACCGGCGGCGTGCGGGCCCCCGCAGCGTGCCCAGCACGTACTCGGCGGCCAGCCGATCGGCGAGTTCTCGTCGTCCGTAGTCCATGTCAGGCCTTCACACCCGCGGCGTGGCCGAGGCAATCCTTCAAGGCCAGCAGCGCGCGCCGCAGCCAGCTCTTGACGGTGCCCAGGGGCTGGGCCAGGTGGCTGGCCACTTCGCCGTGCGACAGGCCCTGGTAATAGGCCAGCGCGACACACTGCTGCTGCTCGGCGGACAACTTGCCCACGCAGTGTTCGATGTCGCGCTTCTCGGCCGCGCGCTGCAGCAGCTGCAGCGGGCCTTCGCCGGGGCTTTCGACGGTATCCGACAGGTCGACCTCGTCGCCGTCCTCGGCGGAGCCGACGTGCGTGCTGACGGTCTGGATGCGGGCGCTGGCACGCCGCAGGCTGTCGATGGCGCTGTTGCGGGCGATGCTGGTGAGCCAGGTCATGGGCTGGGAACGCGCAGCGTCGAAGCTGCCGGCGTTGCGCCACACGTTGATGAAGGTTTCCTGCAAGACATCCTCCGCGAGGTCGCGTCGAGGGTTGATACGCAGGATGGCCGCAAAGAGATTCGGGCTCGTGGCCTGGTACAGCGCGGCGATCGCGCTGCGATCGCCCAGCCCCACGCGCGCCAGCAAGGCGGCGAGGTCGGCTTGGGGTCGTGCGTCGTGGGGCATGACGTCGGTCGCTGGGGGATCGGTGGGCAGCGGGTGGCTGCGACAGGGTCGCCGCCAGAACGGCACTGCGGTTCCAGAAGTCGGATCGGCACCGAGGACGATAACCTCGAGGCCGCCCAGGCCCTGCGGCGTGCGCAGGCGCTGAGTGACTCAACGCCGGGGCAGCACCTCGAAGGCCAGGGTGACGAAGCGGCTCTCCCACGCATCGGCGCGCGTGGCCGAGGGCCGCAGGTCCACGCCGCGCAGCAGCCATCGGGCGGCCAGGGGCAGGGGGATGCTGACGCGGCCCTCGGCATCGGTCCTGCGCCAGAGGCCGATCGTGCTGAGGTCGCTGCGCAGCTCCACGGGCTGGCCGGCCAGCGGCTCGCCGTCGCGCAGCACCTGCGCGTGCAGCGTGTCCCCGGCCCTCAGCGGGGTGGGGCTCTCCAGGCGCACGTCCAGGCCCAGCACCGGGGCCGCCGCCGGGCCTGCCGGCCCCGCGCCGAGCTCGATGCGGGCGTGCTTGGTGTAGCGCTCCCGCCAGCGGACGCCCCGGGCGCGCAGCTCCTGCCAACGCGCCCGCACGGCCTGCCCGGCGTTGATCTCGCTCAGGTAGACCTCGACCGTGGCATCGTCGATCTCGATGTCCTGCGGCAGCAGCTGCGCCCAGCAGCTCAGCGCGGCGTCTTCGGGCAGCGGGCGCGTGGTCCGCAGCAGCACGGCGGTGGGCCGGTCGGCCAGCCAGCGCAACGGGACCGGCCGCGCCTGCCCGGCACCGTGGCAGCCCGAGGCGGCCACCTGCTCCATCGAGAGGGGCGTCTCCAGCGCCGGGAAACGGTCGCCTGTGCCCAGCGCCAGCACACGTTCGCCCCGTTCCGTCGGCGGCAACGGCACGAACCAGCTGTCGTGGGCCCAGGCGGGGCCCAGGCCACAGAGCCACAGCGGCGCCAGGGCAGCCCAGACCCAGGGCAGGCAGGGGCGGCGCATCAGAAGCTCGCCTGCAGGGTCAGCCGCAGGTTGCGCGGCTCGGCCGGGTGCACATGCCGGTCGGCCACGGCCGCGCCTTCGCCCGGCAGCCGGGACTCGTAGAAGTACTGGATGTCGTTGACGCGACGGTCCAGCAGGTTGAACACGTCGAGCGTGACGCTCGCCCGCACGCCCCGCACCGGGCCCAGCGGGCGCGTCACCCGCAGGTTGACGGTGGAGGAGGGCATCGAACGGACGCTGTTGTCCTCGACCAGCGCCCCGGCGCCGAGGTAACGCCACTGCAGGCTGGTGGCCCAGCCGCCGGATGACTTCAGCGTGCCGGCGACGCTGGCCACACGGTCGACGGCGTTCGGGATGCGGCTGCCGCCGTCCAGCCGGGCGTGGCTGAAGGCGAAGTCGGCGTCGACCAACAGCCAGGCGGCGGGCTGCCAGCGGTTGCTGAACTCGATGCCGCGGCGACGGCTGCCCAGGCTGGCCTCCGTGCTGCCGGCATCGCCGATGTAGACCAGCTCGCTGGCCGAGCGCAGCCCCCAGGCCACGACCGAGCTCTGCAGGCCGCGGATGGCCTCGGTGCGAAGGCCGATCTCGACGCCGTCCAACGGCACGAGCGCCGGCACGCGGTCGACGGGCTCGCCCGTGCGCGGGTCGGCGCGCGCCGTCAGGCCGCGCGCATCGTTGCTGTGGAAGCCGCGCCCGCTGTTGAGGTGCAGCTCGGTCTTGGGCGTGACCGACCACACGAGCGAGAACTTGGGCGAGAGCTGGCTGCCGCCCGCGCGACCGCCGTTGGCGGGCAGCGTGCGCGCATCCACCCGCGCCCGCAGGGTGTCGGCGCGCAGGCCCAGCACGGCGCGCAGGTCGGGGCGCAGCTCGAGCGAGGACTGCACGAACAGGCCCCACTGCGCCTGTCGCACCTCGTCTTCGCGCACGGTGGCCGTGACCCGGCGCGCGACGCTGTCGAACAGGCCGACCCGGATGCGGTCGCGGCGCGCCTGCAGGCCCAGCACCGTGCGCGCCGGGAAGGCCCCCAGGTCGTGGCCGAAGGTGTGCTGCAGGTCCGCGCCGAGCACCTGCCGCCGGTCGGTCTGCCTGAACTGGTCGCCTTCGGCCGGGCGGTCCAGCGCGTAGGTGAAGTTGGAGTACAGGTCGAGGTCGTAGCCGATCGTGTACGCCGACACCTGCGTGCGGCCGGCCGTGCCGTCGGCGTGCCACTCGCCCGAGAGGCTGCGGCGCTGGCTCTCGCCACCGGTGCTGGGGTCGAGGCTGTCGAAGCGGCCAAACGGCCGCCCTTGCAGGCTGCCGGCGTCGATCAGCCGCTGCGGCACCTGGTCGGTGGCGGTCCAGCGCGAGCGGTAGGCCAGCGCCGACACGTGCCAGCCCTGGCTGCGCGTGCCGCCGCTGATCGTGACCAGGCCGCTGGCCTTGCGCACGCGTTCGGGCACGGTCCAGGGGCCGTCGGTGTTCATCAGCTCCAGGGCCGCCAGGGTGGTCACGCCGCTGGCGAGTTCGCCGGAGCCACCCGCCACGGCCCGGCGGTAGCCCTGCTCGCCCAGGGTCAGCTGGGCAAACGGCGCGGCCACGCGGTTGACGTAGTGGATGTCGGCCGAGCCTGCCGCCGCGAAGTCGCCGGCGCTCGCGGAGTAGGGGCCCTTGCGGTACTCGATGCGGTCCACCAGCTCGGGCAGCAGGAAGTTCATGTCGCTGTAGCCCTGGCCGTGGCCGTGCGTGGGCATGTTCACCGGCATGCCGTGCACGCGGGTGGCGAAGTCGGTGCCGTGGTCGAGGTTGAAGCCACGCAGGAAGTACTGGTTGGCCTTGCCGTCGCCGGAGTGCTGCGTGACGACGACCCCGGGCACAAACTCCAGCACGTCGCCCGGGCGTTGTGCGGGCCGGCTGTCGAGCAGCGCGCGCCGGATGACGCCGGCCGATGCGGCGTCCTGGGTGCCGACGTGGTTGTCGTAGTGGCCCCCCTGGATGACGATCGTCTGCGGCGCCGCGGTGGCCGGGCCGCCGTGGTTGGCCCAGGCGGCCGGGGCCAGCAGGCTGGCCGTGGCCAGGGCGAGCCTGTCGAGGCGGAAAAGCCGCTTCGCGGCGGAAGGCGCGGCGGTGACCTGGGGGCGTCGAGAGGGTCGGTTCATGGGGACGTTTACGCAGGGCCGGCCCCGGCGGATGCAGCGGCGCCGGGGCGTTGGCGCAAGGCGTCGTTCAGGCGTTCCAGTTGCAGCCGCTTGGCCAGGCCCGTCAGGGCGTCGGTCGTGGCCGCACGGGACGGCGCGGCCTGCGCCTCGCCCTTCGCGAGGAGGGATCCGAACATGGCGGCCAGCGACTCGAAGAGCCCCTTGAGTCCTTCGAAGTCGTCGGACGTGTCGGCATACAGCACCAGCCCGGCGCCCAAAGTGACAGCCTTGACACCGAGAACGGCTCGCTGGGCTGGCCGCCCAGGGCACGAAATGCCGGTCCGCGGCGTGTCAGGGCGTTGCGGTCGATGCGCAGGCCCTGCGCCCAGGCCAGCGGCAGATGCGGCGTGGCGTTGGTCAGCGCACGGCAGCAGCAGGGACACCGGCGCACAGGGGCTCGTCGCCGAAGGGCGTGGAGATCCGCGCCGGAACATCCTGCGACCCTTTTGGCTGCTTCATGGACATTCCTGAGCAACGGCCGAGCCGGCCAGGGTGAGTGGCCGGCTCGGCGAAGCCGCTGATCGAGCCGGATGGCCGCGCGGGCGGCACCCGCCCCCGGGTCAGCGCAGCGGCGCAGGCTCGTCGGTCTCGCTCTCGGGCGGCACGAAGTCGTCCACCCGCAGCGGGTCTGCGTTGTCATCGGCCGGCCGGGCAGCCGCCCAGGCGGTGAAGGCGGCCGATGTGGCCCGCGCCTCGGCCGGGATGGACTGCGCCTGCGGCGGCTCGGCCGCCGGGTCGTCGTCGCTGCCGCCGCAGGCGGCCAGCGCGCCGCTGGCCAGCCACACGGCCAGCGCCAGCCGCCACGAAAGGGTGCTTCGGTTCATCGTCGTTCCCCTCGTGGATCAGCGGGCGCCGGGCAGCGGCGTGTTCAGGTACGGGAAGGCCGGCAGCAGCGGCGCCACCGCCTGGTCCACCGCGTCGTGCAGCTTGAACGCGGTCTCCTTGAGCGGCACGGCCGACGGGTTGCAGGCAGCGCCGAAGCCCAGGGCGTCGGTCGTGCCGTTGGCCATGCACAGGCCGCCCATCACCGCCACCAGCGCGATGTCCACCACGTCGTCCTTGGGCCGCCGGCCGTTCGGGAAGCCGGCGTTGTCGATGCCGCCCGCGAGGAGGTTGCCGACCACGCCCAGCCGGTTCTGCTGGGCAAAGGGCACGGGCGCGATGGCCGTGTTCAGGCGCAGCATCTCCGAGGGCGTGACCATCCGCGGCTGGTTGACCCCCTTGATGCCGGTGAGGAACGTGGTGACCAGGTCGGTGCGCGGGAAGTTGCTCGGCGCGATGCCCGGCAGCCCGAGCGCCACCTCCAGCAGGGCGGGCAGCGTCGGGTTGGTCACGTAGTCGATGAACTGCGCATCACCCATGGGCTTGCTGGCGTTGAACTTGTCCTTGTCCTTCAGCCCGATGACGACCTCGTTGACCAGCGGCATGCCCAGGCGCGACACCTGCACCCAGGCCCCGCCGGCGCGTTCCGTCGTCTGGTGGCCCGAAGGGGGCGAGCCGTCGAGCACGCGGGCCTGGCGCAGGCTGGCGGTGGTCCACCCGCCGATCACGTCGTCGCCCGCCTCGCCGGCCTTGAGGCAGCTGCGGTGCACCTCGAGCGCCAGCGTGGTGACGTTCTTGTTGCCGATGGTGTTGGGCGCGGCGCCGATGTGGGCCGGGTCGGTGATGACGCCCACCGGCGCGTTCACGAGGTCGAAGATCGTGCCCAGGTTCACCGCGAACGGGTCCTGGCGCTGGCCGACGAAGACACGGCCGGGTTGCGCGCAGCCCGGGATGTTGACCGTGTAGACGTGCTTGCCGGCGTACTCGGCGTAGTTCGGGATGGTCTTCGTGCCGATGTTGTCGACGGGCTTGTCGAAGACGGCGCCGCCGTTGCCGGCCTGGGTCACCCCCTGCGCGGCGCCCTTGCGGCGGTCGCCGCGGACCACGCTGACCGAGAAGCTCTCGTTCAGCTGCAGGCTGGCATCGCGCGGGTTGGCCACCTGGCCAGCCTGGATCAACGGGATGTTGACCATCTTGCCGCCGATGCTGAGCGCGGCACCGGCGCCGTTGCCGGCCAGCCTGTTCCGGAAGCGGAACTGGAAGGTGATGTCCTCCTTCGCGTCGCCGTTGTTGTCGACGTGGATCTCGTACAGCGCGTTGGGGTCCATCGCGAAGTAGTTGGGGCCGCCGTACGCGTCCTGCAGCGGCAGGTAGTTGGCCAGCAGCGTCACGTACTCGCTGCGGCCTTCCTCGTAGCTGCGGAACATGTAGAAGTCGGTGGCGTCCACCTTGGGTGCCGTGGTGATGAACGGCGCCTCGCGGTGGCTGGAGCCGTGCGCGACACCGGCCATCAGCGACAGGGCCAGGGGGATGGCGGACAGCGCGGCCAGGCGCGCGGGCATGCGGGTGAGTTTCATGGGGGTCGTCTCTGGAGGTCTCGCGCTCCGGCGCGGCGGCGGGCGCCTGCATTCGAGGGCGGGCGCAGCAGCAGATACGCGCCGCTCCTGAAAACGGATGTGCGTGGCTCGACCGGCCGGAAGGCTGGGCCTCCTGCATCCCGCCGCCCGCGGGCCGCGCATCTGGCCGTTTGGCGGCGGCTTCCTCGGGTGCCGCGGCTGAAGTCCTGCATCAACGCACCCCTCCACGAGGAAGAGACCGTGAAACTTGTTCGCCCATCCCACTGGCTCGCCAAGGTGGGCGTGGTCGCCCTGGCCGTCGCGGTCGGCCGCCACCTGCTTGATCGTCAGGCGGCCCAGCGTGGCCTTGCGGCGGTCGTCGGGGAGCGGCGTCACGGCGCTGTCGAGCCGGTCGCCCGGCTGCGCCAGCGGCAGCCGGAAGTCGAAGGCGGCCTGGCCCGCCGCCACGCGCTGGCGCAGTTCGTCGAACAGGAACTCGGGGCCCTTGGCCTTGGCCTCGTCGTCGCTCAGGCCCTGCGTGCCACCCACCGGCTTTGGTTGCGGCAGGCCGGGTTTGTTTTTCGCCCCCGCGGATGCGGCACCGGCGGCACCGCCGGCCGGGCGGTCGCCGCGCCGCCACGGCCTGCAAAGCCCCACGCCGTGCGCGGCCGACGCGCCGCCGCGATCATGCGACCCCTCGGTTCAACTCACGACCAAAGAGTCACAACATGATGCAGCGTCGCCAGTTCATCGCCGCCGGCTTGTCCGCCGGTGCCGCCTCGTCCCTCGCCTTCCTGGGCGCCGGGGCCGCCTGGGCTCAGAACGCGCCCAACCTGGGCACGCCGACGCTGCCCAGCCCGGGCTTCCGCCGCATGAAGGTGGGCGACGCGGAGGTCATCGCGCTCAACGACGGCGTGGCGCGCCGCCCGCTGGGCGAGGAGTTCGTGCGCAACGCGCCGCTGGCCGAGGTGCGTTCGCTGCTGGCCAGCCAGGGCCTGCCCACCGACTACATCGACGTGCCGTTCAGCGCCTTCCTGGTGGTGAACGCGGGCCGACGCATCCTCATGGACGCTGGTTTTGCCGACAACGGCGGCCCCACCACGGGCCGCCTGCTGGGCAACCTCGCGGCCGCGGGCTTCAAGCCCGAGGACATCGACACGGTGCTGATCTCGCATTTCCACGGCGACCACATCCAGGGCCTGCGCCGCAAGGACGGCTCGCTGGTCTACCCCAACGCCAAGGTCATGGTGCCCGAGCCCGAGCACGCGTTCTGGATGGACGACGCCACGATGAACGCGCGCCCCGAGGCCCAGCGCGGTGGCTTCATGGTGGCGCGCCGCGTGTTTGCGCAGATGCCGGCCGACAAGCTGGTGCGCTTTGTGCCGGGTTCCGAGGTGGCGCCCGGCATCCGCTCGGTGGCGGCCTTCGGCCACACGCCGGGCCACACGCTGTTCGAGCTGCAGTCGGCCGGCCAGAGCTTCGTCTACGTGGGCGACCTCACCAACGTGCCGGCGCTGTTTGCGCGCAACCCCGACTGGGCCGTCACCTTCGACATGGACGCCGAGGCCGCGCGCAAGACGCGCCGCGAGGTGTTCCAGCGCATCGTGAGCAGCAACGCCATGGTGGGTGGTTTCCACTTCCCGTTCCCGGCCTTCGGCCGCATGGCCGTGCAGGGCAACGGCTTCGCCTTCCAGCCGGCCTGACGCGGGCGCTGGGCACCGGCCATGGACGGCAGCCGCCGCGGCCTGATCGGCGCCACGCTGGCGGCCGGCCTGGGTGCCGGCCTGCCGCGGATGGTGCACGCCGCCGAGGTGGAGCCGCTGCTGCGCGAGGGCGGCGTGGTGATCGCATTCCGGCATGCGCTGGCGCCGGGCACCTTCGACCCGCCGGAGTTCCGGTTGGGTGAGTGCCGCACGCAGCGCAACCTCTCCGACGGCGGCCGCGCCCAGGCGCGGCGCATCGGCGAGTGGTTCGAGGCGCGCCAGCTCAAGCCCGCGCGGGTGCGCTCCAGCCCCTGGTGCCGCTGCGTCGACACGGCGCAGCTGGCCTTCGGGCCGGCCGGCCTGGCGGTGGAGCCCTGGGCGGCGCTGGGCTCGCCGCGCGGCGCCACCGAAGCCACCAACGCGCAGAGCCTGGGTGCGCTGCGCGCCGCTCTCGTCGAAGCCGGCCGCCAGCGCGGGCGCTTCGAGGCCTGGGTGACGCACATGTTCGTGCTGAGCGACCTGGCCAGCACCGGCAGCAGCTCGGGCGAGGGCCTCGTGCTGCGCGCCGATGCCCGCGGCGCCGTGCAGGTGCTGGCGCGGCTGGCCCCGCCGCCGGCGGGCTGAAGCCGCGCCGGGCGGCGCGGTACCGCCCTACCATCGGCACCATGGCTGCCGACCCCACCCTCTCCCCCACCGACTACATCCGCGAGCACATCCGCACCGTGCCCGACTGGCCGGCGCCGGGCGTGATGTTCCGCGACATCACGCCGCTGCTGGCCAACCCGCGCGTGTTCCGCGTGCTCATCGACCAGTTCGTGCACCGCTACTTCGACGTGCGACCCGACGTCATCGCCGGGCTCGACGCCCGCGGCTTCATCATCGGCAGCGTCGTCGCCTACGAGCTCAACGTCGGCTTCGTGCCCATCCGCAAGAAGGGCAAGCTGCCCTTCAGCACGGTGGAGGAGACCTACGAGCTCGAGTACGGCAGCGCCACGGTGGAGATCCACACCGACGCCGTCAAACCCGGCGACCGCGTGGTGCTGATCGACGACCTCATCGCCACCGGCGGCACCATGATGGCCGGCCGCAGATTGCTGGAACGCCTGGGCGGCCAGGTGATCGAAGGCGCTGCGATCGTCGACCTGCCCGAGCTCGGCGGCTCGGCCAAGCTCAAGGCCAGCGGGCTGCCGCTGTTCACGCTGGTGGATTTCGCCGGGCACTGAGCAGGGGCGGTCGCGCCCATTCGCCACCGCCTTTCGCCAACGCCATCGTCCGACCGCCATGAACGACCTCGATCCCCGCCACGCCGCGCCCGCCGGCCTGGCGCAGCGCCTGCAACGCAACCGCATCGCCCGGCGCGACGTGCTCTGGCTCTTCGGCGCCAGCGTGGGTGCCACGGCGCTGTCGGGCTGCGCCGTCTCGCCCGTCACCGGCCAGCGCATCCTGGTCGGCCTGTCGGAAGAGCAGGAAAAGGCCATCGACGCCCAGCAGGCCCCGCACCAGTTCTCGCAGGACCTCGGCGCCGTGCAGGACGCCGGCGTCAACGCCTACGTGGCCGAGGTCACGGCGCGGCTGCAGCCGCACGTGCAGCGCCCGGGCATGCCCTACAGCACGCGCGTGCTCAACGCCAACTACGTCAACGCGTACACCTTCCCGGCGGGCGCGATGGGCGTCACGCGCGGGATCATGGCCGACATGCAGGACGAGGCGCAGCTCGCCGCGCTGCTGGGCCACGAGCTGGGCCACGTCAACGCGCGCCACGCCGCGCAACGCCAGGGCCAGGCCCTGGTGGCGCAGGTGGCGGTGGTGGGCGTGGCGGTGGCCGCGGGCGACAAGGGCTGGGCGCCGGTGGCCGCCATCGGCGGACAGATCGGCGCCAGCGCGCTGCTGGCGCGCTACTCGCGCGACAACGAGCGCGAGGCCGATGCCCTGGGCCAGCAGTACCTGGTGGCCGCGGGCTACCCGGCGCAGGGCATGGTCGGCCTGCACCAGCTGCTGGTGAGCGAACACGACAAGCAGCCGGGCCTGCTGGAGACGCTGTTCTCCTCGCACCCCATGAGCACCGAGCGCGTGGCCACCGCGCGCCAGCTGGCCGAGACCACGCACGCCGCCTCGCGCAACGCCCCGGCCCAGCGCGAGCGCTACATGGACCGCACGGCCTCGCTGCGGCGCCTGAAGCCCACCATCACGGCCTGCCAGAACGGCGAGCTGGCGATGTCGCGCAAGGCGCTGCCCGAGGCGCAGGCCCAGTTCGAGGCGGCGCTGAAGCACGCCCCCGAGGACTACGCCGCCAACCTGCGCATGGCGCAGTGCCTGGCCGCGCAGGACCGCCTGGCCGACGCGCGCCGCTACGCCGAGACGGCGCGCCGCGTCTACCCCACCGAGGCCCAGGCCATGAAGCTGGGCGCCACGCTCAGGCTGGGGCTGCGCGAGCCGGCCGCGGCCTATGCCGAGCTGCAGGCCTTCGACCGCGTGTTGCCGGGTGATGCGGGCGTGCTGTTCCTCAAGGGCGTGTCGCTGGAGGGCATGGGCCAGCCGCGCCAGGCGGCCGAGCACTACGCGGCTTTCCTGCGCGTGAGCCCGCAGGGCGGGGCGGCGCAGCACGCCGTCACGCGGCTGCAGGCGATGGGCTACGCGCGCTGATCGCTGCTTGACGCGGCCCGGCGCGGCCCCCACAGCGCCAGGCCCCAGGCCACGCCCACGCACAGCAGCGTGCCCGCGGGCACGGCCCACAGAAACGACAGCCGCGTGACGGCCACCAGCATCAGCATCGTGAGCACCGACACCGCGGCCGCCACGATGACGTCGCGCCCGGCCACGGCACGCGCGCCTGCGCGGCCCGCCGGCCCGGCCAGCAGCACGGCACCCAGCAGCGCGCCGTAGGTGGCCGAGGCCACCGAGAGGGCCAGCACCACCACGGGCGTGTCGCGCCCGCCGGCCAGCACCAGGAAGCCCAGCGCCGTGGCCGTGAGCAGCACACCCCACAGCCCCGTGAACACACGCCCGGCGCGCAGCAGCGCCGCGCCATCGGCCTGCGGCCGCCAGGTGGCGTAGAGGTCGTGTGTCATGGACGAGGCCAGCGCGCTGATCGACGAGCTGATGGTGCTCATGGCCGCCGCCAGCACGCCGGCGATCACCAGTCCGGCCAGGCCCGCCGGCAACTGCTCGAGCACAAAGCGCGGCAGCAGCTCATCGCCGCGCAGGCCTTCGGGCGCGTGGCCGGCGGCCCACAGCGCCGTGCCCACGGCCAGGAACAGCGCGAACTGCGCGATCACCAGCACCCCCGAGCCGACCAGCGCCCAGCGCGCCTGCGCCAGCGAGCGCGTGGCCAGCAGGCGCTGCACGATGAGGTGGTCGGTGCCGTGGCTGGCGGCCGAGAGCAGCGCGCCCCCGGCCAGACCGGCCAGCAGGCTGTAGGACGCCGAGAGCTCGAGGTGGATGAGCTGCAGCTTGCCGGCCTCGGCCGCGCGCGCAAACGCCTCGGTCGCGCCGCCGGCCAGCGGCAGCGCCACCACGAGCACGGCCACGCCGCCGGCCACGAACACGGCCATCTGCAGCACGTCGGTCCACACCACCGCGCGCAGGCCGCCGAAGGCCGTGTACAGCAGCGTCAGCGCCCCCAGGGCAGCGATGGCCCAGCCCACGTCCCAGCCCGTCACCAGGGCCAGCGGGATCGCCCCGGCGAAGAGGCGCACGCCGTCGGCCAGCAGCCGCGTGATCAGGAACACCACCGAAAGCGCCCGCCGCGTGCCGACGCCGAAACGCTGCTGCAGCCGCTCGTAGGCCGTCTGCTGCGTGCCGCTGAAGTAACCCGGCAGCAGCCACGCCGCCACCGCGATGCGGCCCAGCAGGTAGCCGAAGGCCAGCTGCAGGAAGCCGAAGTCGCCGCGCGCGGCGATGCCCGGGACCGAGATGACGGTGAGCGCGGACGTCTCGGTGGCCACCACCGAGAGCATCACCGCCCAGGCCGGCAGCTGGCGCGCGCCGAGGAAGTAGTCCTCGGCCGTGCGTGCGCGCTGCGCGAGCGCAAAACCCACGCCCAGCGTGAGCAGCAGGTAGGCGGCGATGACGGCGAGGTCGAGCGCGCCCACGGGCCCTACTTGCCGATGCAGAAGCGGCTGAAGATGGCGCCGAGCAGATCCTCGGTGCCGTATTCGCCCGTGATGGCCATGAGCGCGCGGTGGGCCAGGCGCAGCTCCTCGGCCAGCAGGTCGAGCGCAGCGTCGCGCACCGCCGCGTGGGCCTGCGCGGCCGCGAGGTGGCCCTGGGCCTCGCGCAGCGCCTGCACGTGGCGCGTGCGCGCGATGAACAGGCCCTCAGCCGCGGGCTGCCAGCCGGCCTGGGCCAGCAGGGCCTGGCGCAAGGCGTCGAGGCCCTCGCCCGTGCGGGCCGACAGCGCCGTCGCGCCCGCGGGCACGGCGGCCGCCGCGGCATCGGCCTTGTTCCACAGCTCCAGGCGCGGTGTGTCGGCCGGCAGCAGGGCGGCGATCTCGGCGTCGGCCGCGTCGTAGGCCGGCTCGCCGCGGCGCGAGAGGTCGCGCAGGAACAGCACCACGTCGGCGCCGGCGATGGCCTCCCAGCTGCGTGCGATGCCGATGCGCTCCACCTCGTCGGCGGCTTCGTGCGGCAGGCGCAGGCCGGCGGTGTCGGTCACGTGCAGGGGCACGCCGTCGATCTGGATGGTTTCGGCCACGCGGTCGCGCGTGGTGCCGGGGATGGGCGTGACGATGGCCAGCTCGGCCCCCGCCAGCGCGTTCAGCAGGCTGCTCTTGCCGACGTTGGGCTGGCCCGCCAGCACCACGCGCAAGCCCTCGCGCAGCAGCGCGCCCTGGCGGGCACGCGCCAGGCAGCGCGACACCGCCACATGCAGCGCATCGAGCCGCTCGCGGGCGCGGGCCTTCTCGAGGAAGTCGATCTCCTCCTCGGGGAAATCGAGCGTGGCCTCGACCAGCGTGCGCAGCTCCACCGTCTGCGCCGCCAGCGTGGCGATCTCGACGCTGAAGGCGCCCGACAGCGAACGCGCGGCCGACTTCGCGGCCGCCTCGGTGCTGGCGTCGATGAGGTCGGCCACGGCTTCGGCCTGGGCGAGGTCGAGCTTGTCGTTGAGGAAGGCGCGCTCGGTGAACTCGCCCGGCGCGGCCAGGCGCAGACCGGGCTGCGCCTGCAGGCAGCGCGCGAGCAGCAGTTGCAGCAGCACGGGGCCGCCGTGGGCCTGGAGCTCGAGCACGTCTTCGCCGGTGTAGCTGTGCGGGGCCGGGAAGTGCAGGGCCAGGCCACGGTCGAGCACGCTGCCGTCGTCGGCGCTGAAGGGCAGCAGCACGGCCTGCCGCGGCGGCAGCGCGCCGCGGCCGCAGACGGCGCGGATCAGGGGCGAGAGGTCGGGGCCCGAGGCGCGCACGATGCCCACCGCGCCCCGGCCGGGGGCGGTGGCGATGGCGACGATGGGGTCCCGGGGGCGGGAGGGAGGGGCCGCGCGCATGGTGTGGTCATTGTCGGCGCGGCACAGGGGATGGCGCGGGTGGAGCGACCCGGCGCCGAGGCTCGGATCGGGGCTCCCGAGCCGGCCTGCAAAGGCCGGGTCACCCGCATGAAGCCATGGTCCGCGCCCGGCGTGCGCGCCACAACCCCTGGGCGGGGGTGGCCGCGGTCGGCGCGTGCCTCAGTTCACGCCACGCCCAGCTGCTTGTTGATGTACCACTGCTGCGCGATCGACAGGATGTTGTTCGTCAGCCAGTACAGCACCAGGCCGGCTGGGAAGAAGAAGAACATGAAGCCGAAGGCCAGCGGCATGATCCACATGAGCTTGGCCTGCAGCGGGTCGGTCGGCGCCGGGTTCAGCCACACCTGGAACAGCGAAGACGCCGTCATCAGGATGGGCAGGATGAACCAGGGGTCGGGCTGGGCGAGGTCGTGGATCCACAGCACCCACGGGGCCTGGCGCATCTCGACGCTGGACAGCAGCACCCAGTACAGTGCGATGAAAAACGGCATCTGCACGAGGATGGGCAGGCAGCCGCCCAGCGGGTTGACCTTCTCCTCGCGGTAGATGCGCATCATCTCCTGCTGCATCTGCTGCGGCTTGTCCTTGTAGCGCTCGCGCAGCTCGTTCACCTTGGGCGCCACGGCCTTCATCTTGGCCATGCTGCGGTAGGCGCTGGCGTTGAGCCAGTAGAAGGCGATCTTCAGCACCACCACCAGCGCGACGATGGCCCAGCCCCAGTTGCCGATCACGGAGTGCAGCTTGTCGAGCAGCCAGAACAGCGGCTTGGCCAGCACGGTGAACCAGCCGTAGTCCTTGACGAGCTCCAGGCCCGGGGCCAGGGCGGCGAGCTTGTTTTCCTCCTGCGGGCCGGCAAACAGCACGGCCTCGTGCGCCTTGCTGGCACCCGGGGCCACCTCGCCCAGCGGCAGCACCATGGCCACCGTGAAGTGGTTGTCGGCGACCTTGGCGGTGCGGAACTCGCGCGGCCCGGCAGCGTTGACCAGCCAGGCCGACGCGAAGTAGTGCTGCACCATCGCGATCCAGCCTTCGTTGGCAGCGCGCTCGTGGCTGGTGTCGCCCTGGGTGATGTCCTTGAACTCGATCTTCTGGAACTTCTTGGCCTCGGTGTAGACCGCCGGGCCCGTGAAGGTGAAGTAGAACTTGCTCTCGCCCTCGGGCGGGTTGCCGTCGCGCGCCAGCTGCAGGTACAGCTGCGGGCTGACGGCCGCGGTGCCCTGGTTGATGACCTCGTGCTTCACGGCCACGGTGTATTCGCCGCGCTTGAAGGTGTAGGTCTTGGCCAGTTGCACGCCATCGACCACGGGCGACTCGAAGCGCAGCGCGATCTCGCCGGCACCCTCGGCCAGCGTGCGCTCGCCCGGCACCGCCTTCATGGCCGTGAAATGGTTGGGCAGGGTCACACCCGCCGTGCTGCTGACGAGGCCGGTCTGCGCCACGTACAGGCGCTTGGCGCTCTGCTCGAACAGCAGCACGTTGCGGCCGGGGTCGTTGATGTCGCGGTGGGCCAGCAGCTCCAGGCGCACGAGGCTGCCGCCGATGCTGTCGAAGGTGGCCTTGACGCGGTCGGTGGTCACCGTGACCTGCTCGCTGACCGGCGGCGTGCTCGCCACCGGCACGGCGCCGGCGGCCGGTGTGGCCGTGGGCACGCCGGCCACGGCTGCCGGAGCCGGCACACCCGCAGCCGCGGGCAGCACCGCCGGCGGGGCCGAGGCACCGCCCTCGGCCGTGGCCGCCGGGCGCGTGGGCGAGCCGAACATGGTCGGCTGGCCGGTGTGGCGGTTCCAGGCGTCCCACAGCAGGACGAGCGACATCGTGAAGACCACCCACAGCAGGGTGCGGCGCATATCGGTCATGGGCGGGCGATCAGCGGGAAGTTTGGGATTCGGCGGTGGCCCGGGCACCGAGCCCGAGGCGCGAGAACAGGGCCGGTGGCGCGGCGGGCACGGGATCGTGGCCACCCTGGCACCAGGGGTGGCAGCGCGCGATGCGCGCCACCGTGAGATAGCTGCCGGCGGCCGCGCCGTGGCGCTCGAGCGCCTGCAAGGCGTAGGCCGAGCAGCTGGGCTCGAAGCGGCAGTCGTTGCCGATCCAGGCCTTGAGCAGCAGGCGGTAGGCGTGCACCAGCCCCATCAGCAGGCGGCGGGGCAGGTTCGTCACGAAGGCGAGCACGGCGTGCATGGGCGGCTCAGCGTGGACGGGCTGCGGCCGTCAGCAGGCGGTCGAGTTCGCCTCGCACAGCCTCGGCGAGGGCGGGCGAACGTGCCGCCGGGAACTCGGCCTTGGCAAAACCTGCGTGCAGGCGCAGCAGCCACAGGCCGGTGGGCAGGGCGGCGGCGTGGCGGCGGAAACATTCGCGCATCTGCCGCTTGAGCAGGTTGCGTGTCACGGCGCGGCGCGCCTGGCGCTTGGGCACCATGCAGCCCAGCCACTGTGAGGCGGGCGGGTTGTCCACAAGTTGCGGTGCGACTTGCACACCATCTGTGGACAACTCGTCGCTCCGAGGCCGGCCTCGGTGGGGCGCGACCGGTGCCGGCTCCGCGCTCACGTGGTGAACGGCGAAGTGAGCACTCCGCCCGCGTGAACGCGTGGCGAGCAGCCGTTCGAAATCGGCCTTGTGCACAAGGCTTGGTCACTGCGCGCGGCGAGGCCGTCGGCGCCCACGGCGCCGAACGCCCAGGTGCCGCGGTCGCGGCTCAGACGGCCAGGCGCTTGCGGCCCTTGGCGCGGCGCGCGGCCAGCACGGCACGGCCGCCACGCGTCTTCATGCGCACCAGGAAACCGTGGGTGCGGGCGCGGCGGATCTTCGAGGGTTGGTAGGTGCGCTTCATGGCAGACCTGCTGGGTTGGAGCGGCCGTGAAGGCCAGGGTTGGGAGACGCTGCCCAGGCGCCCGGCCACCTTGATCGGCAGCCCGGGGCCCGTGGGGGCAGCAGCACACGAACAACAGCGCGGGCGGCCTCTGACGCCGTCCGCGCTGATCCGGGGAACCCATGATTACAGCAAAAATGTCTTTATCGGTCAAACACTTGCATGTCAACTGCTGCAATCCGGCGGGGATTGACAGGGTCTCCGAGGTTGTGGATAACCGCGGTCCGCCGGCTGCGAGGGATGCCTGTGTCGGCGGCTCCCACAAGAAGATGTCCACAATGAGCCCAGACTTGTGGCAACGCGCCTGCGAACGCCTTGCAGCCGAGTTGCCGGAACAGCAATTCACCACCTGGATCCGGCCGCTGGCCGGCGCCGTCACCGTCCACCCGGCGGCCGTGCTCGACACCGAAGGTGCGGCGGCCGAGGCCGGCGTCACCACGGTTTCGGTGCGCGTGCCCAACCGCTTCAAGCTCGACTGGATCCGCGCGCAGTACGCCCACCGGCTGGAGACGGCGCTGAGCGAGGCCGCCGGCGGGCCGGTGAAGCTGGAACTCTCGGTCGCGCCCCAGCGCGCCGAAGCACCCGCGATGCCCCTGCGCCGCCCGACGCCGACGGCCGCGGCCACGCTGGCACTCGACGCACTGGGCCTCGCGGGGCATGGCCCCGCACCCACCGGCACCGCCCCTGACACGGCCGCCGCTCCCGCCGGCCGCGCCGTGCCGGCCCCGGCGCGCCACCAGCCGCCCAGCACGCACCGCCTCAACACCGCACTCACCTTCGACACCCTGGTGGCCGGGCGTGCCAACCAGATGGCCCGCACCGCTGCGCTGCACGTGGCCGGCGCGCCGGGCGCCATGTACAACCCGCTGTTCATCTACGGCGGCGTGGGCCTGGGCAAGACCCACCTGGTGCACGCCGTGGGCAACGCCCTGCTGAAGGACCGCCCCGACGCGCGCGTGCTCTACCTGCACGCCGAGCAGTTCATCTCCGACGTCGTCAAGAACTACCAGCGCAAGACCTTCGACGAGCTCAAGGCCAAGTACCACGGCCTGGACCTGCTGCTGATCGACGACGTGCAGTTCTTCGCCGGCAAGGACCGCACCCAGGAGGAGTTCTTCAACGCCTACGAGGCGCTGCTGAGCAAAAAGGCCCACATCATCATGACCAGCGACACCTACCCCAAGGGGCTGGTGGACATGGACGAGCGCCTGACCAGCCGCTTCGACAGCGGCCTGACGGTGGCCATCGAGCCGCCCGAGCTCGAGATGCGTGTGGCCATCCTGCAGCGCAAGGCGCTGGCCGAAGGCAGCGAGATGCCCGAGGACGTGGCCTTCTTCATCGCCAAGAACGTGCGCGCCAACGTGCGCGAGCTCGAGGGCGCCTTGCGCAAGGTGCTGGCCTACAGCCGCTTCAGCCACAAGGACATCAACATCGCCCTGGCGCGCGAGGCGCTGCGCGACCTGTTGTCCATCCAGAACCGCCAGATCGGCGTCGAGAACATCCAGAAGACGGTGGCCGATTTCTACAAGATCAAGGTTGCCGACATGTACAGCAAGAAGCGGCCGGCCTCGATCGCGCGGCCGCGGCAGATCGCCATGTACCTGGCCAAGGAACTCACCAAGAAGAGCCTGCCCGAGATCGGCGAGCTCTTTGGTGGCCGCGACCACACGACCGTGCTGCACGCGGTGCGCAAGATCGGCGCCGAGCGCAGCACCAACAGCGAGCTCAACCAGCAGCTGCACGTGCTCGAGCAGACGCTCAAGGGATAGATGGAGCCCCCGGGCTCGCTGGCGCTCGCCACGCCCAGAGTGAACCATTGGGGCCGGTCGGCAGCGGACCGGCGGAGCCGGATCCGCGGCTTCTGCTTGGGGATACGCGGGTTGCCTAAAAGGCTGTGGGCAAGATTCGGACAAGTCGGGGGTTGTCCACAGCGTGTGGCAGAAGGACGGGGATGTCCCCAAACGCAGCGGTGGCCCAAGGGCCTTGGCACACAGGGTTCGCCGGCTGCTAAAGCCTTGCCGGAAAAGGCGAAAATAGGCTTGTCCCCAGGATCGGTGGCGCTCTATCTATGGCTACCAAAGAAAAAGAGAGAGGAAAGAACATGATCGTTCTGAAGGCAGCGCAGGCCAACCTGCTCAATGCGCTGCAGGCGGTGGCCGGCATCGTCGAACGCCGCCACACGCTGCCGATCCTGGCCAACGTGCTGATGCGCAAGAACGGGAGCTCGGTGGAGTTCACCACCAGCGACCTCGAGATCCAGGTGCGCACCACGGCCGATCTGGGCGGCGACGCCGGCACGCTGGCCACCACGGTGGGCGCGCGCAAGCTCATCGACATCCTCAAGAGCCTGCCGGCCGACCAGGTGGTCACGCTCAGCAGCGCGCAGAACAAGCTCACGCTGGCCGGTGGCAAGAGCCGCTTCACGCTGCAGACGCTGCCCGCGGACGACTTCCCGCTGGTCAACGAAAGCGTGGACTTCGGCCCCACCTTCTCGGTGCCCCAGAAGACGCTCAAGGGCCTGATCAACCAGGTGCACTTCGCGATGGCGGTGCACGACATCCGCTACTACCTCAACGGCATCCTGTTCATCGCCGAAGGCAAGACACTCACGCTGGTGGCCACCGACGGCCACCGCCTGGCCATGGCCCAGGCCCAGCTCGAGGCCGAGGTGCCGAGCAAACAGGAGGTGATCCTGCCGCGCAAGACGGTGCTGGAGCTGCAGCGCCTGCTGCAGGACGACGAGGCCGCCATCGAGATGCGCTTCGCCAACAACCAGGCCAAGTTCCAGTTCGCGGGCCTGGAGTTCGTGACCAAGCTCGTCGAAGGCAAGTTCCCCGACTACAACCGCGTCATCCCCAAGAACCACAAGAACGCCGTCGTGCTGGGCCGCGCGCCGCTGCTGGCCAGCTTGCAGCGCGCCGCCATCCTGACGAGCGAGAAGTTCAAGGGCGTGCGCGTGAACATCGAGCCCGGCCTGCTGAAGATCGCCAGCAGCAACGCCGAGCAGGAAGAGGCCAAGGAAGAGATCGAGGTTGACTACAGCGGCGACCCGATCGAGATCGGCTTCAACGTCACCTACCTCATCGACGTGCTGGCCAACAGCTCGCTGGAGATGGTCAAGCTCGAGCTGCAGGACAGCGCCGCCAGCGCGCTGTTCAGCCTGCCCGAGCAGCCCGGCTTCAAGTACGTGGTGATGCCCATGCGCATCTAGCGCCGCCGGCACCCCACACCCAGCGGATCGGCGGGCCTCGGCCCGCTTCAGCGTTTCTAGAAGGTGCCGCGCGAGCGGCCCGCAGCCCCAAAGAGCCCGTGATGACCGACCCCAAGAAGCCCGCCGACGATGGCGTGACCCGCAAGGACGTGCCCAGCGAACACGGCCCCGGCATCGACAGCGGCAGTGCCGCCAGCAACGCCTACGGCGAGAGCAGCATCCAGATCCTCGAGGGCCTGGAGGCCGTGCGCAAGCGGCCGGGCATGTACATCGGCGACACCTCCGACGGCACGGGCCTGCACCACCTGGTCTTCGAGGTGGTCGACAACGCCATCGACGAGGCCCTGGCCGGCTTCTGCGACGACATCGTCGTCACCATCCACACCGACAACTCCATCAGCGTCACCGACAACGGCCGCGGCATCCCCACGGGGGTGAAGATGGACGACAAGCACGAGCCCAAGCGCAGCGCGGCCGAGATCGCGCTGACCGAGCTGCACGCCGGCGGCAAGTTCAACCAGAACAGCTACAAGGTGAGCGGCGGCCTGCACGGCGTGGGCGTGAGCTGCGTCAACGCGCTGAGCGTGTGGCTGCGCCTGACGGTGCGGCGCGAAGGCCAGGCGCATTTCATCGAGTTCAAGCGCGGTGTCACGCAGGACCGCCAGATCGAGCAGCGCGACGGCTTCGACGTCAGCCCCATGAAGGTGATCGGCCAGACCGACAAGCGCGGCACCGAGGTGCACTTCCTGCCCGACGACACCATCTTCAGCAACGTCGACTTCCACTACGACGTGCTGGCCAAGCGGCTGCGCGAGCTGAGCTTCCTGAACAACGGCGTGAAGATCCGCCTGGTGGACGAGCGCAACGCCAAGGAAGACAACTTCGCGTTTGCCGGCGGCGTGAAGGGCTTCGTGCAGTTCATCAACCAGGGCAAGAAGGTGCTGCACCCCAACATCTTCCACGCCGTGGGCGAGAAGACGAGCGAGCAGAACACCACCATCGGCGTGGAGGTGGCGATGCAGTGGAACGACGCCTATGCCGAGAACGTGCTCTGCTTCACCAACAACATCCCGCAGCGCGACGGTGGCACCCACCTCACGGGCCTGCGCGCGGCGATGACACGCGTCATCAACAAGTACATCGACGACAACGAGATCGCCAAGAAGGCCAAGGTCGAGATCGCCGGTGACGACATGCGCGAAGGCCTGGCCTGCGTGGTGAGCGTGAAGGTGCCCGAGCCCAAGTTCAGCAGCCAGACCAAGGACAAGCTCGTCAGCTCCGAGGTGCGCGGGCCGGTGGAGGACATCGTCAGCAAGCTGCTGACGGACTGGCTGCTCGAGAACCCCAACGACGCCAAGATCATCTGCACGAAGATCGTGGATGCGGCCCGCGCCCGCGAGGCGGCCCGCAAGGCCCGCGAGATGACACGCCGCAAGGGCGTGCTCGACGGCCTGGGCCTGCCCGGCAAACTGGCCGACTGCCAGGAGAAGGACCCGAGCCTTTGCGAGATCTACATCGTCGAGGGCGACAGCGCCGGCGGCAGCGCCAAGCAGGGGCGTGACCGCAAGTTCCAGGCGATCCTGCCGCTGCGCGGCAAGATCCTGAACGTGGAACGTGCACGTTATGAGCGGCTGCTGTCATCAGACGCCATCGTCACGCTGATCACGGCGCTGGGCACCGGCATCGGCGCGGAGGACTTCAACGCCGACAAGCTGCGCTACCACCGCATCATCATCATGACCGACGCCGACGTGGACGGCGCCCACATCCGCACGCTGCTGCTCACCTTCTTCTACCGCCAGATGCCGGTGCTGGTGGAACGGGGCCACATCTACATCGCGCAGCCGCCGCTGTACAAGGTGAAGCAGGGCAAGCACGAGGAATACCTGAAGGACGGCCACGCGCTCGACGCCTTCCTGCTGGGCGTGGCGCTGGACGGCGCGGCCGTGTTCCCCGAGGGCACGCACGACGGTGCCAAGCCCGCCATCACCGGCGAAGCCCTGGCCGATCTGGCGCGTGCCTACCTCACGGCCAACGCCGTGACCGAGCGCCTGTCCAACTGGATGGACGAGGAGGCCGTGCGCAGCATCGCCGGCGGCCTGACGCTGGACCTGGACAGCGCCGCCGCCGCCGAGGCCAGCGCCGTGGCGCTGCAGGCCGCGCTCAAGGACGCCGTGGTCGAGGCGCAGTTCGACGCCCGCACCGACAAGCACCTGCTGCGCATCAGCCGCCGCCACCACGGCAACGTCAAGAGCAGCGTCATCACGCAGGACTTCGTGCACGGTGCCGACTACGCCGCGCTGGCCGTGGCGGGCACACGCTTCCAGGGTCTGCTCGGTGCCGACGCCGTGGTGCGCCGCGGCGAGGGCGAGAAGCTCAAGGAGCACAAGGTGGCCGACTTCCGCGCCGCCATGGCGTGGCTGATGCAGCAGGCCGAAGGCGCCGTGGCGCGCCAGCGCTACAAGGGCCTGGGCGAGATGAACCCCGAGCAGCTCTGGGAGACCACCATGGATCCCACCGTGCGCCGCCTGCTCAAGGTGCAGATCGACGACGCCATCGAGGCCGACAAGGTGTTCACCACGCTCATGGGCGATGAAGTCGAGCCGCGCCGCGAATTCATCGAGAGCAACGCGCTGCGGGCGGCCAACATCGACGTCTGAGGGTCATCCCGCCCCCCGGAACAAGGGGCCGGCATCCAACGCTGCGTTGACCACCCCTTGCCGACACCGTACGGTCACGCCACCAGGGAGAAGCTTTTCTTTACTTGGCTCCAGGAGGAGGGGCGCGGCCCGCCAGGGCACGGGTTCCTCGAGGCGAAAAACGGTCAACCCAACAAGGAACGGTCACGCTCATGATGAATCTCCGTCTGCCCCAGTCGCCCATGGCGACCTCGCTCGCCCGCGTGTTTGGTGCCGGTGCGCTGGCGCTTGCCAGCCTGGCCATGGCCAGCCACGCCAGCGCCGCGGTCGTCACCATCAACGGCCCGATCGCCGTGCCCAGCACCTTCGACGGTCTGTACATCAACCTGGCCACGGGTGCCTCCGGCACCTCGGGTGCGTTCACCCCGGGTTGGGACATCAACCCGTACAACTCCGGCACGGCGCTCAGCTTCTTCTGGAACAACACCGCGCCCAGCATCAGCGGTGGTGTGGCCACGGCGGCCACTGGCGGCCAGTACATCGACCTGCCGATCGGCTCGGTGGTGTCGTCGGCCTCGACCTTCACCAACATCACGGCCGCGGCCGCGACGGTGCAGTTCCAGTCGCCCGGCACGCACGTGCTGGGTTTCCGTTTCTTCAATGAAGGCGTGGGCGCCGTCAACTACGGCTACATGACGCTCACCAGCGGTGGCACCAACGGCTTCCCGCTCACCATCGAGAGCTGGAGCTTCGAGGACACCGGCATGGCCATCGCCGTGCCCGAGCCCGCCAGCGCGCTGATGCTGGCCGCCGGTGCCCTGGCCATCGGTGCCGTGCGCAAGCGCCGCCAGCGCCGCGACCAGGCCTGATCGTCCGCATCCCCGCAGCCGCCGCCGCGCCCACCCGGGCCGGCGGCGGCTTTTTTCTGCCCCGAGACCCGCCATGCCCCAGAAGATCGTCATCATCGTGCACGCCCCGCCCTATGGCAGCGAGCGTTGCCTCTCGGCCCTGCGTGTGGCCACCGCCCTCACCGGCGTGGATGCGCCGGCCACGCCCGAGCTGCGTGTGTTCCTGATGTCGGACGCCACCGTGCTGGCCCTGCCCAACCAGCAGGACGGCGCCGGCAACGGACTGCAGGCCCTGGTGCAGGAGCTGGTGTCGCGCGGCGTGCCCATCGTGGTGTGCCGCACCTGTGCGCTGGCACGCGGGCTCGTGGGCCTGCCGCTGATCGAGGGCACGCGCATCGGCACCCTGGCCGAGCTGGCCGAATCCACGCTCTGGGCGGACAAAGTCATCTCTTTCTAGGGTTAGCCCGCGG
>Ga0209278_1000654_pt1 | contig 24773 bp, 32 predicted proteins | sample JI81BgreenDNA_FD_187504 | JGI IMG/M metagenome (GOLD analysis project Ga0209278, IMG submission 187504) | Wastewater effluent complex algal communities from Wisconsin, to seasonally profile nutrient transformation and Carbon sequestration -... | ecosystem: Engineered > WWTP > Effluent > Algae...
GGCCGTGAGCGAGCCGACCTGTGTAACCAATCACTCAACCTTAGATCGGCGGGATGTGGCGAGATCGGCGCGGATCTACTGATACTGCGGGTTTCGACAATTGGCGAAATTTGGGGTTAATCAGTCGAGTTTAGATCGGGGGGATCCGATTTGCCGGGACTGGTTTTGAGGGGATCTAATCTTTTTGATCTAATCTTCCGGGTTTGAGGGGTTGGGGTGGAAGGATTGGGTATTGGGTTTGGTGCGAGATATGGTTTTGCGTCGATCGCCTGTGCGGTGGATGGGGGGTAAGGCGTTGTTGGTGGGTGAGCTACTGCCGCTGATTCCTGAGCATGAGTGCTATTGCGAGGTGTTTGGGGGTGGGGCGGCGCTGTTGCTGAATAAGCCGAGGTCGCGGGTGGAGGTGCTGAATGATATCAACGGGGAGTTGGTGAATTTCTACCGGTGTTTACGGTTTCATGGGACGGAGTTGCGGCGGCAGCTCCGTTTCTTTTTGAATAGCCGGGAGGAGTTTGAGGGGGTGCTGTCGGCTCCTGGGCTGACGGATATTCAGCGGGCGGTGGGCTGGTTTTTCCGGAATGCGAATAGCTTTGGGGGGAAGGGCCAGCATTTTGCGGCGGGTCGAGTTGGTGGTGGGGGTGCGTTGACGAGTCGGGTTGGGCGGTTGCGGGGGCTGGCTTGGTTGCAGGGGCGATTGGATCGGGTGGCGATCGAGCGGTTGGATTGGCGGAAGTGCTTGGAGCGGTATGACGGGGCGGGGACGTTTTTCTTTTTAGACCCGCCCTATTGGCATGGGACGCAGTATGACCCGAGGTGGGATGCGGCTGACCATGGGGCGTTGCGGGAGTGGGTTGAGGGGCTGAAGGGCCGGTGGGTGTTGACGTATGACGATTGTCCGGAGATTCGGGAGTTGTGGCGAGGCTGCTGTTTTCGCCAATTGGCGAGTCCGAAGGGGATTGGGAACAATCATGGAAAGCGGCTGGGGCGGTTGATGCAGGTGGCTATTACAAAGCCCCTGGAGTGTTAGTGCTCCTGGGGCTTTGTAATAGCGATGGGAAGAGAGGTTCTTTGTTTTCCTTTGGTGGGGTTTGGGGTCTGTTTCTCTTCCTGTAGTGGTGATTTGGGGAAATTTTCTTCCTGGGGTTAGCGGCGTGGGGATGGGGTGGCGCGGGGGGTGGGTGTGGTGGTGGGTCGGGGGCTGGGGCGGGTTTGTGTGCCGGTGAAGTTGTGGTTGTCGCAGGCGCGGCCGTCGTTGTTGCGATCGAGCCAGGTTTCGCCGCGCTGGAGGGCTGCTTGGGCCTGTTCTCGGGTGGCGTAGTCGGCGCAACGGGTGCGGCGCTGGCCTGCTAGGACGGGTAGGGCAGCGGTGAGAAGAGTGATTAGTCCAAGTGCGGCAAGTGTTCTGGGCATGGCTGCTGATTGGGAGCACTGTCATGCCGCAGGACGATCGATGAGAAGTAGAACTGGGCTTCAACGGGCATCGCTTCAATGAGCCGGTAGAGGTTCAAGCTCGTCATGTCCTTGCGCTTGTTGCGATATCGCGAGATTTGTTGCGCGTCGATTCCGCTGCGTTCCGCCAGGTCGGCAGCTTTCAGATCGAAGACCTGAAGGGTCTTGTTTAGCGCATCTCTCGGATCGATCACCCTTGGTTCCATAACAGCGGTTTACACCCTCAATTTTGCGTAGTGTTGTACTTATGCGCAATTGCGTGTTGACGCAACTAAAAAATGATGTCATCTTAGTTGGCGTAGAAGTTGCTTAAAAGCGCAAGTGCAATGATTGACTTTCATCGCCTTACCCTTAGACAGCTCTCAGACCTTACAGGGATTGACCGGCCGCGCTGGAGTCGCTATCTGTCCGGGAAAAAGTCAATGACGACGCGCACTTTGCAGAAAGCCGCAGTGGGATTGCGGATTCCTTCTGACATCTTGTTGCGCCTGATCAATGAACGAATCCAGAAGGTTTCTGATGACTTGCCTAAAAAAGCAAGTTAAGATGAGCTTAGATTTTGTTGCTCAAGAGTGCAATACGGTTAGCCGAACAAACTACCAGGACAAAATTTGTATGGGTCAGTATTGGAGTCTTGTTCACAACGCAGAAGGCTTGCTGGATCTGACTTTGAACCTGTCGGAACTGCCAGCAGAGGATGTGGTGTCACAGCTTGAAGCGTTGACCGAAATCGTTGCGCGCTATGCGCGGAAGTCGGCTTGCTCGGATGGCTTGGCAGACCGGGGAACTCGGATCTGTAATGCGGATTTTTGGGACTCAGATCCGAGTTCTGGCAAGGATCCGAGTTTGCCTAACTCGGATCGATCTCGGATCGATCTCGGATCAAACTCGGATCGAACTCGGATCGACCTCGAACCGGTGGGCTAGCCATGTTTTTGAGTGCGGCTGATATTGCCGAGGCAGTTGGCATTAACTCTCGTAATGTCCGGATTCGCGCCAAGCATTGGACTGGTGGACGGAAACGGCAGGGGCGTGGCGGAGGGCTTGAATACCCGCTGGAGTCCCTGCCTAAGGATTGGCAGCCGTTGATTTTGAAGTTTTGGGCTGAGAAAAATGGCGATTCTGTTTCTGATCGAGGCGGATACGGCGCATGTGTTGACGGGTTCGAGCCGCCGGTTGCAGACCCATTGCGGGGTGTCGGCGATCGCCCACCGATCGACTACTCGCCACCGGTTGCTGCCAGGGGAACGGGCGTGCGCGTTTTGCACGGCGGCGCTGCAAGGGCTGACGCTGGTGAGCGTGGTGATGCGAAGCTCGCAATCTTGCGCGCTTGGGGACAATTCTGTGACGGAAAGCCTAGGCTCGAATGCTCCTACGCTTTCGCCGAGGCCTATTCGGCGGGGGAGATCGTAGGGATCGATCCAGAGGTGCGGGCGGTCTATCCGAAGGTGAGCCGGGCCACGCTGATGAACTGGTCTCGGGCACTGAAGGAGGACGGAACCGGGGCGCTGGACGATCGGCGCGGTGGCAGCCAAGGCCGCCATCTGGCGGAGGGCAGTGAGCAGGCGGATTTCGCGCTGGCGCTGCTGGTGAATGGGCCGCACTTGGGGACGGCTCAGGTGATGGATGCGATGCGGACGCGGTGGGGCCGATCGGAGCTGCCGAGTTACGCGACGCTGAATCGCTGGATTGCTGACCAGAAGCGCTCTGAGGCGTTCATTGCGGCGACGGCTCCGGATGCCTGGAAGGGCAAATATATGGTGGCGTTTGGCTCCCAGTCGGAAGGGGTGGATCGCCCGAACCAACGGTGGGAGCTGGATTCTACGCCTGCCGACTTGCTCTTGGTCGATGGCCGGTACAGCTTGATTGGTTGCATTGATGTGTTCTCGCGGCGGGCCAAGCTGTTGGTTTCCCGAGTGAGCAAGAGTGAGGCGATCGCGCTGCTGTTGCGGAATTGCATCCAGGATTGGGGTGTGCCGGAAACGGTGAAAACGGACAACGGTAAGGATTACACGAGCCGTTGGATTGCCCGAGCGCTGGCGGATCTGAAGGTGGATCAGGTGCTTTGCCCCCCGTTCCAGCCGTGGCACAAGCCTCACATTGAGCGGTTTTTCCGCAGTTTCTCGCACGATTTGCTGGAGTTTCTGCCGGGGTTTGCGGGCCACAACGTGGCGGATGCCCAGAAGCTTCGCGACCAGCAGGCTTTTTCGGAACGGCTCTTTAAGAAGGGCGGGCCGGTGGAGCTGGGGATGGATGCGGCTGGGTTGCAGGACTGGTGCGATCGCTGGATTACGCGGTACGAGGCGGCGAGTCATGGCGGGCTGGGCGACCAGTCGCCGTGGCAGCGGTGGCACACCTACCGGGGTGAGCCGTTGCGGGTGGTGTCTGACCCGCGTGCGCTGGATCTGTTGCTGGCGGCGGCTCCCGGTGGGGACGGTCTGCGGAAAGTCCTGAAGCAGGGCATCAAGTTTGACCAGGCGTACTTTGTCGATCCGGCTCTGGCTGACCGTGTGGGTGAGCAGGTGCTGGTTCGGTACGACCCGAGCGATATGGGGCGCTGCTTTGTGTTTGACGGGGCTGGACGCTTTGTGTGTGTGGCGGTTTGCGCTGAACGACTCGGACTCAATCCGCAGGCGATCGCCCAGGAGGCGATGGCGCGGCAACGGGCGAAGGTCTCGGAAGGTCGCAAACACCTGAGGGCGTTAGCCCGCAAGGTGAAACCGCACGAGGTGGCTGACGAAATCCTTTACCAAGCGGCGACGCAACAGCAGAAGCTGTCGGCGTTCCCGCTGCCGACCCAGAGCTACGACATTCCGGCGCTGGCGGAGGCGGCGACGGCGGTGGAGGCGCTGACGGTGAAGCCTGTGCAGGGGCCGAGTGTGGTGGAACGGGCGGAGTTGGCCCGGGAACAGCGGCGGCTCCAGGCGGAGGAGGCGACGGCGGCGAAAGCGCAGCCGGTGTTGAGTTTGAACGCGATCGTGCCCCGCTTGATTGAGGAGTGGCGGGCTGGTCACGAGGGTGACTTGACCGAGCGCGAGTTTGTGGCGAGGGTGATCGACCTGGCGGAGGGGCGCGGGGTGGCCCTGTGCTACCTGAGCGAGGTGGAGTTTCGGAGATTCCGCACGTGGGTGCTGGCTCCGAGGGCGATCGCCAACTAACGCAAAAGCCCCACCAGTGGCTTGGCGGGGCTTCAGCAGAAAACTTTCTTCTACCCATCAATCTTACCAACCATGAAACGAAATTGGATCGTCACGGGAAACGTGGCTCGGTTGAACACGGCTTATCAGGCGCTCCGGTTGCGCGATCCCGGTGTGGACGGAATGGGCTTGGTGCATGGCTTTACGGGAGCTGGGAAGACGACGGCGATGACGTGGTTGGCGAACAAATACAACGCCTGCTATGTGCGAGCGAATGCGACCTGGACGGCTTCGGCCATGACCAGGGCGATCGCTCAGGAGCTTGGCATCCTGCCCCAGCACGGGGCGGCAAAGAACTTCGAGGCGATCCGGGAGCGGCTGACTCAGACGGGGCGATCGCTGGTGATCGACGAAGCCGACTACCTCTTGAAGAAGTTGGAGATGGTCGAAATCGTGCGGGATTTGCACGATGAAACGGCGGTTCCGATCTTGCTGGTGGGGATGTCCGGCCACGATGCCCAGGGGATTGAGCGGCAGATTACGAGCCGGCCGAAGTTTAAGCAATTGGCGCGGCGGATCCTGCACTGGGTGGAGTTTGGGGTGATTTCGCTGGACGATGCGCGGCTGCTGGCGGCGACGAATTGCGAGGTGGCGGTTGAGGACGATTTGCTCGACTGGGCCTTGCGCCAGTGCCACGGGTCGATCGGGTTGCTGACGGTGGGCTTGAGCCGGATTGAGTCGGCGGCGCGGGCGATGGGTCTGAACCGGATTGGCTTGGAGGAGTGGGGCGATCGGGCGCTGCACTTGGGCGATCGGGGAGGTGTGGTGTGAGAAATCACGATTTCTTGGTGCTCCAGCACCGGGTTTGGAATGCGCTGCGCCGGGGCGATCGGCTGACGGTGGCCCAAGCTGCCGAGCGGTGGCAGTACCGCAAGTCGTTGGCGGCTCGCTACCTGCGGGCGCTGGTGACGGCGGGCTGGGCGGCCAGTGAACGGATCGCCGGGGTTGGCGGTCAGCCTTCGGTCTTTTGGCTGGTGCAGGATTTGGGGCCGTTCCCGCCTCGGTTTGGGACGGGGCGAGTGCTGACGAATCCCAACCAGGCGGGGCAAGTCAGCGACCCACACCAGCGCCTCTGGAATGCGCTGCGGATCCAGCGCCGCGGCCGATGGTCGGACTTTGCGGCTCCGGCGGAGGTGTGCCAGCGGATGGCGGTGCGCTACTTGGATGCGTTGCGCCGGGTGGGCTATGTGCTGGCGGTGCGATCGCCGGGTCGGGTTGGCTGGCTGATTTGGTCGCTGGCGAAGGACTCGGGGCCGGTGGCTCCGGTGGTTCTGGAAACGGGGGTTTACGACCCGAACTTGGATCTGACTCTGGAGGTGGAAGCCAATGACGACGCGGAAAACGAGGCGGAGAACGGGGAAGAATTGCGGTCGCTGCTGGACGGCGGCGGAAGACCAGGCGTTGGCGGATTGGTCGGCGGCGGGCGGCGATGACCTGGCGTTGGCGAATCTTGCTCAGGCGCTCAATCGCACGGTGCGGGCGATTCAGGAGCGGGCAAGGGCGAAGGGGTTGTGGAAATCCCGGCAGTGTTGGCAACCGCATGAAATTGCCCAAATCGTTGCCTGGGCGAAGGTTCACGGCACGAGCGGGGCTGCAATCCAAAGCGGATTGCAGGCGTTGGGGATCGATCAATCCGTGGGGGCTGCCCGGTACTACCTCTACCGCGAGGGGGTGCTGCTGAAGGGGAGCAAGCAGGACGGGGAGGGGGGCTGGCAGCCTCCACCGAGGGACGTTCCCGACCCTGAGGAGCTGCTGCCACCGGAGTTGCGGCCGATCTGGCGGCGGCTGCTGGCGGGGCAGCGGGAGGTTGCCCATTCGATCGCGACCTACGACGTGCCCGCGTTCGTGCGCTATGTGCGGGCGGCTCAGTTCTGGAACGAGTGCCCGGAGTGGCAGCAGGGTTGGCATTCTGCGCGGGGGGCTTACAGGTCAAGGGTTTCGGAGTTTCGTCAGGCAAAAACCAAAGGAGCTGTGGGATGAGTCAGCAACCGTTTCAAGAACCGATCGAGCTGCCGCTTGAGGTGCAGCTTGAGGTGGAAAGGTTCAGCCGCCAATTGATGGCGGTGTGGGATCCCGAAGAGCTGAGGGCGATCGCCAAGCAGGTGCACCTGTATCACTCTTCGCAGGTGTGGCTGCTGAAAAGCCAGACGGCGGGGCTGTTGAAGGCCCAGCAAGCCCAGGTGAGCGACCAGGTGCACGTGATCGTGGGGTTGCGGGAGCAGGTCGATCGGCTGAAGACCCGTGAGGAGCGCCGACGCAAGGGCGATCGGCTGGCTCTGGGGGTGAGCGCGGTGTTTGTGGTGCTGGTGATTTTGGTGGTTTGGCTGCGTCCGGCGGTGGGCAAGGTGTGCCGGGGTGATGAACGACGGGATTATCCCGGCTGCACAACGGAGGTGCGTGATGCGCGTGAAGCTGCGTGAGGAATGGCTGAACGGCGCTCAGGTTCAGGTGCAGCCGGAGTTGGCGGTCTTGAACGGTTCCCCCTGTTTCCAGCTTGACCCGCAAGACCCTCACTACGGGGCGGTGCTTCGGCTGATGGAAAAGCATGGCCGCGTGCCGGTGGAGGTGTTTTTGAGGGCGATTTGGGCTGCCTCCTCTGGGGAGGCCGTGCCGTTGCCCTGGTACTGGCTGGAGCCGATCGAGTGCTTTGCCACGCACCTGCCGGACGAGGTTCCGGAGGGGTTTGCCGCCGAACCCTTGGGCGAGGCGGATGCCTTGCGGGAAGAGGGTTTCGAGTATGCCGTGAAGGTTGTGCTGAACCAGCACCTATGGGAGGTGCTGTCGGGCGAGTACGACCCGGCGCTTGGATTGGCTGAGTTGATGGCTGTGCTTGGGTTTCGGGGGGTGTTGTTGCCCCCAAATTGTCCGCTGTAGTTCCTTCTGGAGGTTGTGAGATGACGAGTCAACAAGGTCAAGTTCCGAGCTGGGCTGTGCAGCCCCAATCGTGGCCCCTGTGGGCTGGGTTCCCGCGCCTGTACCGGTTCGACGGCGGTGATGGCCAGTTCTATTTGGGGTCGGAACCCAAGGGGGGCGAGCTGTCGATGCAAGTCTTTTTGCATCGTTGGGTTGAGGGTGTGGCCCGTTGGGGAAATCCGCCCCAGGCGTATCTAGACCTCGCGTTCGTGGACGACGCGGGCGCGGTGTCGGTGCTGTCGCTCAAAAAAGACAGCGCGCTGAATCTGTGGGAGTTCCTGCTGTCGCTGAAGCTGACGAGTCACGAGGCGATCGACCCGGCGGCGGTGCGGGTGCGGGTGATTGCGGGCGAGATGGACGGGGCGCGGGGTGTGTTCTGGACGTTGGAGCAGCACGACTGGGATTTTGTGGAGTTCCAAGAGTTCCGGGATGTGCAGCAGTTCCGGCAGTCCCGGCAATTCCGTTGGGGTCAGATCGGTCTTGTTGAGGTGAACGGCTAATGGCACGTGGGAAGTCTGGCAAGGCTGGGCTTCCTGCCCCGGTGCAGGAAGCGGCGGTGGTGGTGATGATGACCGCTGCCGAGGCGGAGCAGGTTTGCGGGCGGATCGATCGCAGCCTGAGCGAGGCGAGGGCCTTGCTGGTGGAGTTGCACGATCGGGAGGGCTGGAAGGCGCTCGGGTTTGAGTCCTGGCGGGAGTGTGTGGTGGCTCGGTTTGCCCAGCATCAGAGCTATCTGTATCGGCAACTTCAGGCGGGGCAACTGGAGCAGGATTTGGACTTGCCGATCGGGACGCTGCCCGAGAGCCACGCGCGGGAGCTGGCCAAGGTTCCGGCGGAAAAGCGGTCTGAGGTGCTGGAGGCGGTTTCGCCAAATGGCGAAAAGACTACTGCTAAGGCGATCGCCCAGGCAGCGGCGACGGTGTGCAAGTTCCGGGTGGATGACGTGGTGCTCACGTCGGACGGCACGCGGGCTGTGGTGACGGCGGTGCTGAAAAGCCGGGTGCGAGTGGATGACGGCGGGGAGGCTCTGACCGAACACCCGATCGAGAGCCTGGCCCTGATTCGCAATGAGGCGATTTTCGGGGTTGGCGAGCGGGTGATCCGCTTCGGCGATGGAAACCCACGCCACGGCACGGTGCAGTCGGTGCACACAACGCAAGGGGTGGCGGTGGTGACCTTTGACGATGGTGGTTCCGAGGGTTGTGCCCTCTGGCGGCTCGACCCGGAGCCGGAACCGGAGGGGCTGCCTGTGCCCCAGGTGGGCGACTGGGTGCGGCTTCCGGGGCGCGAGGAACTGCACGAGGTCAAGGGGGTGACGGAGGAAGCGGTTTTTCTGTCCAACGGGAACGGCGGGGTTTTCTCTTGGGAGATCGACGAGATCGCCGGGGTCTACCAGCAGAACTCGCTGCTGGGCCCTGATGAAAACGCGGAAGCGAATGAGCCGATCGACCAGGTGACTCTGGGGGACGTGGTGCGCCTGGGCGACGGGCGGGAGTTGCCGGTGGTGAAGGCTGGCCACCGCTACCTGGTGCTGGAAGGGGGCGGCTCACCGATCGAGTCGCGAGAGGTAACGGCGGTACAGCGAGACGGTGTGTGGCATCCCTACCGCCACATCGATCGCCCGGCCGTGTTTGAAGCTGCCCTCGACGAGGTGCAGTTGCTGATCACGCTTCGGCGTGAAATCTGGGCAGCCCTCAATTTGCTGCCCGACCCCAGAGGAAAGATGGCGCGGGTGCTGGAACGTGCGCTGGAGAAGGCTTTTGAGGAGGGAGTGCTATGCGATTAGTTGATTTGCTCGCGGAACTGTACGGGCCGGGCGACCATGCCCAGGCGGCGGCTCGGATTGGGGCTTGGTATGCCAACGCTAGCCAACATTTGACCCGGTTTGAGCGGCGTTGGGGCGGGGCGTTTCAGCCCTGGGAAGACAGCCCCGGAAATCCGAAGCCAGAGTTTTGGGATTGGATTACCGATCGCCTAGTCAAGGCCGAGAACGAGAAGCGCCCCAGCCCTTTGCCGCCAAGGGTTTGCGCCAAGCGGATGCTCTATAACTCGCTCGACAAGGGCGACGGGCTGGCCACCGACCTGTGGGACACCTACCAGGATGAGCTGCGAACCAAGCAGGATGCGGCGGCCAGGGCGGCGGCGGTGCGTGAGGCTCCCTTGCCGGTGGCGATCGCCCCGGTGGAACCGGAACCCACCCAGGACAAGGACGCGATTCGGCGGGCGATCAATGAGGCGCGTCGGATGGCGGGCTTTGGAGGTGGACGGTGATGCAGTTGCCAGACAGTGAACGCAAGCGGCTGGTGCGGCTGATTCATGTCGCCAAAGCCCAACTGGGGCTAGGCGATGACCAGTACCGCGCGGTGCTGGAAGGGGCGACGGGTAAAAGCTCCTGCTCCGACATGGTGGGGCTGGAAATCAAGCGCGCCTATGACGCGATGGTGCGGCTGGGCTTCAAGCCTGGCCCGGCCAAGAACGCGGCGAAGGCCAAAAGCCCCCAGCTCGCCAAGATGCGGGCGATGTGGATCGAGTTGCACGGGTTGGGGCTGGTGAAAGACCGCAGTGACGTGGGGTTGCTGAAGTTTTGCAAGCGGCTCACGGGGGTTGATCGGCTGGAGTGGCTGACTCCGGCGCAAGCCGGAAAGGCAATCGAGGGGCTGAAAGCCATGCGCCAACGCGCGGGAGGTAGCAAGTGATAGATCCAAGCTTGAATCCCGATCCAGAGGCGTTGCTCCAAGAGAATGGCAGCCTGCGATGGGCACTGATGATGACGCGGTATGAGGCTGACCAAAAAATCGGAGAGATGCAGCGTCAGATCGATCTGCTCACGAGAGAGCGGGATGTGTGGAAAGAGCACGCCGGCTTGACTTTGAACGATTTGTGGAAGCTGTGCCTAGAGTCCGAGCTGTGGAAGAAAATCCACCAACCCAAGCCCCGAGCTAAGGACGCAAAGCTGAGGGCGATGTTGGCCAAGGCTGAACAGTTACTCGGTGAGGGAGGTGGGCAGTGATTATCCAGTGCTACCAAACGTCCGAGGGGCGGGAGATGAAGCTGATTCAAGGGATTTACTCGATAGTGCTCACTGAGTGGGGCACGACCCGTCCCTACCAAGGCCCACCAATGCCACTGAATCAGTACATCGAGATGCTCGAATACGCTGCGGCGATTGACTTTGAGGCGACGTGGGCTTCGCATTTTGAGGGGGTTCCCTATGCCCCAGTCGATCGAGCAGCGCCCTGAGTGGTGGGGCTATCCCGGCATTGAGACGGGGTACGACGTGGAGGCGCTGCAAGAGGCGTGGGCGTTTATCACCGTGGCCTTTCAAGTCAAAGGCTATAGCTGGGAAACCCCACGGGTGCGGGATTTCGTAGCGGAGGTGGAGCGCCGATCGGGGGGCAAGAGCGTGGTGGGTTGTCGGTTGCCGGCCAAGGCGATTTTTATGCTCGCCGCCAAGCTGGCCCAGCACCTCCAGGAGGAACCCCCCGAGGGCAACAGCCGCAACGCCGGTTACGCCAGGGCGATCGCTGCCCGAGTGGAAGAAGTGAGTACTGAGGAGGCCAAACGCCTTGCCGCTGCCGAGCTTTGACCAAACCCAACAGACCGACCTCAGCCCCCTGTTGCGCCAACTGGCGGAGGTGGTGGGGGTGGACGGGGTGCTCAAACTCTCCCAAACCTTTGGGGGGCGACGGCTGTATGTGCCCGCGCACCCTGGCCCGGAGCATCCGATCTCGAAGCTACTGGGCCAGGAGCGGGCGATCGCCCTGGCGCGGGAGTTCGGTGGCATTCGCACCGAGAACCCCGTGCCACGGGCGTTTTTGTTCTTTAGGCGGCAGGTTTACCGCCGAATGCTTGATGATCTGGCGGCGGGCGAAACCCAGATGGCGGTGGCTCGCCGGTTTGGCTACTCGCGACAGTTCGTGAGCCTGCTCCAGCAGCGGTGTGGCTGGCTGCGGGGCTACCGGCCCGAGGGGTCAGAATGGGCGGAAACCCTGATTGAGCAAACCTTCTACCCTTGGCGGCAACTAGCACTCCCCCTAGAGTGGGAAAGTACAGCGCACCCCGGTGAGGCGATGGATTTCTCGTTCTTTGGCAAGGTTGCAAAAATTCTGAAAGCGTTGGGGGTCTTGGCTCAGGAAGTCAAGGAAGCCCTGGCCGATGGTGAACTGGACGTTAACGAACTCACCGAAATCATGGTGCAGGGCGTGATTCCGCTGTTGCAAGCGGCGGGCGTGGAGATTCCTGCGGACTTGATGGCGGAGTTTGATGACGGTCAGACGGCTGTGCGCGATCGCGTGGCGCTTGAGCTGGACGGCGAATAGCGTTTGGGTTCCTTCCTTCCTGTTGGTGTCGTCGGCCCCTCGCCCAGTGGGTGGGGGGCTTTTGGGTAATAAAGCCGATGCAAATCTTGACGATTATTGGCACACAGCCACCTCCACTGCCTTACACCCCGCTGCCGGTGAGCGAGTCGGTCTTGCTCTTCGGCGCGGGGCTGATAGCTACAGCCTTTGGGTATTTCCTGACCCGTGAGGTCAAGTCTATGGATAAGCGGATTGACCGGATCGAGAACACGATCGATCTGACCAAATCGGATTTGAGCGACATTCCCTTGCGGTACGTGTCGCGGGACGACTACCTGCGGACGGTGACGGCCCTGGAAGACCGGCTCGATCGACTGGAGCAAAAGCTCGATGACAAACTAGACCGAATCCTTGGGCTGATTGCTCGGGAGGGCTAGTAGATGGAACAGTTAACGCCAGAAAAGATGCGCCTCAGGATCCTGAAAATCCTAGATGCATCGCGCTCGATCGCGGTGGGTGAGGAACTGCTCTTGCGGGTGCTGTTTGAGCGCCAGCTTCACCCTACTCACAAATCCTTACGCGAGCATCTGGAATTCTTGCTGGGCGAGGAGTTGATCACGATGGAGCGGCGCGGGGTGGCTGAGTGGCAGCCCCGGATCTCGGAGCGGGGCGTGGCGATGTTGCAGGGGCTGGAATCCTGCCCGATCGGCGTAGAGCCGCCAGGGAGGTAAAGAATGGCCAAGATCCGTCGCGGTCGCTATCGCGGGGCCATCACCCAGATTCCCGTCAGCCTGCGCCAAGAGCTAGACCAGGAGCTGGTTAACCGAAATTTCAGCGACTACTCTGAGCTGACCGCTTGGCTGAATGAGCGCCTAGCGGAAAGCGAGCTGGAGCTGACCCTTTCCCGCGCCTCAGTTCACCGCTACGGCAAGCGGTTTGAGGAGCGCGTGGAGATGCTGGAACTCGCGACCCGTCAGGCCGAACGGCTGAAGGGGCTGTTCGTGGACGAGTCGGCCAACCTGAGCGAGATGGCGCTCCAGCTCTGTCAGGGGTTGATGTTCAACCTGATGATCGAGTCGGGTGAAAAGCTTACGCCGAAAGAGCTTTCTTCGATGACCCGCAGCCTGTCTGAAGCAGCTCGGGGGTTTGTGAACGTCAAGAAATATCAGACGGAAGTGAAAGACCGGGCGGAGGCGGCGGCGCGGGCTGTGGCAGCCCAGGCGCGATCGGGTGGCCTCAGCGAGGCGACGATCGTCCAAATTGAGCAACAAATCCTGGGGATTGCCAGCCTATGAAACTCAATCCCCGCGCCTACTTTCTGCCCTACCAGGTGCGCTGGCTGGGGAATAAATCCCGATTCAAAATCTGGGAGAAGTCCCGGCGGGTCGGCGCAACCTACGTCCAGAGCTACGAGGACGTGCGCGACGCGGCGATCGCCCGTGGGGGCGTGGACGTGTGGTTCAGCAGCGCCGACGAAACGGCAGCGCGGGAATACGTCCACTACGCCAAGCAATGGGCGCGGCTGCTCGACATGGGCGCAAAAGACCTAGGCGAGCGGGTTTTGGACGACGATCGGGATGTCAAAGTTTTCGGGATTGAATTTGCCAACGGCAGGCGGGTCAACGCCCTGACCAGCAGCCCCAAAACCTTGCGGAGTAAGGGCGGCAAGGTGGTGCTGGATGAATACGCTCACCACAGCCAGCCAGAAGAGATGTGGGGAGCAGCCCAACCGGCGACCACCTGGGGTTTCCCGATGCGGATCCTTTCCACCTACAACGGCAAGGGCAATCGCTACTACCGGCTAGTGGACGAAACGCGGCGCGGGCTGGGCAATTGGAGCCTGGAGAGCACGCCGATTCAGCAGGCGGTGGCGGAGGGGCTGGCGGACAAGATTGTGGGCCACACGCTGTCGCTGGAGGAGCGCGCCCAATGGCTGGCGGAGCTGGAGGCGACGGTCAATGACAGCGACATCTGGCAACAGGAATATTGCTGCATCCCGATCGACTCGGCGACGGCCTACCTGACTTGGGAGCAGATTATCGCCTGTGAGTCAGACCAGGCGGGCGATCCGGCGGGCTATAGCCACGGCGCGGCCTTTGTGGGCTATGACGTGGCTCGGCGGCGCGATTTGGCGGTGATTTGGGTGGTTGAGCAGGTGGGCGATGTGCTGGTGACGCGCGAGGTGGTGAGCCTGCGGAATGCCAGCTTTGCGGCCCAGGAGGCGGAACTCGATCGGGTCTTGCGCGATTACCGGGTGCTGCGGGTGGCGATCGACCAGACCGGCATGGGCGAACCCTTGGTGGAGCAAGCCAAGCGGCGCTACGGATCCACGCGGGTGGAGGGGCTGCTGTTCACCGGGCCGGCGAAACAGGAATTGGCCCAAGGGCTGAAGCAAAAGTTTGAGGATCGGCGGGTCAGAATTCCCGCCCACAAAGCGATTCGGGAGGCTCACCACGCGGTGCGGCGGATCCTGACTTCGGCGGGAAATCCCCGGTTTGACGCGGATCGCACGGACTCGGGCCACGCGGATGAGTTTTGGGCCCACGCCCTGGCGGTTCACGCGGCGACCAATCCCGCGCCCCCGATCGAGTTCGGCGTGCGCGGGCGGGTGGGCGAAGCGGCTCCCACGGGGCTGGATTGGGGTTTGGTCGATCGCGATGTGGTGTTGTTTTAGGAGCTTGTGATGGCTGACGTTTTGCCAATTGGCGAATTTCCCCAGCCCGCGCTGGATGCGCTGGTGGCCACGCTCGACAAAGACCCGGAAATCGAGCTAAAGGATTACCTAGAGCCGCGCGATAAGCTGCTGAAAGAGAAGCTGGGCGGCGATTACAAGCTCTACGAAGCCCTGAGCACTGACGACCAGGTACACGCCACGTTTCAGCAACGGCGGCTGGCCGTCGTGTCGGCGGAGTGGGAGGTGGTTCCGGCGGGCACGGAGGCAGAACCCACCACGCCCCAGGAAGAGGAGGCCGCAGCCCACTTGCGCCAACAGCTTGGGGCGATCGGCTGGGATGCCGTCACTGACCAGATGTTATGGTCACTGTTCTACGGGTTTGCGGTGGCGGAGGTGGTCTATACCACGGGGCCAGACGGCAAGATTTGGCTGGGCAAGATCGCTGTGCGCAAGCAACGCCGGTTCCGGTTTGCGCCTGACCTGTCGCCGCTGCTGGTGACGAAGGCCAAGCCCGAGGGCGAGCCGATCGACCCGCTGAAGTTTTGGGTGGTGAGCACGGGAGCCGACAACGCCGACGACCCTTACGGCTTGGGGCTGGCGGCGATCGTCTACTGGCCCGTGACCTTCAAGCGCCAGGGGCTGAAGTTCTGGCTGAATTTCCTGGAAACCTTTGCCACGCCGGGTGCTCAGGTTGAATATCCCGTGAGCGCGACCGCTGAGGAGAAGGCCAAGGCGCTGGAACTGGCGGCGGCGATTTCCAACGGGGCCAAGGCGACGGCCATCCCTGAGGGGCTGGTGGCGAAATTGATCGAGGCCCAGCGATCGGGCACGGCGGACTATTCGACCCTGCTGGGGATTTTGGACAGCGCGATCTCCAAGGTGGTGCTGTCCCAAACGATGACGACGGATGACGGGTCAAGTTATTCGCAGTCGCGCACCCACAAAGCCGTGCGCGATGAGGTGGTGAAAGCCGATGCGGATTTGATCAACGAAAGCTTTAACCAGCAAGTGGTTGCGCCCCTGACCTTCTGGAATTTCGGCCCCGGTGTGCGGCCGCCGAAGGTGTGGCGACGGGTGGGCGAGGAGGTTGACCTGAAGCTCCAGGCGGAGGTTGACGATTTGGTGGGCAAGCAGGGCTGGGAACGGACGGAGGAATCGATCCGCAGTCTCTACGGTGAGGGTTGGGTGCGGAAAGCGGCGGCTGGTGCGCCCGCCGTGCCCGGTGCAGCCCCCACGGATGGGCAACCAGCCCCGAGCTTCGCAGAAGCCCGCCCACAGCCCCCAAAACGTGCCCAGGACGCGATCGATCTGTTTGGGGTGCAACTGGCCGATCGGGCGGGGCCGCTGATTGACGGTTGGGTGGCCCAGATTCAGGGCCGGCTGAACAGCGCCGAGAGCCTGCCGGAGTTTGCGGAGGCAATCTATGGGCTGTTCCCGGATATGCCCAGCGAGGATTTTGTGGCGCTGATGGAAACGGCGATGTCGGCGGCGCGGGTGGCGGGAGCGGTGGAAGCCAATGCAGACGCGGAACCGTAACCGTCGGCCGGGAAACCGGTGTTTTTTCTGTGGTCGTCGCTGGGCGATGGCTCCCACGGGGCGGTGGTTTTGGCTGCTGCCGGACGGGGGCGGGCTGCTGATTGCCTGCGTGGAACCCTGCGAGGGCGAGGAGTTCACCCATGGCGGTTGAGGCGAACGTTGACTACGGCCGCCTGCCGTTTGAGGAGGCGATCGCCTACCTGGCGGGCAAGACGAACCAGGACACCAAAACCTGGCGGGACATTGCGGCGGCGGAACACGACGCGGCGTTCGTGGTGGCGGGGGCAAAGGGGGCGCTGCTGGCGGATTTGCGGCGGGCGGTGGATGGGGCGATCCGCGATGGCGAGTCGTTGGGCCAGTTTCGCCAACGGTTTGGGGCGATCGTGGATGCCTATGGCTGGAACCACGCGGGCGATCGGGATTGGCGGGCACGCACGATTTACAACACCAACCTGCGATCGGCCTACGCGGCGGGGCGGTTTGCCCAGCAGACTGACCCGGAGGTGCAGCGGCTCCAGCCCTATGGGATGTGGGTGCATGGCGACTCGGTGCGGGCGCGACCCCACCATGTGGCCCTGAATGGCAAAGTTTTTTCGCTGGATGACCCGTTCTGGACGACGAACTATCCGCCAAACGGGTTTGGCTGCAAGTGCCGCGTGCGCACCCTGAGTCGGCGCGGGCTGGAGCGGCTGGGCAAGACGGAGCCGGATGTGCCGCCGACTGATGGGGAGCTGGGCATTACCGAGATTGACGGCAAGAAGGTGGCGGTGCGCTGGGGGCCGGATGAGGGTTTTGGCTATGCGCCGGGGGCTTCGCGGGCGGCTCAGATTCGGCAGCAGGTGTTGAAGAATTTGCCGCTCGAAATTCAGACGCAAGTGCTGCTGGAGTCGGCGGGTGCGCCGCTTCCATCGCCCAACGACCCGCCACCAGATCGACTGTTTGCCTCGATCAAGGAATTGAGAAACCAGCCAGGGGGGCTGGACAGCGTGCTGATTGGGTCAACCAGCTACGGCGAGCTTGTCAGAACCAAAGGGCAAGCGGCGGCTGATGAGGCGCTGGACGCTTTGGTGGCCAAGATTAATCGCATTGAGCGGAATCGTGCTCTCAAAAAAGAGCAACAAGAGGCTGAACGATTAGCCCAAGAGGCTGAGCGGCTGGCCCAGGAGCAGTCCCGTCAAGCGGCTAAAGCCAAGCGAGATGCGTTGCTGCGCGAGCGCCGGGCCCAACTCTTAAACCGGTACGAGCTGCTTCTGAAGAATAGGGGCGGCGTGAGTGTACGGTCTTACGCTCAAAACTACCGAGCGGCTTATCCTTACGTTCGGCCACGCCTGGACGCTCTGGGCGATCGGGTTTTAAGCTCAATCCCCCCGCGAAACACTGCCAAAGGCTACATCTCCAGACCGTATAAGCGGTGGTTTGAGGACTACCACCGATCGCTGGGGCTGATGGATCGAGATCAAGTTGCTCGCCCGGAACTGATTGATCCAGACTTCACTCGGACGTTAGAAGGGTTCGCGGCTCGTATGCCGGTAAAGGCGTTAAAGGCAGAATTTCGCACTAATGCCGAGTCCTATCTGGACGCGGCGGCGATTCTGGGGCTGACCGAAAACGAGGGGCCAAAAACCCTGGAGGCTAGTGGCGTTCGCCCTTGGGCCGATAAGAAAGACCGCTCGCTAAATGTGGGCTATTTTTCTGCGGATTTCTTGGTGTGGCACGAGGCTGCACACTTTGCTGAGTTCGCTACCGGGGACTTTGCCTCGCGCCAATTTATCCTCGACAAGGCCGACAGCACGACCCTGTTCCCGTTGATGATGCTGACGGGTGATCCGGGTTATCGCTGGACAGAGGTGGCTCTTGTTGACAACTTCATTGATTACTACGTGGGACGGTGGTACGAGCAAGAGGGGACGGAGGTTATCTCAAAAGGGTTTGAGGAGTTTTTGTCTCCCAGCACAATGCGAAAGTTGTACGAAAAAGACCCTGAACACTTCCGCCTAATGGCGGGCTTTTTGGAGCAGCGGCGGCTGGATAGCCAGGCCCGATCGACTCAACGTCAAAATTCAGAGCAGGTGCTGTTGGAGTCGGGGCCGTCACCTGATTCCAGCGCGATCGGGACGGCGGGCACGCCCCAGCGGGTGGCAGCCCCAACGGGCAAGTATCAGGAGTGGCTGACGGCGGGCAAGGGGGCAACGGCCGAACTGAGTCGGGACTGGCAAGCCTACGAGGCGATTCACGAGGAATATCAGCAAGCGCGCCAGCGCCAGAAGGATTTGCTGGCAGAGCAGCTTGACTTGGAATCGCGCCCGATGGGCGAGGCAGAAAACGCTAAATGGGACGCGGTTTTGGCGGCACGAAAAGCGTTGCAAACTCGGGTGCGGGAGCTGGAGCCTTTGGTTGAGACCGCCAAAGTGGAGGCGATGACCCGGTTTCGGGAGTCGTTGCTACGCGATCGGGCGAATGCGGAAGCCCTGGCGGCCACAATCCAGATCGACCCGATGCTCAAAAACTATGAAGCCGAGCTGCGATCGCGGGCTGCGGACTACTTCCAGATTGCTGGGCCGCGAGGTCTTGAAACCCTCAAGCAGCTAACGGTGGCCGAAGGGGGGCGGGCTAGTGCTGATCCGTTCGGCAAGGTGGTGAAGCTCTCGGGGGCAAATCCCACCCGGATGCAGACGCTATTTCACGAGTTTGCGCACCACTTGGAATTTTCTGATCCTCGGATCGCCCAAGAGGCTATGCGCTGGGTGGAGGCGCGATCGAACGGTCAGGGATTGCGCCGACTGTCGGAAATCCTGGACGACCCGGCTTACAAGGATTACGAAGTCGCCTATGAAGACGCTTGGGTTACTCCGTACATCGGCAAGGATTACGCCAACACTCGTTTTGGTCGGCGTGGTTCCGAGGTGATTTCGGTCGGCTTGGAGCATTTTTCCTCGCCAGCGCGGATGGCCGCGCTCTACGCAAAAGATCCCGAGCATTTTGAGTTGATTGTGGGGCTGTTGGCGGAGGATGCCCCGGCCCGCAAGCCGTCAGCCGCCATGCCCAAGGCCAAGCCCACACCGGAGCCAGCACCCACGACGAAGCCTGCGCCCAAGCCAGAGCCAACACCCGCGCCGAAGCCACCCACAACGGTGGCTGACCTGAAGAAATTGACCGTGCCGCAACTGCGGAAACTGGCGGCGGAGCAAGGGCTGCGGTTGCCCTCGAAGGCCAAGAAACAGGATTTGGTCGATGCGTTGTCGGGTGGCGGAGCGAATCCCACGCCCACTCCCGCGCCCACGCCTGCGCCGAAACCCACACCAGAACCAGCTCCCGCGCCCAAGCCCCCAACGACGGCGGCTGACCTGAAGAAATTGACCGTGCCGCAACTGCGGAAACTGGCGGCGGAGCAAGGGCTACGGTTGCCCTCGAAGGCCAAGAAACAGGATTTGGTCGATGCGTTGTCGGGTGGGGCGAATCCTGCGCCTATGCCGGTTCCTGTGCCCAGTCCCACACCGGCTTCTGTGCCCACTCCCGCGCCCACGCCGAAACCCACACCGGAGCCACCGCCTGCGCCGAAACCGGTGGCGGCGGCAGACCTGAAGAAATTGACCGTGCCGCAACTGCGAAAACTGGCGGCGGAGCAAGGGCTGCGGTTGCCCTCGAAGGCCAAGAAACAGGATTTGGTCGATGCGTTGTCGGGTGGTGGAGCGAATCCCGCGCCCACGCCTGCGCCGAAACCCACACCAGAACCGGCTCCCGCGCCCAAGCCCCCAACAACGGCGGCTGACTTGAAGAAATTGACCGTGCCGCAACTGCGGAAACTGGCGGCGGAGCAAGGGCTGCGGTTGCCCTCGAAGGCCAAGAAACAGGATTTGGTCGATGCGTTGTCGGGTGGCGGGGCGAAACCCGCGCCCACGCCGGTTTCTGTGCCCACTCCCGCGCCGAAACCTGCGCCTAAGCCGGAGCCAGCACCGAAGGTTAGCCCACCGCCCATCAGCGATGCGGCTAAATCTGCGCTGATTTTTGGGAAGGTTTCGGAGCGGTTGGGTGTGTCTAAGGCTGAGGCGATCGCGGTGCTGAAGGCGTTGGGGCCGGTGAAGCTGAAGCAGGTGTTGGATCGGGCCCGTGGGGCGATCGATCCGGCTGACCCGCGCTACTGGGAAAAGGTGAGCGAGCAGGTGGCGGAGTCGGTGCAAAAGCCCGCGCCCGCGCCGAAACCCTCGCCCAAGCCGGCCCCGGCTCCCACGCCGACTCCTGCGCCGAAACCCACGCCGCCAGTTGCCAAACCGGCGACCAAGCCCGACCCGACCAAGGCAACGGAAGCCGCGCCAATCAAGACGTTGCCGGAGTTTGACCGGGCATTCCAGTCAGAAATCTTGGCGGAGTTTGACTTGGTGAACGGCTCCTCGGAGGCTTTGGCGATCGGCGACCTGCGGAAGCGGTTTGCGGGGCGACTATCCGATGATGAATTCGATGACTATCTGCGCGAACTGGATGATCGTGGAATCATCCAGCTCAGTCGCGATGAGAGCTACTCCTCTGAGGGAGCAATCAAGAGTTCGTTTGGCGACTTTACGGCGCTGCAAATCAACGATAAAGCGATTGACAAGTCGATTGAGCCTGCGGCTCCGAAGGGGCCTGACCCAATCACCACTCAGAAGCATTTTGAGCAGGAAGTTAGCAAGGCGATCAAGCAGGTACAGGAGGAATTTGTTTCAGTAGGCGATGAATTTATCCCGATTTACCTGGTGCGGCGGGCGCTGGGCGATCGGGTGACTCGATCGGGCTTTTCGCAGATGCTGATGGAGATGCAAGGTCAGGGGGTCTTCCAGCTCGAAAAGGGCAACGTGTCCGAGGCTTCCAAGGATCAAGTGCGCGACTCTGTTCAGTCCAAGATTTCGGGGTTGCGGTTCTACATCCGGCCGCTTTAGCTAATCAGGTCGGGGGGGACGGTTTCCCAGGGGCCCATCTCTGGCCCCTGGTAGCGGGGCTTGAGGGGGGCAAACTGGGGGAGCCGAAGGGCGAAATGAAGATCCTCGGGCTTGCATTCGTCAAAGTCGAGGCCGTGGCCGTAGGGGTCGCTGGCCCAGCCCCAATACTCTGAGGCTAGTTCGTAGCGGTCGGAAGTGTTGCCTTGGATCTGGAGGGGGACGGTCTGGGTTTGGCGATCGGCCTCAAGGGTTAGGGTTAGGGTTTCGGTTAGCTGAAGTTCCCACTGGTAAAGAGTCATGGCGATTTTGGAAGGTGAAATTAGGGTCGAGCTGCAAGACAAAACGATCGTTGAGTGGGTGTCCATCGAGGGACTCCCTGTAGGCAAGATTCGGGTTGAGGGCGTTCAGGCGGCGGCTGTGCTCGATCGCCTAGCGGACTCTTGCGGGCTGTATGGCCACCGACTGAACCTGAAGATTTGCTTGGCCGATGATTTTCGCTATGCGGTGCTCTCTAGGATGCGGGATTTACAGCCTAGGGTGATTTTGGGTCAGGAAATTCTGGATGCGATCGAGCCTTACAACTTTCCCGAAGGAGCAATCCCTTAGATGGCAATCTTGCGGATTCAAATCAAGGCGGAGGATGCGGCGGGGCGGCTAGACCAGATTGCCCAGCGGGCCGCCAACATGCGCCCAGCTTATCAAGCGATCGGGAACTACCTCGTGGGCGAGACCCAAGACCGGATCAAGCGCGAGACCAGCCCCGATGGCTCGCGGTTTCAGTCGTTGGCGGCGGCGACGGTGCAGCGAAAAGCCGCCAAGGGCAAGATCCGCAAGATCCTGCAAGAGGAGGGAAACCTGGTCGGGACGATCGCCGCGCAAGTCCAAGGGGCGGGCGTGGCGATCGGCAGCAATTTGCCTTACTCGGCGATTCACCAGTACGGCGGACGGGCGGGCCGAGGGCGCAAGGTGGAAATTCCAGCCCGCCCGTACCTGGGAGTGAACGAGGCTGACGAGGCGGAAATCGTCAGCCTGATTGAGGATCACTTGATGAGCTAGGCGGCCATCCAGGGTAGGTGGTGGTTGCCGGTGGCCAGGAGGGCTTGGCGCATCTCGCGGGTGCTCAGGTGCTTGCCGCGTCCATGGGCATCTCGCCAGCGGATTCCGGCTTCGGTGCAGTAGCGGCGGAGGGCGGTGGCCTTGGCGGCGCGGATCAGGGCTTCGCAGGTGTCGGCGGGGCTGGGCACGGCGGCGAGGGGGGTAGGTTCGGCGGCTTGTACGATTTCCGGCTCGTTTTGGGGCGCGGGGACGGCTTTGACGGGTTCGATGGTGGGATTGGGCGTTGCGACGGGTTGGGGCGTTGTGGAGGCGATAGCAAGTCGCTGGGGACTTCGCGCTCTGAGGGTCTCGCGGGTGAGGACTAGCAGGGCAAAGGCGACGGGCACGGCGGTGATGGCGCTGTCGATGAATGCGTCAAACATGGCTGGAATCCTTGAGTTTTTTGAGTTTGCGGGCGCGGGGAGCCGGTGAGGTGGGTGGCTCGACCCGTTAGCGATGCTGGGCGATCGCCAGGGCCAGGTTGAACTTAGAAATCCTGTGAACCCCCTGGATGTGCAGGGTTTTGGCGTGGGCCAGTAGGGCTTGCTTCGAGACCGTCGTGAGGATGTCGGCGAGGATGGCGGGTGGTGTGCCGGTGGCAGCGAGCTGGGTGGCGGTGTGGAGGATTGAGGCTTCTAGGGCTGCTTGGGTTGGCGGCTGCTGGATGATCGCGAGGGCCAGTTCCAGTTTGTTTAGCTTGCTAAGTCCCTTGATTCCCAGGGTTTGGGCGTGGGCTAGCAGCGCTTTCTTGGAGACGGTGGTGAGGATGTCTGCCAAGACTGCGGGTGGGGTGTTCCCGGCGGCGGCAAGCTGGGCGACGGTTTCCAGGATCGTGGCTTCTGCGGACGGGGCGGCGGTGGCGGGCTGCTGGCCGATCAGCTCGGTGAGGGCGGCTTCGAGGACGGCGCGCTTGCTGTTCAGCGCGGGAACCTGGTAGCCACGGGCTTTCAGGGCTTTCAGCTCGGTTTGCAGTTGGCGGTAGGTCAGTTCGGTGGCGTTCATTTTTCAAATCCTTTGGGGGAGCGGTGAAGTGGGTTGCTCAACCCCGATGCCTTACATTAACCGGGTCTACCCGGTGCTGTCAACCCCTGAACTCAAGGTTTTTGATTTGCCTTTCTGATGGATCGCCGAAGTGGGCTAAATGTTTGCTTATACCGGGTCTACCCGGTATAGTGGGAAGTATGAAAAACAAGCACAACCCTAATCAAGGTCTTGAGCGCGACCCCGCAACTGGGCAATTCCAAGGCAGGCTGGCGATTCCGCACGGCACTAAGCCGATTAGCTTCAAGCTCTCGCCCTCGCTACGAGAAGCGTTGATCGCTAAAGCCACTGAGGAGAATTTGTTGCCCGGCCCTTTCGTTCGGACGATCGTGCTGTTGCTGCTGGAGCTGAAGGTTCCGAGTGTGGCTTGGCTGCGTGAGGCGATTTTGGAGAAGCAATCAAGAGAGCAAACCTAATACCCTTACAGTGCAAGGCTTTCAGCCCTTAGTCTGGTCTCCAGATTGAGGGCTTTTTGATGGCGCTGGAAATCCTGAGAGCGGGCACGCATCGCGACTCCCAAGGGCGAACCTACGAGTTCACCCCGGACGCGCTGCGCCAAATCGCTGAATCCTACCAACCCGATCGCCACGTCGCGCCGATCCTGGTGACGCACGACGAATCCAAGCCCAATAAGGGTTTGATCGGGCGGGTCTGGGTTGACGGCGATCGCCTGCTCGCAGAACCGCGCCAGGTCGATCCGGAGTTGGCGGAACAAGTCAACGCCGGTCGCTGGCCCCGGTTGAGCGCTGCGATTTACCTGCCCGACTCGCCCGCGAATCCGTCGCCCGGTCGCTACGGCTTACGTCACGTGGCAACGGTGCAAATCCCCGCGATTAAAGGGATGCAGCCGCCTCAGTTTGCTGAGGAAGGCACGATTTTGCTGTCGGAAACCGAGTCGGACTTGGCGGCGCTCGCTCGGGCGTTCCGCGAGTTTGTGCTGGGCGAGTTCGACGGGGAAACGGCCGATCGCTACGTCCCTTCGTGGATGGTCGATGCGATGACCTCGCGGGCAATGGAGCAACGCGACGTAATGAATTTTTCTGAACCACCGGAGGATCCAGATGTGAACCAACCCGAACCGGCTGACGCGGGCGCGATGCCCCCTTCGGCCGAAGAGTATCAGCGCAAGATGGACGCGCTTTTGGCGCGAGAGGCAGAAATTGCCAAACGTGAGGCCGAGCTGACCCGCGCGGCGGATACCCAATTCGTCGAAGGGGCGATCGCCACCGGCAAAGTGCCGCCATTCCTTCGCGAGCGGGCGATCGAACTGTTGGGCGCGCTGCCCGACGAGCCAACCCAAATTCTGACCTTCAGCGAAGGGGGACGGGAAACCAAAGCCACGCCCAAGCAGATTTTCCGAGAACTTCTCGGTGCACTACGCACCGTCCAGTTTGGCGAGGTGGCCCCCGAGGGCGATGCACCGGTTGGCGACAGCAACGACTCAGTAGCGGTTTCCAACAAGGCTCGCCGGTTGGTCGCTGAAGCGGCGGCCAATGGGGAAACTATTTCGTTCACTGAAGCCGTGATTCGGGCGGGAGGCTAGCGCTATGAGTTGGTCAAATTCTGGTTTACAGAAGGCCTACGTCGCCTCGGGAGCCATCCCGGCCTACAGCCTGGTGAAACCCGGAGCCACGGCGGGCACGGTGGCCCTCGCCAC
>Ga0209278_1000655_pt1 | contig 24763 bp, 17 predicted proteins | sample JI81BgreenDNA_FD_187504 | JGI IMG/M metagenome (GOLD analysis project Ga0209278, IMG submission 187504) | Wastewater effluent complex algal communities from Wisconsin, to seasonally profile nutrient transformation and Carbon sequestration -... | ecosystem: Engineered > WWTP > Effluent > Algae...
GGCCCGGGTCGAGCGGCGAACCAGTTCGACGAACTGGCAGAGCAGGCGGTCGCCCGCCTCGTGGCCATGGCGGTCGTTCACGCGTTTGAAGTGGTCGAGGTCGAGGACCGCGAGCGTGACCGGCCGTCCGGTGCGCTGGTGCGCATTCAACGCGATGGCGACTTCTTCTTCCATCGCGCGGCGGTTGCGTGCGCCGGTGAGCGGGTCAAGCGCGGCGATCTCCTCGAGCGCCTGTCGCTGCATCGCCGTGCGCTTGGCGAAGATGTAGGCGAACAGGGACACCAGCAGCAGGGTGGTGGTCACCGTCAGCCGCTGGCCCGGTGACTCGAAGGCCTCCGGCTGCAGCTGCGTCAGTGCGACCGCCCCGAGCGCGAGGCTGCCGGCGATGCCGGGGCGTATCAGGAAGGAGTTCGCGAGCAGGGTTGGGAACAGCCAGTAGACGCCTGTCCTCCCGAGCAGGGCGACGATCAGCAGGGCGCCGATCGTATTGGTCACGGCGATGCACAGTCCGGCACGATCGAGGTCGCCCCCCCGCCATGCGTAGATGGTGGGGCTGACGATGCCCAGCACGATCAGCGTGTCGACGACGCCGGCGAGCCACTGCCCCTGCGAGAAGCGAAGGGCCGCGAAGGGCGCAATGGACACCACGGCACACACCCCGAAGACGGTGATGATGCTGAGGCGGAAGTCCTTGCTCAGGCGGGCCAGCAGGCGGGCGAAGAGGGGCGACATGGCAGTCCGGTTGTCCAGTCGCCGAGCGTAGCCGTTCCCGGCGCGCATGCAATCCGACGGGGATCAAGGACCGGGCCGGACGGCTACACTCCGGGCATGAAAATCGCCAGCTGGAACGTCAACTCCCTCAACGCCCGGCAGGAGCACCTGCTGGCTTGGCTCGGCTCCCGCCAGCCCGACGTGGTCGGCCTGCAGGAGACCAAACTCGAGGACCACCGTTTCCCCGATAGCGAGATCGCCGCGCTCGGCTACCGCTCGGTGTTCGCCGGGCAGAAGACCTACAACGGCGTCGCCATCCTCGTGCGCAGCGCCAGCGGGCTCGCGCCGACCGACGTGCAAGTCGGCATTCCGGGCTTCGCGGACGAGCAGAAGCGCGTCATTGCCGCGACGGTGGGCGACCTCCGCATCGTCAACCTCTACGTGGTCAACGGCCAGGCCGTGGGCAGCGAAAAGTACGACTACAAGCTGCGCTGGCTGGAGGCGGTGCACGCCTGGTTGGCGGAGGAAGCCCAGCGCCACCCGAACCTCGTCGTGCTGGGCGATTTCAACATCGCGCCCGACGACCGCGACGTGCACGACCCCAAGGCCTGGAACGACGACAGCATCCTGACCTCGACCGCCGAACGCGCCGCGCTGCGGCGGCTGCTCGACCTCGGTCTCGTCGACAGTTACCGGCTGAAGCACGAGGATGGCGGCGTGTTCAGCTGGTGGGATTACCGGGCCGCAGGCTTCCGGCGCAACCTCGGCCTGCGCATCGACCTTGTGCTGCTCTCGGCCGCGCTCGCCGGCCGCTGCACCGAGGCCTCGATCGACCGTGAGCCGCGCACCTGGGAGCGTCCCTCCGACCACGCGCCGGCGATGGTGACCCTCGGCTGAGCCGTCCCGACGCGCCTTCAGCGCGTGAGGATCGGGAAATTGCCCGGCGGCTTCTCGACGAGGCTGAAGAACCGGCCGAGGTCGATCGTGCTGCCCTCGATCGCGACCTCGTCCGAGGTGAGCAGGGCGCCCGCGCCGGCTTGGCCCGTCATCATGTCGAGGAACACCGCGTGGGTGAGCCGCAGCGTGGCATTCGCCGCCGGGTCTTCCGGGGCCGCGCGATGGCGCAACACGCCGTGGCGCAGGTGCAGCACGTGGCTCTCGCCGCGATCGGTGAGCACGAGGTTGATGGTGAGATCGAGGTCGCCGGCGGCCGGCCCGTCGATGGAGGCCGCCATGCGTTCGAGGAAGCGCTGGACCGGCGTCTGCGCCAGCAGGTCGCGCATGCGTGCCGGCGAGAAGCCTGCGTCCGGGGCGCCGTCGCGCGCCTCCTGCGCACCCGTGAGGTAGGCATTGCGCCACGTGCTGGCTTCGGCGGCATAGCCGAGCTGTTCGAAGCTGGCGGCGAGCAAGGCGCGGGCCTCGTCGTTGCCCGGCTCCGCATAGACCGCGTGCTTCAGCAGTTCGGCCGCCCAGCGGTGGTCGCCGCGGCCCTGCGCGGCGCGAGCGGCGTCGAGCAGCGGGCCCATGCCGCCGGCCAACGCCACGTAGCGCTCGGCGGCGGCCACCGGCGGCAGCGGGTCGAGGTTGGCCGGGTGGGCGTCGTACCAACCGAGGTAGAACTGGTAGATCGCCTTGATGTTGTGGCGCACCGTGCCGTAGTAGCCGCGCGTGGCGAGGTGGCGATCGAGGGCCGGCGGCAGCTCGAGCGTCTCCGCGATCTCGGGGGCCGTCAGTCCTGCGTTCATCAGCCGGACGGTCTGGTCGTGCAGGTAGCGGTACACGTCGCCCTGCGCGCGCAGGAAGTCGCGGATCTCGTCGTTGCCCCAGACCGGCCAGTGATGCTGGTTGAACAGCACCTCGGCGTCGCCCAGCCGCTCGGTGGTGGCGTCGATCTCGTCGGCCCAGCGCAGCGCGTCGCGCACTTTCGCGCCGCGGATCGTGTAGAGGTTGTGCAAGGTCTGGCTCACCAGCTCCGCGCCGTTGAAAGCCTTCAGTTCGGGCAGTGCGAAGGTGAATTCGGAGGGCGCTTCGGTGCCCGGAACGTTGTGGAAGACGAAGCGCACGCCGTCGATGACGTGCTCCTCGACCGGTTGCGTGACGATGAGCGTCGGCGGCAGCAATCCGATGCTGCCGTAGGCCACGGCCTTGCCCAGGCCGTTGTCGACCAGCCCCTGCGCATCGCGCGGCAGGTGCTTGCCGTACATGTACTCGGAGCGGCGCACCATCGCCACGCCGAGCAGCACGTTCTCGCTGGTCGCTTCCTCCATGAAGCCGCCGGGCGCCACGATCGGCACCTGGCGCGCCGCGGCGTCTTCCGCGCTCAGCACGCCCAGCACGCCGCCGAAGTGATCGACATGGCTGTGCGTATAGACGATCGCGCTCACCGGGCGGTCGCCGAGGTGCTGGCGGGCGAAGGCCATCGCGGCCGCCGCGGTTTCCTTCGAGGTGAGCGGATCGATCACGATCCAGCCGGTCTCGCCTTCGATCAGGGACAGGTTGGCGATGTCGAAGCCGCGCAGCTGCCAGATGCGGTCCGTCACCTTGAACAGGCCGGCGTGGTTGTTCAGCCGCCCCTGCCGCCACAGGCTGGGGTTCACCGTGGGCGGCGACTCGCCATCGACGAAATCGAAGGCGGCGAAATCCCAGATCACCTCGCCGGCCTCATCGCGCACCACGCCCGACGGTGCGGCGATGAAGCCGCGCTTGGCGTCCTCGAAGGCCTGCGTGTCCTCGAGGTCGAGGTTCGTGCGAAGGGCGTCGTGCTGCGCCACGACGCTGGCGTCCGCGTCCCCCCGACTCTCGGGGGCCGGCGTGCAGCCGGCGAGGCCGGCCAGCAGCAGGGCAAGCGCCGCGCCGCGCGCGTTCATCGCCGCGCCTGGTAGAACGCTTCTTCCGACACCGAGTGCCAGGCCTGCGCCTGCGCACGGAAGGCGCGGATCGAGTTCCACACCTTTCGTGCGAACGGGTCGCTGTTGGCGAGATTGTCGAGCACATCGTCGGCGGCGCGCTTCAGGGCGCCGAGCACGTCGTCGGGCAGGCGGCGCAGCTGCGTGCCGTGCTCGCGCACGAGGCTGTCGAGCGCCTGCTGGTTGCGCGCGGTGTACTCGGCGAGCATCTCGTCGTTCACCGCGGCACAGCAGGCGTCGACGATCGCCTTGAGGTCGTCCGGCAGCGCGTCGAAAGCGGTCTTGTTGAACATCGCCTCCAGCGTCGGGCCGGGCTCCTGCCAGCCGGGGTAGTACGCGAACTTGGCCACGCGGTGCAGGCCGAAGGCGAGGTCGTTGTACGGGCCCACCCACTCGGCGGCGTCGATCGCGCCGCTCTGCAGGCTGCTGAAGATCTCGGCGCCGGGCAGGTTCACCGGCACGCCACCGACGGCCTGCAGCACATCGCCGCCGAGGCCGGGGATGCGCATCTTCAGGCCCTGCAGGTCGCCGATGCCGTTGATCGGCTTGCGGAACCAGCCCGCAAGCTGCACGCCGGTGTTGCCGGCCGGGAAGGGCACCAGGTTGAACGGCGCGTACAGCTCGCGCCACAGCTCGAGGCCGCCGCCCACGCGCAGCCAGCTGGTCATCTCCTGCGCGTTCAGGCCGAAGGGCACGGCGCAGAAGAAGGGGGCAGCCGGCGCCTTGCCCTTCCAGTAGTACGCGGCGCTGTGGCCGATCTCGGCGGTGCCGCGGCTCACCGCGTCGAAGACCTCGAACGGGGGCACCAGCTCGCCGGAGCCGAACACTTTGACGGTGATGCGCCCGCCCGTGGCCTGGGTGATGCGCTCGGCGAGGCGCGCCGCGCCGCTGCCCAGGCCGGGGAAGTTGGTCGGCCAGCTCGTCACCATCTTCCACTGGCGCGGCCCTTCATCGGCGGTGGCGGTCCCGGTGGCTTCGCCGGCCTTGCCACAGGCCGCCAGGCCCGCCGCGGCGGCGGCCATGCCCACGCCTTTCAGGATGTCGCGACGCTTCATCGGTACCCCTCCGGTTGGATGGCTCGAGTGTAGCAACGGCGGCCGTCGCGACCGCGTTGCAGGGCGGTCCCGAGGGCGTAGGATTCGCCCATCCCCCTGACGCGTCGGACGCGCCGCCATGAAAGAAGCCCTCGGGCACTACGAAATCGTCGCCGAGCTCGGCCGCGGCGGCATGGGCGTCGTCTACAAGGGCTACGAGCCGGCGCTCACGCGCTACGTCGCGATCAAGGAGCTCTCGCCCGCGCTGGCGCACGACCACAACCTCGTCGAACGCTTCCTGCGCGAAGCCCGCTCGATGGCGGCGCTCAACGACCCGCACATCATCCAGGTCTATTTCATCGGCCAGGAGAACAACCAGCCGTTCTTCGCGATGGAGTTCGTCGAGGGCGAAAGCCTCTCGCAGCTGATCAAGCGCGAGGGACGCCTGCCCATCGCCGACGTGTTGAAGATCCTGCTGCAGACCGCGCGTGGCCTGCAGACCGCCCACGAGCGCGGCGTCGTGCACCGCGACATCAAGCCCGCGAACCTGATGCTCGACCTGCGCGGGCGGGTGAAGATCGCCGACTTCGGCATCGCGTTGGCGCGGCAGGAGTTCGACGCCAAGCTCACCGGCACCGGCGAGTTCGTCGGCACGCCGGGCTACCTCTCGCCGGAGATCTGCCTCGGCAAGTCGGTCGACGCGCGTTCCGACCTGTTCGCCCTCGGCATCGTCATGTTCGAGGCGCTGACAGGCCGCCTGCCGTTCTCCGACGAATCGCCGCTGAAGCTGATGCTCGACGTGGTGCAGGCCGAGATCCCCGACATCCGCGGCATCAACAAGGAGGTCGATGCCAGCACGGCGGCCATCCTCACCAAGCTGGTCGCGAAGGATCCCGGTGACCGCTACCAGAGTGCCGCGGACCTGATCGACGACCTCGAATTGCACCCGCTCGTCGCCGGCAAGGGCACCCAACTCGGGCTGCAGGTGCGCAAGCCCAGCGGCGCGGCGTCGACGCTCTATTCGGCGCCGCCGACCACGCCGACCGCCAAGCGTCGTCCCACGCCGCCGCCGGTCGTCGGCAGCAGCGCGGCCAACGCGGCGCCGTCGAACGAGCCGCCGACGATTCCGGGTGGCTCGCCGCCGCCCGCGCCTTCGCCGGTCCGCAACGCGGCGCCGTCCAAGGCGCCGATGCTCGTGGCCGGCGTGTTGCTGGTGGGCGTGCTCGGCGCCGCGGCCTTCGGGGCCTATCGTTTCTTCGTCGCGCCTGCGGAGGAAGGCGGAGCAGCGCTTTCCGAATCGGTGCAGTCTCCGCCCGTCACGGCCGATGCCGCGACTGCGCCGCCGATCGAGCCGCCCGCCGCTCAGCAGGCCGCGGACGGAGGGGCCGGCGACGGCGCGCCGGTGCCGGCGACGGAAGCCGCGCCCGATGGCAGCGCGCTGGCCACGGCGACGGCCGCTGGAGCCGCTTCCGCGCTCGCGGCGGGGGATACGGACGCTGCCCAACCGGTGGGGGACGGTGCCCTTGTCGATCCTCGGGTGGTGGCCGCGCCGTCCGCCCCCCTCCCGGTCGCCGAAAGGCGCGAAGCCCGACAGGAGCGTCGTGCCGCCGTGCGCGCCGCCACCACGGTGGCCGTCGTGGGCAGCGGCGACCCGGCGATCATCATCCCGGTCGTGCAAGCCCTTGAGGATCGCGCGAGCGCGGCGGGTTGGCAGCTCACGGAAAATCCCGCCGGCGCCGACCGCGTCATCCGCGTCACGCTTGACCAGACGGGCACGCAGCAGCTGCAGTTCTACGGCCGCAGCACGGAGATGATCATCGGCCAGCTGACCGTGCGGGCCTTCGGGCCGGCCGGCCGTGCGCTCGGCCCGGGGTTCCGGGCCCGCGTCGAATACACCGCGCTCAACGCCGACGCGAAGGCCGACGAGGCGATCCGCGGTCGGCTCGATGGCGTGGTGGGTGCGCCCGACCAGCAGTAGCGGCGGTGCTATCGGGCGCGGCCCGCGCCGCGCTCAGGCCGCCGAAAGCGGCGCGTAGGCAAGGACCAGCCACTTCGCCCCGCCGCTCTCGAAATCAACCTGCACGCGCACGTGGTTGCCGCTGCCTTCGGCGCTCTTCAGCACGCCGACGCCGAAGTTTGGATGCCGTACGCGCTGGCCGATCTTGAAGCCCTTCAGCGGCGTGCTGTCGGCGTACTGCACGTCGCGTTCGCCGGCCCAGGCACTGCCGGCGGCGGGGCGTGACACCGCGACCTTCGGCCGCACCTCGCGGAGCAGGTTCTCGGGGATCTCGCGCAGGAATCGCGAGGGCGCGCCGAGCAGCTCCTGCCCGTGCAGGCGTCGCGATTCGGCGAAGGTGACCAGCAACTGCTCGCGGGCTCGGGTAATGCCGACATAGGCGAGGCGTCGCTCCTCCGCGAGGCGATCGCCTTCGGTCGAGCGGATCGAGGGGAACAGGCCTTCCTCGACGCCGGCCAGCGTGACGAAGGGGAACTCGAGGCCCTTGGCCGTGTGCAGGGTCATCAGCTGAACGGCGTCGCTTCCCACGTCCGCCTGCGACTCGCCGGCCTCGAGCGCGGCATAGCCGAGGAAGGCGATCAGCTCGGGCATGTCCTCGTCGACGTCCTCGGTGCGCGCGTAGCGGCTGGCCACCGAGACGAGTTCATCGAGGTTGTCGATGCGCGAATCGAGCTGGTTCTTCCCTTCCTTGTCGTAGTGCGCGCGCAGCGTCGTGTCGGTGATGGCCTTCTCGACCTGCGCCGGCAGGTCGAGGTCACGCGCTTCTTCCGCCAGTCGATCGACAAGGTCGAGGAACGCCGCCAGCGAATTGCGTGCCCGGGCGGCCAGCGCGCCAGACGCGGACAGGCGGCGCGCGGCGTTCCACAGCGGCTCGGCGCCCTCGCGCGCTGCGCGGCGGACTTCGTCGAGGGTCTTCTCGCCGATGCCGCGCGGCGGGGTGTTCACCGCGCGCTCGAACGCGGCGTCGTCGGCGCGCGAGGCGAACAGGCGCAGGTAGGCCAGAGCGTCCTTCACTTCCATGCGCTCGAAGAAGCGCTGGCCGCCATACACGCGGTAGGGCACCTGCGTCTTCAGCAATTCTTCTTCGATGGCACGCGACTGCGCGTTGCTGCGGTAGAGGATGGCGCAGTCGACCAGCCGGCCGCCGGCGGCCACGTGCTGGCGCACGCGTTCGACGATGTAGCGCGCCTCGTCCATCTCGTTGTACGCGGCGTAGACGTCGATGGCGCTGCCGTCGCCGGCCTCGGTCCACAGGTTCTTGCCGAGGCGGTCGGTGTTGTGGCCGATCACCGCATTCGCCGCCGCGAGGATCGTGCCGGTGCTGCGGTAGTTCTGCTCCAGCTTGACCGTGCGCGCGCCGGGGTAGTCGGCGAGCACCTTCTGCACGTTCTCCACCTTCGCGCCGCGCCAGCCGTAGATGGCCTGGTCGTCGTCGCCGACGATGAACACCTGCCCGCGGGCGCCGGCCAGCAGGCGCACGAAGGCGTATTGGATGGCGTTGGTGTCCTGGAACTCGTCGATCAGCAGGTGGGTGAAGCGGCGCTGGTAGTGCGCCAGAAGCGCCTCGTGGTCGCGCAGGGTCTCGTGGGCGCGCAGCAGGATCTCGGCGAAATCGACGAGGCCGGCGCGGCGGCAGCGCACCTCGTACTCGGCATAGGCGCGCAGCATCTCCTTGCCCATGTAGTCGCCGCCGGCGACCTGGATGTGCTCGGGCCGCTGGCCCTCGTCCTTGCGGGCGTTGATCCACCACACCACCTGGCGCGGGGGGAAGCGCGAATCATCGAGGTCGAGATCGGCGATCACGCGCTTCACCAGCCGAAGCTGGTCGTCGGCGTCGAGGATCTGGAACCCTTCCGGCAGTCCGGCCTCCTGCCAGTGCAGGCGCAGCAGCCGGTGGGCGATGCCGTGGAAGGTGCCCACCCACAGGCCGCGTGTCTCCACGCCGAGCGTGGCGGCGATCCGGTGGCGCATCTCGTGCGCCGCCTTGTTGGTGAAGGTGACGGCGAGGAGGCCGTAGAGCGGCACGCCGTCGACGGCATGCAGCCAACCGATGCGGTGCGTGAGCACGCGGGTCTTGCCGGAGCCGGCACCCGCCAGCACCAGGTAGTGGCCCGGCGGCGCGGACACGGCCTCGCGCTGGGCTTCGTTCAGCCCGTCGAGGAGAAAGGAAACGTCCATGCCGCGAAGTCTAGCGGCTCGCGCCCCGCGGCAGGGTCAGTGCACGACCACGCGGTTGCGGCCGGCGTTCTTCGCTTCGTAGAGCGCGCGATCAGCGCGTCGAAGGGCGGCGTCCGCATCGTCCTCACTGACCAGCCGGGTGAGTCCGATGGATGCGCTCAGGCGCAGTTCGCGGGGTAGCGTTGCCGGCGGTGGTTCGCTCAGCGCACGGCGCAGGCGCTCGGCCACGGCCGTGGCGCGGGCGAGGTCGGTGTCGGGGAGGAGCACGATGAACTCCTCGCCGCCGAAGCGTGCCACGAGGTCGATCTCGCGCACGGTCTCCAGCATGGCCTTGGCGACGTGGCGCAGCACTTCGTCACCGGCGGCATGGCCGAACCGGTCGTTGATGCGCTTGAAGTGGTCGAGGTCCACGAACATCAGGCAATTCTCGTGCCCATGGCGGCGGCCCTGGGCCAGCAGGCGCGCCATGGCTTCGTCGAGCGCCCGGCGGTTCAGGAGCCCGGTCAGCGGATCGCGGCGGGCCAGGTCCTTCACCTGGTCCATCGCGTCGTCGAGTCGGCGGCGCATGGTGGTGAGGGACACCTGCAGGCGCGCCAGCTCGTTGGCTTCGATGCGCCCCTCCACCGCCGGCATCTCGGCTCCCGCGGCCACGGCCTCGGCCACCTGGACGGCACGGTCCACGCCGCGCACGATCGAGCGCCCGATGCGGCGACCGAGCAGCAGGCCGACGACGAGGGACGCACCCAGCAGTGCGATGCTGACCAGCAGCGCGCGCTTCAGCTGTTCGGAGCTGCGGACGACTTCGCCTTCCGTGCGGTCGCGCTGCTCGACCGCCAGACGGTCAAGCACCCCGGTCAGTGGATCGAACGCCGGATAGAGCTCCTGCTCGCGGAAGCGGCGCACCGCGGCCGAGTCGTCGGCTTCGAGGAATCCGGCGAGCCGTGCGATGGCCGCATCGGTCCCCTTCATCAGCACCTGCGCTTCGAGCGCGAGCTCGCGCTCCTGCGGCGACATCGTCGTCGCCAGGTAGCTCTGCCACGCGCGGGCGATCTTTTGCTGCGAGGCCCGGACGGTCCGCGCGGCCTGGTCGAGCGGCACGCGCCCGTCGGCGGCCTTGTGGGCCGTATCAACGATGGTGATGGCGTAAGCGTCGGACACGTTCTTCAGAAGAACGAGCGGTACCACGCGGTCGTCGTGCACGCGGGTCAGCGTGTCGCGCGCGTCCTGCAACTGCAGCAGCAGCACCGAGGCGACCAGACCCGTGATCGCCACCAAGGTGGCGACCAGCAGGAAGACGCGACCGCGCAGGGTGGACGGGCTGAAAAAGGCCATCGGCGGAGTATCCGCCGCCCTCCCGACCTGCGCCAGCCGTTCGTCGGCGGGCCGGGGCCGCTCCTCCGCGGCCGCGTCAGGGTGGCGTGGCCCCCAGGCAGCGCCCGAAGAAAGCTTCGGTCATGCGGTAGCGATGCAGGGCGTCGGCCCCGCGCAGGCCGTGCTTCGCGCCCGGGTAGGTCATCAGTTCGAAGGGCTGGGCGCGCTGCTGCAGGGCGCTCATCAGCACCGTGGCGTTGGCGAACAGCACGTTGTCGTCGGCCATGCCGTGGATCAGCAGCAGCGGCTCGGTGAGGCCCTCGACGTGGGCCAGCACCCGGGCCTTGTCGTAGCCCTCGGGGTTGGCCTGCGGCAGGTCCATGTAGCGTTCCGTGTAGTGCGTGTCGTACAGCGCCCAGTCGGTCACCGGGGCGCCGGAGACCCCGCAGGCGTAGGCGCCGCGGCTGCGGGCCAGCAGCATCAGGGTCATGTAACCGCCGTTGCTCCAGCCGTGCACGCCGATGCGACGCGCGTCGACCCAGGGCTGCGCGCGCAGCCAGGCGATGCCGTTGAGCTGGTCTTCCACCTCGACCGTGCCCTGCCGGCGGTACAGGGCCGACAGGAAGGCTTGCCCGCGCCGCGGCGTGCCGCGATTGTCGAGCGAGAACACCACGTAGCCCTGCTGGGCGAGATAGCGACTGAAGAAATGGTCGCCGCGGCCCGGCCAGCTGTTCGTCACCGTCTGGGCCGCGGGACCCCCGTAGACGTAGACCACGACCGGGTACTTCTTCGTCGGATCGAAGCCCGGTGGCTTGATCAGGCTGTAGCTCAGGTCAGTGCGCCCATCCGCGGCCTTCAGCGTGCCGAACGCCACCGGCGCGTGGATGTCGCGGTAGGGGAAGTAGGGGTGGCCTTCGGCAAGCGTGTTCTCGACGAGGGTGGCGAGCAGGGCGCCGTCACGGTCGAAGAGTTGGGTCTGCGGCGGCGTCGTGGCGTTCGACCACAGCGAAACAAAGCGCTCGGCTTTCGCATCGAAGCTCGCGGCATGCAGGCCGGCGTCGCGGGTGAGCCGCTCCGGGTCGCCGCGGCCATCGAGGCGCACGCGGTAGACATGGCGCTCCAGCGCGCCATCCTTCGTGCCGCTGATGTAGGCGACGCCGCGCGACTCGTCCACCGCCAGCAGGTCTTCCACCATCCACTTGCCGCGCGTCAGCGCGCGAGCGTCGCGGCCATCGGCGTCCATCCGGTACAGGTGCTGGAAGCCGCTGCGTTCGCTGCCCCACAGCAGGCTGCCGTCGGCGAGGACATGCAGCAGGTCGTGCAGGTTCACCCAGGTGTCGCTGCGCTCGGTGACGAGCGTCTCCTGCTCGCCACTGGCGAGGTCGGCGGCCACGAGAGCCAACTGCTGCTGGTTGCGGCTCTGGCGCTGGAACAGCAAGCGCTGCGGCGAAGCCCAATCGACACGCGTGAGGTAGATGTCCTTCTCGGGGCCAAGGTCGATCCAGCGCGGTGCGGCGCCGGCGGTCGGGGCGATCACGCCGAGCTGGATCAGCACGTTCGGCTCGCCGGCGGCCGGGTAGCGCTGGCGAACCACCTCGGTGCGATCCGGGTAGATCTCGAAGCGCTCGCGGACCGGTACCGGGGTTTCATCGATGCGGGCGAAGGCGATGGCGCTGTCGTCCGGGGCCCACCAGTAGCCCGTGTGGCGGTTCATCTCCTCGTCGGCGACGAACTCGGCCACGCCGTTGCCGATCACCTCGCTGCCGTCGGCGGTGAGCTGCGCTTCCCTGCCGGTGGCGATGTCGACGACCCACAGGTTGCGTCCGCGGATGAAGCTGACGAAGCCGCCCTTCGGCGAGACCTTCGGATCGGTGGCGAAGCCCTCGCCCGTGGTCAGCTTGCGCGCACCGGCCTCGGGCGCACCGAGGTCGAACAGGTAGAGCTCGCCGCCGAGCGGGAACAGCAGGCGGCGCGAATCCGGGAACCACGCGTACTCGACGATGCCCGACAGCGCGGCGGTGCGCTGGCGCTCGCGGCGCGCCTTCTCCTCGTCGCTCAGCTCCCCCTCGCCGTCCGGCAGCAGCGCCTTCGAATCGACCAGCAGCGCCGCCTGCTTCGTGGCGACGTCGAAGGCCCAGAGGTCGAGCTGGTTGCGATTCTCGGCCTTGCCCTTCAGGAAGGTGATGCGCGCGCCGTCTGGCGAGAACTTTGGCTGGACGAGCGTGGGGCCGGACAACGGCGTGTCGCCGGTGATGGCCTCGAGCGTGAGTCGCTGCGGCGTGGTGGTGGGCGTGGCAGCGGTCGGGGCGGGCGTCGAACTCATGGCGGGCGAGGCGAGGGCGCCGCAGGCGGCGAGGGTGAGGGCGGCGAGGAAGCGCATGCGCGGCGGTCCGGGGTGTCGTGCGTGGCGGGACGGATCAGGGTTTCGGCGTGATGCCGAACAGGATGCGTTTCTGCTCGTCGCTGAGCTCGGCGGGTCGGGCGAAGCGCGGGTCTTTCGCGACGGCGTAGGCACGTGCCGTGGCCGGGCGAGCGGCGATGGTCTCGCGCCAGCGGCGGACGTTCGCATGCGGTTCGAGGTCGAGCGGGGCCTTGGTGTAGGGCGAGATCCACGGGTAGCAGGCCATGTCGGCGATCGTGTAGTGGTCGCCGGCGAGGAAGGCGCGTCCTTCGAGGCGACGGTCCAGCACGCCGAGCAGGCGCTGCGCTTCGCGGGCGTAGCGCTCCTGCGCGTAGGGGATGGCCTCCGGCGCGTAGACGTGGAAGTGCCCGTACTGGCCGGTCATCGGCCCGAGGCCCGCCATCTGCCAGAACAGCCACTCCAGCGTGGCGGTGCGACCGCGGAGGTCGGTGGGCAGGAAGCGGCCGGTCTTCTCGGCGAGGTAGAGCAGGATGGCGCCGGACTCGAACACGCTGACCGGCGCGCCGCCATCGGCGGGCGCGTGGTCGACGATCGCCGGCATGCGGTTGTTCGGCGCGATGGCGAGGAACTCGGGCCGGAACTGTTCGCCGGCGCCAATGTTCACCGGGTGCAGCGCGTAGGGCAGGCCGGTCTCCTCGAGGAAGAGCGTGACCTTGTGGGCGTTCGGCGTGGGCCAGTAGTGCAGGTCGATCATGGGGGCGACGTCGCGGAGCGAGGGCACGAGCTTAGCGTCTCGTCGACCTGCAGGACGTCAGGCCTGTGTCAGGCTCCGCCGGCACGCTCGCCGCAAGGAGGAACGACATGCGCCTGCTCCTGGTCGAAGACCATCCACCGCTTGCCAAGGCCATCGGCGAGGCCTTGGCGCGCGCCGGCTTCACCGTCGACCATGCCGGCTCGGCCCGCGAGGCGCGGGCGATGGCGGGCACGGCCGACTACGGGCTGGTGCTGCTGGACCTCGGGCTGCCGGACGGCGACGGCCTGCGCCTGCTGCCCACGCTGCGTGCCGGCGGGCGCGTGCCGGTGATCGTGCTGACCGCCCGCGATGCGCTTGAAGACCGTTTGGCCGGCCTCGACGGTGGCGCCGACGACTACATCCTCAAGCCCGTCGAGATGTCGGAGCTTGCCGCCCGCTGCCGCGCGGTGCTGCGGCGCCCCGGCGAGCGGGCTGCAACGACACTGCAGGTGGGGCCGATCGCCTTCGACACCGTGCAGCGCAGCGTGGTCGCCGATGGCCGCAGCGTGGCGCTGGGCCGCCGCGAGACCGCCATCCTCGAGCAGCTGATGCGCGCGGCCGGGCGCGTGGTGGCGCGCGGTGCGCTCGAGGAGGCGATCTACGGCTTCGATGATGAGGTGGGGCCGAATGCGCTCGAGGCGGGCATGTCCCGCCTGCGCCGCTCGCTGGCCGCGGCCGGTTGCCCATTGCCGATCGTGACGGTGCGCGGCATCGGCTGGATGCTGGCGAAGGAGGCCACGCCGTGAGCGCGCCGCGTTCGCTCGCCTCGCGGCTCACCACTCGGCTGTTCGCCATCGCCGCCGCGGCGCTGGTCGTGAACATGCTGGCCGTTGGCCTGTACTACGGCTTCGACCGCCGGGCGATGGAAGGCGAGGTCGTTGAACACCGTCTGGGCCTCGTGGCGGATTCCTTCGATCCCGCGTCGGGCCGAGTCGAGGCCTCGGGGCGGGCGCTGTACGAGGCGCATCCCGAGGCGTATGCCTTCGTCGTGGCCGATGCGGAAGGTCGCGTGCTCGACGCGGCCAATCCGGGCCTCGTGCCGCGGCGCGCCTTCGAGGAGGCCGCCTTCGCGGACGACTGGTTGGCCCATCGCAGTGCCGGATCGCGCTCGCTGCTCATCGCGTCGAAGAAGGCGATGTTGGGCGGGCGCGAGCTGCGCCTGGTCTTCGTCATGCGAGAGGACCCGGGATACCTGATGCCGCGCGCCTTGCTCGCCGAGTTCGTCGGCCACATCTGGCTGCCCATCGTGCCGGTGGTGGTGTTGCTCATCGCGGCGAATGCCGTGCTGATCCGCCGAGGCCTGTCGCCCGTGACGGCAGCCGCACGCTGGGCCCGCAACGTGCGCCCCGGCCAAGCTTCCGACCCCCTGCCAGCGGGTGAACTGCCCTCCGAGATCGTCGACCTCGTCGATGCCACGCGCCGCTCGCTGGATCGTCTCAACGATGCGCTGGCGGCCGAGAAGCGCCGTGCCGCCGAGGCGGCGCATGCGCTGCGCACGCCGGTCGCCGTGCTGTCGGCCCGGATCGACGCCCTGCCGCCGGGGGCGGCGACCGAGCAACTGCGCGCCGACGTCGTCGCGCTATCGCGTACCGTGCGGCAAGTGCTGGCCTCGGCGAACGCCGACGCGCTCCAGGTCGATGAGTCGCTCCGCGCCGACCTGGGCGCCGTGGCATCGCGCGTGGCCTCGGGCTTGGCTGCCTTCGCCGCCTCGCGTGACGTCGAGCTCGATCTCGCGCTGCCGGTCGATCCGATCAACGTCGCCGCCGACCCGTACGCCCTCGAGCTGGCCCTCTACAACCTCGTCGAGAACGCAATCCTTCACGGTGGTCCGGGCGTCGTGGACCTGACGGTCGGGCCGGGTCCCGAAGTGTCCGTGCGCGATCGCGGGCCGGGCGTTCCACCGGGTGCCGGGCGTTCGTTGTTCCAGCCGTTCTGGCGCGGCGCCGATGCCGCGCCGGGTGGCGCAGGCCTTGGTCTTGCGATCGTCGAGCGCGTGCAGCGTGCGCAAGGCGGCGACGTCCTCGTCGAATCGCCCGCCGATGGTGGCGCGGTCTTCCGACTGCGGCTCAGGTTGGGCTGAGCGTCGTCAGGCTCTCGTCAGGCGTGGCCCGCAGCATGGCTGCCGTGGACGCCGCTGGAGTGCTTCCAGCACGCCCCGCCCCTTGCCACGGAGAACCGCCATGAAGACCCTTGCCACTGTCTTGATCCTTGCCCTTTCCCCCGCGCTGGCCTTCGCCGCGGAGCGCGTCACCCCGATTGCCGACGCCCAGCGCGGCAGCATGGTGACGGTCAAGGGCACCGTCGAACGCATCACCGACGAAGACGAGTTCCGCCTTGCCGACGCCAGCGGAAGCATTCGCATCTACGTCGGTCCGAACTGGGTGCCGGCCGACGTGGGCGAGACCGTCACCGTCCACGGCTTCGTCGACGACGACCTCGGCCCGCGCGAGATCTACGCCCGCACCCTGACGCGCGCCGATGGGAGCGTGGCCCGCTTCGAGCGCCGATACGACTGGTAAGCGCACAGCCCCGGTTCGATCCGCGCCGGGGCGCTCCTCAGGCCAGGTAACCGCCGTCGACCGTCAGCGTCGTGCCGGTCACGTAGCTCGCCGCATCGCTGAGCAGGAACAGCACGGCCGGCGCGATCTCGTCGGGTTGCGCCGCACGTCCCTGCGGGATCAGCTGGCTCATCATCCCCATCATCTTCGGGTTGCCGGTGATGGCGCTGGCGAACTTGGTGTCGGTCAGGCCGGGCAGCACGGCGTTGACGCGCACCTTCTGCGCGGCGAGCTCCTTGGCGAAGCCTTCCGTCATGTTGACGATGCCGGCCTTGGTCATCGAGTAGATGCCTTGGCCGGGCGCCGGGCGCTTCGCGTTCACCGACGCCACGTTGACGATGCTGCCGCCGCCGGCCTTCGCCATCCGCTTGGCGGCCTGCACTGTGGCCCAGAAGTAGCCGCGCAGGTTCACTTCGACGGTCTTCTCGTAGGCCACGAGGTCCATGTCGAGCATGGGGCCGAAATAGGGATTGGCGGCGGCGTTGTTCACCAGCAGCGAAACGCTCTTGCCTTCCGCATCGAGCGCGGCGAACAGCGCCTCGATGGCGGCGGGGTCGCCGATGTGCACGGCGCGGGCCTCGGCGCTGCCGCCGGCCGCGCGGATGGCCTCGGCCACCGCCTCGCAGGCCTCCACTTTCCGGCTGGTGCAGATCACATGCGCGCCCTGCGCGGCGAGCAGGTGGGCGATGGACTCGCCGATGCCGCGCGAGGCGCCGGTGACCAGCGCGGTGCGTCCAGCCAGCGAGAACAGGGTCGAGGCATCACTCATCATTCACTCCATCGCGAAGGGGGCTTTGCGTTAGGCTCCGGAACCTACCACACCCCTGCGTACGGACTGCCGATGGCCGCTGGCTCGACCCACCCCGCCTCCACCGCGCGCGAGCGCGTGCTGATCACCGGCGCCGGCAGCGGCCTCGGCCTCGCCTTGGCGCAGCGCTATGCCCGAGACGGCGCCCGCGTACTCTGCGTCGACCTCGACCCGGCCCGCGCGAAGGCCGCTGCGGCCGGGCTGCCCGGCGAGGGCCACCTCGCCTTCCAGGCCGATGTCGGCGACGACGGTTCGATCGATGCGTTGAAGGTGGCGGTCGATACCGCCGTCGGCGGTGTCGACGTGCTGGTGAACAACGCCGGCATCGCCAGTGGCGGCCCGCTATTGGGCACCGATATGGCGGAATGGCGGCGGCTGATCGAAGTCGACCTGCTCAGCGTCGTGCGCGGCACGCTGGCCTTCCTGCCCGGCATGGTCGAACGCGGCCGCGGCCACGTCGTCAGCACCGCGAGTTTCGCTGGCCTCGCGGGCGCTCCGGGCATCATGAGCTACGGCGTCGCCAAGGCCGGCGTCGTGGCCTTCTCGGAGCAGCTGCGCGCCGAGATGCACGGCATTGGCGTCGATGTGTCGGTGCTGTGCCCGGCCTTCTTCCGCACCAACCTGTTGGAGAACTTCCACGGCGATCCGAAGGTGCGCGGCATGGCCTCGCGGATGATGGACAAGAGCCCGGATACGCTCGATACCGTCGCCGATGCCACGTATGCGGCGCTAAGGGCCCGCACCTTCCTCGTGCTGCCGACCAAGCACGAGCCGATGCGCTGGCGCCTCAAGCGCTGGTTCCCGAACTGGTACTTCAAGAAGCTGGTGGAAACCGCCGGCGCGATGCGCCGCGGCTGACGGAGACGATGCGATGACGTGGATGATCTACGGCGCCAACGGCTACACCGGCCGCCTGATGGCCAAGGCCGCGGTGGCGCGCGGCATGACGCCCATCCTCGCCGGCCGTCGCCGCGAGGAGCTCGAGACGATGTCGCGGGAACTCGGCGGATTGGAAGTACGGGTGTTCGGCTTGGAACCGGCCGCGCTCGATCTGGCCCTCCGTGGCGTCACGCTGGTGCTGCACTGCGCGGGCCCGTTCTCCGATACCTGCGCCCCGATGCTCGAGGCCTGCCTGCGCGCGAAGGCGCACTACCTCGACATCACCGGCGAAATCGACGTCTTCGCCCACTGCCACCAGCAGGACGCGCGGGCGAAGGCGGCCGGCATCGTCGTGCTGCCGGGTTCGGGTTTCGATGTGGTGCCGACCGACTGCCTCGCCGCGCAGTTGAAGCGCGACCTGCCCGACGCGACCTCACTCGTGCTCGCCTTCGAAGCCGGCGGCGGTCCCAGCCCGGGTACGGCCAAGACCAGCGTCGAAGGCCTTGGCAAAGGCGGGCGCGCCCGCATCGGTGGCCAGATGACCACGGTGCCCTTGGCATGGAAGCACCGCACTTTCGACCGCGATGGCGAGCCGCGGACGGCCATGACCATCCCGTGGGGCGACGTCTACACGGCCTATGTCAGCACCGGCATCCCGGACATCGAGGTCTACATGGCGGTGCCGCCGGCCGTCATCGGTCGCGTTCGGCGACTTCGCCTCGTCCGGCCGCTGCTGGGCTTGGGCCCGGTGCAGCGCTTCATGAAGGCCCGCGTCGAGAAGAGCGTGCGCGGCCCCTCGGAGTCGAAGCGTGGCAAGACCGACACCTTGGTCTGGGGCGAAGCCCGCACCGCCGATGGCCGCGAGCTGAAGCGCCAGTTGCGCACGCCGAACGGCTATGACCTGACGGTGACGGCCGCGCTGGGCATCACGCAGCGCCTGCTCGAGGGTGGCGCGGAGCCCGGCTTCAAGACCCCATCGATGCTGATGGGCGCCGACTACGTGCTCGGCCTGCCGGGGGTGACGCTGGTAGGCTGAGGGCGTCTTCCAGGGAGCCCTTATGCCCGCCAGCGCGTCGCCGTCCACCCTCGCCATCATCGCGCTGCTGCTGGCCATGGGCGTGGCGCTGCTGGCGCTGTGGCGGGCTCGCCGGCGCGAGGCCCGCGAGCGCGAGCGCTTCGCCCTGATCGCCCGCGCCACCAGTGACGGCATCTACGACGCCGACCTCGAGCGCAACACGCTGTGGCGCAGCGAAGCTTTCTGCCGGATGTTCGGCCTGCCCGCCGATGCGGCCGCGCACGAGATCGCCGATTGGCTCGCCAAGGTCCACCCCGAGGATCGCGAGCGCGTCCGGCAGGGCTACGCGCAGGCACTGAACACCGGCCGGGTCGAGTGGGAGATCGCCTACCGCTTCGAGAAGCCCGACGGCAGCGTGGGCCATGCCCGCGACCGCCTGATGATCCTGCGCGACGCGGCGGGACACCCGGTGCGCGCCATCGGCGGCGTGACCGACATCAGCGAGGAGCTCGGTGCCGTCGACCGCCTCGCCCTGCTCAAGCGCGCGCTCGACGCCACCACCACCGGCGTGGCCATCGTCGATGCGCGGCAGGCCGGCTGGCCGACCGTGTACGTGAACTCCGCATTGGAGACGATGAGTGGCTACAGCGCCGCCGAACTGCTGGGTCGCAACCTCAACTTCCTGCAGGGCGCCGAACGCGAGCAGCCGGGTTTGGAAACCCTGCGCCATTCCCTGCGCGAAGGGCGCGATGGGCAGGTGCTGCTGCGCAATTTCCGCAAGGACGGCAGCGCCTACTGGATCGAGCTGGTGGTCTCGCCGGTGCGCGACGCGAACGGCGTGCTCACGCACTACGTGGGTTCGCAGATCGACGTGAGCGAGCGCGTGGCCACCGAGCAGGCGCTGGCGCATCGCGCCACGCACGACGAACTCACGACGCTGCCGAACCGCCAGCTGTTCCGCGATCGGCTGGCGCAGGCGTTGCGCGAGAGCAAGCGCTTCGGCCTGAACCTCGTGGTGCTGTTCGTCGACCTCGACAACTTCAAGCTGGTGAACGATTCGCTCGGCCACGCCGCCGGCGACGAGCTGCTGCGCACCGTCGCGCGCCGCCTGCAGGGCTGCCTGCGGCAGACCGACACCGTCGCGCGCTTCGGCGGCGACGAGTTCGTGGTGCTGCTGCTCGGCGAGGTCGAGACCGACGTGCTGCGCGTCGTCGACCGCATCACCGAGGCGCTGCGCCGCCCGGTCGAGCTGGCGGGCTCGATGCACTACGTCACGGCCAGCATCGGCTACGCGCGCTGCCCCCAGCATGGCGACGAGGCCGGCATCCTGCTGCAACGCGCCGACATCGCCATGTACCAGGCCAAGGCGCGCGGACGGAACTGCGCCGTGGGCTACGAGCCGGCCTTCGACCAAGGCGCCACCGAGCGCCTGTTCCTGATTTCGCAGCTGCGCGAGGCCGTCGAGCGGCAGGAGTTCGAGCTGCACTACCAGCCGCAGTTCCGCTGGGACGGCCGCGCGCAGGGCCTCGAGGCCTTGCTGCGCTGGCGCCATCCGCAGCGCGGCCTGCTCGCGCCGGGGCACTTCATCGATGCGCTCGAGGAAAGCGGCCTGATGGTCGAGGTGGGGCGCTGGGTGCTGCGCGACGCCGCGCGGCGCCATGCCGAGCTGGTCGCTCAGGGCTTGGGCGATGTCCGCCTGTCAGTGAACGTCTCGGCCACCCAGCTGCACCACAACCTGCTGGAAGACATCGAGGCCATCGTGCAGGAGTTCGCGCTGCCGCCCGGCGCGTTCGAACTCGAGCTGACCGAGAGCGTGCTGATGGTGAATGCGGAAAGCACCATCGAACAGATGCGGCGCGTCGCGAAACTCGGCGTCGGCATCGCGGTGGACGATTTCGGTACCGGCTACTCCTCGCTGTCCTACCTCAAGCGCCTGCCGATCCAGCGGCTGAAGATCGACCGCAGCTTCGTGCGCGGCCTGGGCGGCGATCCGGACGACGAGGCCATCTGCGCCTCGGTGATCCTGCTGGCGAGCAGCCTCGGCCTCGACACCGTGGCCGAGGGCGTCGAGACCGAGCCGCAGCGGGATTGGCTCGCCGAGCACGGCTGCGGCGAGCTGCAGGGCTACCTGCTGGGCCGTCCGGCGCCCTTCGAAGACGTCGTCGCCAACATCAAGGCGCAGCGCGGCTGACTCCGTCGTAGAGCACGCCCGGTAGCCAGGTGGCGAGTTCCGGGAACATCCAGAGGATCGCGAGCATCGCCAGCTGCAGGCCGATGAAGGGCACGACGCCGCGGTAGATGGCCATCGTCCCAATGCTCGGTGGCGCGACGCCGCGCAGGTAGAACAGCGCGAAACCGAAGGGCGGCGTCAGGAAGCTGGTCTGCAGGTTCACCGCCATCATCACGCCCAGCCAAACCGGATCCACGCCCAGGGCGAACAGCACCGGGGCGACGATCGGTACGACGATGAACACGATCTCGATGAAGTCGAGGACGAAGCCCAGCAGGAACATCAAGAGCATCACCAGCAGCACCGCGCCGTTCGCGCCGCCCGGCAGCCCGGTCAGCAGCTCGTGCACCAGGTCGTCGCCGCCGTAGCCCCGGAACACCAGCGAGAACAGCGCGGCGCCGAACAGGATGGCGAACACCATCGCGCTCACCTTGACGGTCTCGCGCGCCACCTCGTGCAGTCGTGCCAGCGACAGCCGACCGCGGAGCGCGGCGAACACGCTGGCGCCGACGGCGCCCACCGCGGCGGCCTCCGTCGGCGTGGCGAAGCCGCCAAGGATGGAACCCAGCACCAGCACGATCAGCCCGAGGGCAGGCAGCACGTCGCGCGCCAGCTCGAACAGCGAGGGCCGCACCGCGTCGGGCAGGGCGGGCGCGCGTTCGGGATGCCGCCACGCGATGAAGAGCGCGTAGCCGAGGTAGAGCACCACGAGGCCGAGACCGGGCAGCAGCGCGCCGGCGAACAAGTCGCCGACCGACACGGTGTCGGGCGCGTAGTTGCCGGCCGCGAGCTGCGCGCGCTGGTAGGCGTTGCCGAGCTGGTCGCCCAGCAATACCAGCACGATCGACGGCGGGATGATCTGGCCCAGCGTTCCCGAGGCGGCGATGGCGCCGGTGGCGAGCTTCGGGTCGTAGCCGGCGCGCAGCATCACCGGCAGCGAGATCAGGCCCATCGTCACCACCGTGGCGCCGACGATGCCGGTGCTGGCCGCGAGGATGCCGCCCACCAGGATGACCGCCACCACCAGTCCGCCGCGCTTCTGCCCGAACAGGGCCGCGACGCGGGTCAGCAGGGCTTCGGCGAGCTGGCTGCGCTCGAGCATCACGCCCATGAAGACGAACAGCGGCACCGCCAACAGGGTCTGGCTGGTCAGCGTGTCGAACAGCCGGTTCGGCAGCGCCTGCAGGAAGCTCGGGTCGAAGTTGCCCAGCACGGTGCCGAGTCCGGCGAGCAGCAGGGCCACGCCGCCGATCACGAAGGCCACCGGGAAGCCGCTGGCCAGGCCGGCACACAGGCCGAGCAGCAGCAGGACGAGCATCAGGATGTGCTGGTCGTGCAGGCTCATTCGCGCGGCTCCGTCGCGTTCGGCGAAGGCGTCGGGCGGCCCAGCGCAACGGGCAGGGCGCGCAGAGCCTCGGCCAAGCCTTGCAGGGCGAGCAGCAGCGCCCCGATCGGCAGCAGGGTCTTCGCGAGGTAGAGGCCGGCCAATCCACCCGAGCTGGCGGAGCGTTCCGAGACGCGCCAGCTCATCGCCACGTAGTCGAGGCTCAGCCAAACGATCGCCGCACAGAGCGGCAGCAGCAGCAGCGCGATGCCCAGCAGCTCGATCCGTGCCCGCGTCCGCTCGCTCCACCGCGCCGAGAACACGTCGATCCGGACGTGCGCGCGTGCCTTCAGCGTGTAGCCGAGGCCCAGCATCACCATCCCGGCGTTCAACCAGAGCACGAGGTCCTGCACCTTCACCGAGCCGTGGCCGAGGCTGAAGGCCAGCACCAGCCCGGCGGTGAGCAGCACCACGAGCCCGGCGCCGATCGCGGCGAGGTGGCCACAGCCTTCGGCTATGGCGTCGATGGCGCGCAGCGGCAGCGCTGCCCGCGTTGGTCCGGTGGAAGCTGGCTCGTTCATGCGCCCTCCGGCGCTGTGGCGACGCGCGAGGATCGCACCCGCGCGCCTCGTGCCTCAAGCCGATGTCCCTGCCTCCGGCCGATACAATCGCGGCCTGCCGCCCCGGAACGTCCCATGCCGCGCCTCGTCCTGATCGACGGTTCGTCCTACCTCTACCGCGCTTTCCACGCGCTGCCGCCGCTGACCGGCCCGGACGGCACGCCGACCGGCGCGCTGTTCGGCGTCGTCAACATGCTGCGAGCCACCCTGAAGGAGGGGCCGGAGTACGCGGCCTTCGTGCTCGACGCCTCGGGCCCGACCTTCCGCGAGGCGCTCGACCCGCAGTACAAGGCGCACCGGCCGCCGATGCCCGACGAGCTGCGCGCGCAGGTCGAGCCGATGATCGCCATCGTCGAGGCGCTGGGCTTCCCGATCCTGCGCGTGGCCGGCGTCGAGGCCGACGACGTGATCGGCACGCTGGCGGTGCAGGGCGCCGCGCAGGGCATGGACGTCACCGTGTCCACCTCGGACAAGGACTTCGCCCAGCTGGTCCGCCCCGGCATCACGCTCACCAACACAATGAGCGGTTCGAAGCTCGCGAGCGATGCCGACGTGATGGAAAAGTTCGGCGTCCGCGCCGACCAGATCATCGATTACCTCTCCCTGATGGGTGACAGCGTCGACAACGTGCCCGGCGTCGAGAAGTGCGGCCCCAAGACCGCGGCGAAATGGTTGGGTGAGTACGGCACGCTCGAAGCGGTCATCGCCAACGCCGACAAGATCACCGGCAAGATCGGCGAGAACCTTCGCGCCGCGCTGCCGCGCCTGCCGCTGAACCGCCAGCTCGTCACCATCAAGACCGATGTCGAACTCGACCGCGGCCCGGCTGAGCTGCACCTGCGCGAGCGCCACGTCGACGCGCTGCGGGCGCTTTACCTGCAGTACGGCTTCAACGCCGCCGCGCGCGAGCTGGACGGCGGGAACGCGGTAACGGCCTCGAGCGGTGGCGCGGCGCGCAGCGCCCCTCGCGGCTTCGGTGGTAGTGGTGATGCGACGCCGGCCGCGCCGATCGATCCGGCCTGGTCGGCGAAAGGCGAGGTAGAGTGCGTGCTCGACGAGGCGCAGCTCGCGCGTTGGGTAGACGCCCTGCGCGCCGCGCCGCTGGTCGCCTTCGACACCGAGACCGACGGCCTCGATCCGCAGCAGTGCCAGCTCGTGGGCGTCAGCCTCTGCGTCGAGATTGGCCGCGCCTGCTACATCCCGGTGGCGCACGCCTATGCCGGCGCGCCGGCGCAGCTGCCGTGGGCCACCGTTCGCGATGCGCTCAAGCCGATCCTCGAGGATGCCGCCAAGCCGAAGCTCGGCCAGAACGGCAAGTTCGACATCGAGGTGCTGGCGCGCCACGGCATCGACGTGCAGGGCTATGCCGAGGACACGCTGCTGATGAGCTTCGTGCTCGACGCCGGCCTCAATCGCCACGACATGGACGCGCTCGCCGAACGCCACCTTGGCTACACGACGATCAAGTACGAGGAAGTCTGCGGCAAGGGCGCCAAGCAGATCACCTTCGACCAGGTGGATCTCGAACGCGCCACCGCCTATGCCGCCGAGGACGCGGACGTCACCCTGCGCCTGCATGTCGCGCTGTCCTTGCGCCTTGCCGCCGAGCCGGCGCTGGCGTCCGTGTACCGCGACATCGAGATGCCGCTGGTGCCGGTGCTGGCACGGATGGAGCGTACCGGGGTGCGCATCGACGTCGCCGAACTGAAGCGCCAGAGCGCCGAGCATGCGAAGCGCCTGCATGCCATCGAGCAGGAGGCGCACGGCATCGCCGGCCGGCCCTTCAACCTCGATTCGCCGAAGCAACTGCAGGCCCTGCTGTTCGACGAACTCGGCCTGCCAGCGCTGGTGAAGACCCCCACCGGCCAGCCGAGCACGAACGAAGAGGCCCTGGAGGCGATCGCCGACCAGCACGCGCTGCCGCGCCTGATCCTCGAGCATCGCGGCTTGGCCAAGCTCAAGAGCACGTACACCGACAAGCTGCCCGAGAGCGTCAATCCGCTCACCGGCCGCGTGC
>Ga0209278_1000656_pt1 | contig 24739 bp, 48 predicted proteins | sample JI81BgreenDNA_FD_187504 | JGI IMG/M metagenome (GOLD analysis project Ga0209278, IMG submission 187504) | Wastewater effluent complex algal communities from Wisconsin, to seasonally profile nutrient transformation and Carbon sequestration -... | ecosystem: Engineered > WWTP > Effluent > Algae...
TCCGCGCCTTAGTTTCCAGAACCCATGCCGCCCAAGCGACACCAGCGCAGAAGCTGATGATGGCGGTGATCGTGATGGTCAGAATGTCGGTCATTCCCCACCCCCTTCCAGCGCGCGGAGGATGGCGTCACCGTGGCACCGTGCAGGCTTGCACCAACACACCAGATGTTTCCCCCGCAACGGCTCAAGGTCCAGCGTCGGCAGTATCTCGCGCTCGAACCTGTCGCACACCTCGTCGCGCGTCCCGTCTTTGCCGATCACGAAAGGATTGCCCCACGGCGAACCGCGACCGATGTAGGCCGCGTCTTTCGGCGCGGTCCCGGCGCGCTTGTTGTGAACGGCCACCGCCTCCCGCAGCTTCGCAAGGTCAGTCATGGGGTGTCTCCGCGCGATAGTCGGCCACCTCAATGGACACCCGTACAGCGATGTATCCCTGCCGCTGCTCCTTGCGCCAACGGGCGCGGCCAGCGTCCGTGAGCGTCTTTAAGATCGGCCACACATCGCCCCGAAATGCCCGCTCTTTCGCTTCCTCATAGCAGGCCCAGTCGCGCGCCACGCAGAATTGCATGATGGCTTCGGCGCGTGTCCGTTGAGGATAGAGGTAGATGCCGTGCTGAGGATGCCAGATTACCCATCCGGTCTGGTGCATCTTGCTCACGTCGCGTCTCCTTTCAGGATCAGGGCGTAAAACGCCTCAAGACGGGCGCGCGCATCAGACAGTTTCCGCTTCGTGTCAGGTTCGATGAATACGTCTTTGCCCTGCCCGATGGCGCGCTGGATCATGGCGATGCAGCACGCCAGATCGTCCGCCACCTCCACCGCATCCCGCAGCTTCCGCACGTCGTCACCCATTGCGGGCCTCCATCGCGCGGAGGATGGCGGCATAGGCGCGGTCGTGTCCGCAGTTGCAGTCGCGCCCGTCCTTGCTGTTGCACCATCCAAGGTGGCCGAAATACGGAAGGCCAGCGCGCACCGCCTCGATCAGCTTCCGCACGTCACCCATAGAACTCATCCATCCAGCAATCCAACGCGTCTCGCAGGCCGTCAGTCATCGCAGCCGTGTAGCCCTTGGCATATTCAGACGGGACGGCGGTTGGCTCGGTAAGGGTCTGCGCCTCTGCCTCGGTCATGGTCCAATTCTCCGCCGCCCAATCCGCGAACTCTTTCATCTTGGCGCGAAACAGTTCTTCCACCTCGGCCTCAAGGCTGAAACGCCGCACGTCACCCATTGCGGCCCTCCCTGATGGCGGCGGCGATGGTCAGGCCATCGGAAATCGCGTCGCAGTCCGGGCATTCGTGGAAGTAGTAAGACCACGTTGATCCGCAGCGCCCGCAAGTCCAGCCGTCGAGGCAAAGGGGAATAGGCGCGGGCTGACGGGGCAACAGTTCCGGCGTCGTCATGGCTTCTCTCCGTCTTTCGGGATCAGGGCGAGGATTTTTCGCTGGATGGCCTGCACGGTGTCGCCAGCGGTCACAGTTGCAGCCGCCTCCCGCAGCGCGGCTTCACGGGCGGCGCGGAGGGCGGATTGGCTGTAGAGCGGGATGGGGTGGGCGTCTGCTTGTTCAGGCCAGATGTGACCATCAACGCCGTGAACAAGCGCCACAAGAGAACCGCTGCCCGTCCATGCGATAGGCTCCGGCCCGCTCATTTCGCGCCTCCACGAAGGGCGGCGAGGGCGGCGTCCTCACTGTCAAACCATGTCAGCTCGAAGTCGTCCGCTTCTCCGTCCCCGTCTGTATCCAAAGGGACGTTGACTGCCCATTTCGTCGGTCCTTTTAAGAGCGTGTAGATGGGGACGGGCTTGGTCAGATCAGCGTATTCAACCAAGCTGTCGCGGTCGCCCCAAGGCAACGTGTATTCCCACTCATCGTCATAGCAATAGTCAGGTTCCGCCGCCTTCACCAGCGCATCCACGGGGGCGGGGGCGGGTTGTGATGACGGATGGCAGGCTACGCAAGTTGGGTCAGGACAAGGCCAGCCATAACCGCAGTCGGTTTCGCCCTTGCGGGGTTTCTGCGCCTCCACCCCGCCCGCCTCTGCGGGGGCAGACTGGACAATGGCCGGATCGGTTTCCGCACCCGTTACATATCCCTTCGCCCTTGCATCGTTCAGTGCGTCCACGAGGCGGGTGATGCGGCGATCACGAGCGGCAACGGTCCGTCTCAGCTTGTCAGCGTCCTCTTTCAGTTCGGACGGCGTGTCGATTAGGGCAAGGATTTTGCGCTGGATGGCCGTCACCGTGTCGCCTGCGGTTACGACTGCTGCCGCCTCACGGATTGCGGCTGCGCGGATGGCCTCCACCCCGCCCGCCTCTGCGGGGGCGAGAGCGGCGACGATGCGGGCCGCATGGTCTTTGTAGGCATCTGCCTTGGCCTGCTCGTCGGCGTCGTTCCCGAGATACCGTTTCGGCATCTCAATGCCGTTGATCCGCAGTTTGTATCCGGCAGCGGTGTAGCGGATGAAATAGATGCCGCTGACCCACTGCGGCACACCGTCATCTTCGTCGGCGCGCGTCCAGATCAGCGGCTTCACCCGCACCCCCTGCGCGGGCAGGGCGGCGATGATCTGCTCAACGTTCATCGCAATCTCGCTGCTTTCATGCACCAGATACTCGCGCACGGCGGATTGCACGGCTGTGACTTCCACGAGGTAGGTCATCCTCTCTCTCCATTCTGCGCGGCGATCCGCGCCTCGAACTGGGGCCAGTAGATCCTGCGGGCCTCCTCGCATGTGCGCCTGACGATCTCGGCGGTGGAGAGCGGCAGAAGCCCGGTGCCGTCGCAGACCTGACATTCGATCTTCGGACGCAGGATCATCGATCGATCCACCGCCTCCTGCCGCAGCTCGCAGGCCGGGCATCGCTCATTGTTGCCGTGCACGGTATGGTCCGGCATCACATCACCGCCCAGATCAGCGCCACCCAACCCGCAGCCCCGCCGATGATCTCAGGCAGAAGCCACCAGCCCGCACGAAAGCGGATCTCGGTGCGGGCGGCGGCATGCTTGCGGGCAAGGGCGAGGATGGTCATGCGATCGGCTCCAGTCCCGCCTTGGCCAGCCACTGAGCCAGCGCCTCCATGAGCGCGGCCTTGGCATTCTCCTCCGTGCTGGCACGGCCCTCGCGGTCGTTGCGGGCATCGATCCCGCCCATCCAAAACCGCCATGCCCAAGGATTCTTGCCGGGGAATTTGCCGACAGGCGGGAACACAGCCCCGGCCTCGACCTCGCCGCACATGAGCAGGATGCGGCCGCCTTGGTACTTCGGCGGGATGAAGCGGATAGTCTCGCTCACAGCTCACCCTCCGCCATGACCAGCGCCAAGACCCTTGGCAGATCGACGCGGTGGATGTTGGCCGTGGTGCGGATCACGCCGCGCAAATCCTCGTCGGTCAGCTTGCCGCCGGGGGTGCGGAACTCGGCATCTGCCTTGCGGGCACGGAAGGTGGTGAGGATCTGGGTGTCGGTGGGGGTGGTCATTCCTGCGCCTCCCAGACGTAAGAAAACACGTCGAACCGCTCGCCGGGATACTTCGCGCGCAGGCGCTCTGCCTCGGCGTGCGCCGCCTCCATCGTCGGATGCTCGAACGGCCATTCCGGGCATTGAACGCGGCCGATCTTGCGGCCACGGCGGAACACGAAGAAACCGCCGCCGATCTGCTCGCCGGAGCGCGCAATGCGCGGGTCCAGTGGCTTCTTCGGCGCACCGGGCTTTCGATTGCGCGCTTTAATCTTTACAGGTTGTGGGGTTGGGATGGTCATGCGAACAGTCCTCCTTGGCGGCCGTCAACGCGGTCCATCCAGCAGAAATCGGGGTGGCGGTTGGTCGTGTCGCGCGGGTCGTCGCGGTCCCATACAAACCATGCGTTGCGCTGCGGCGGGCTGCCCTCGCCGGTGAAGTCCAGCTTCCAGCGCATCAGGTAGCAGCGGGTGAACGGGTATGCGTCCAGCATCTCGCCGAGGCCATTCGCGCGGGCGGCGGGCCAATCCCACGAAAGGAGCAGCGCGCAATAGGTCCAGCCGGGCATGCCCAGCGTGTGCCGCAGCCACTTCCCGTGCCCATCGCGAGCGTTGATCTCGCAGTAGGGTGGATTCGTGATGATCGCGCGGGCGGGGCTATACGCGAAGTCGTAGAAGCTGCGGACGCTCACTTCCTGACAACCGTGGTCGGCAATGTCGGACGGGTAGCAGAGCAGCCCCTCGGCCTCGATCTCGCGCACCAGATCGCCGCGCCCGGCCGCAGGTTCCCAGACCGTGCCGAGTTCGCGGATTCGGGCGCCGTCCTTTGCGAACAGGCCCCTGATCGCCTCGGGCTGGCCGGTCGGATAAAGGTCCAGCGCGCGGCGCTCACCTTCCGGCTTGCGCTGTTCCGGTCCGGTAGGGATGACAGTCTGGCGCGCGTCGATGCGCGGCTTGGCCTTGGTGGCGCGGAACAGGGATTTGGTGGAAGCGGCTTTCATGCGGCCACCTCCAGCGCATAGCCGCCCCACTGCTCTGCCCACGCCTCTGCCATGCCGGCAAACGTCTTGCTGCGGACTTTCCAGCGGTTGGGGCCGGGAGGTGCGCGGTGGATCATCGACCATGCCTTGTGGTCATCGGTACCGGGCTTAGGCGGCGTCAGGCGTGCAGACGGCACCAGCGCAGGCAGACCGCGCGTGTAGAGGCCGGTGGCCTTGAAGGCTGGGTCGCCGAACCACCACGGCTGAACGATCTGGGGCTTGGGAAGATCAGCGGGCATCCTTTCGCGGGCGTGCCGGTGCATCACTGGATTCTCCAGCGCGACACGCGGCACGGGCGCGCGCCAGCAGTCCGCGAACAGCGCTACCGCTTCGTCCAGTTCGGCCCACAGGTTCCGCTCATGCAGCCAGCGGACGCCGGAATTGCACAGGCGGGTGCATGGCGGATTGCAAATGATCAGCAGGTCCCATCCGTCCGCCAGATGGTCGCGCACATCGCCCTGGATGTGACGGTTGGTCGGCTCGTCCGCGGGCAGGAGGTCGCACTGCCATGTGTCATGGCCGCGCCGCAGGAAGGCATTGAGGGCAACACAGGACGTTGCGCAGCCGATCAGGATCTTCATGCCGCAGCCCCGAACCCATGCTCGCGGATCTGGCGCTCGAAGAACTGGCGCTTCGTCACAGCCACCGGCTTGCGTTCGACTTCCGCGATGCGCTCCGCGGCCTCGATCACGTTGTAAGGCGACCGCTTCCGCAGGACCGCGACCAGATCGGCATGAATGAACCGCGGCTCCGCAGCGACAGCGGTCAACCACGGTGTCAGGACATAGTCGGCATAGAGCGCGACCTTCTCCGGCTCATAGTCCCGCAGCGCACGCAGGCCAGCCGTTACGGCAGCGCCATGGCCCGCCTCGACTAGCTTGCGCACCAAGGCGATGCAGAACACCTGACCGGGCTTCTTGTCCTTCGCCAAGGTCGCGTTGGCGATCATCAGCTTGCACCCCGCGGCCTCGACCGCCTCGCAGCATGCCACGGCCCACGGCTCACGGGCTGCCAGCGCGGCGCGATAGACCTGATGGTTCGACACGCGGATCTGCGACCCGTTCACATGCACGAAGGCCCGCGCCTGTTCCGCCTTGGAGACGGTGGTGATCATGGCCGGTACTTTGTCGAAGCCGCAGATCGCCGCTGCATGGGCGCGGTGCTGGCCATCGATGCAGGAATAGAGCCCGCCCTCGATCGGGGCCAGCAGGACCGGGGCAAAGCGGGACCAGTGGAAGTTGGCGGCGATGCGACGGATCGCGGCCCAGTTGTTCGGTTTCAGCTCGCGCTGGTAGTCATCGTCCATGACGATCTTGCTGATCGGAATCCAGTCCAGCATCGGCGCGGGCTGATCGGCGGGGGTGACAGGTTCGCAGTTCTGCACGTCGATCGGGCGAAGCATGGGTCCAATCCTTTTGAGGAAAAGTGCCGGGCGGCTGGTCGATCCGCCCGGCTAGTTGCTGCTGCCAACAAGGAGCGCCCGGATTACCCGCCGGGCCGGGATGGGGTCAGGCGGTTGGTGCAGGCTTCGTCGCAGCCTTCACAGCCCACATCGCGGCATCCTCGATGTGCGTCTGCGCCAACGCCTTGAGGCGCGCGACTTCACCCGCCTTGCTGCTCAGCGGGTCATCGCCGTTGATCGTGTCGATCAGGTCGATCAGGTCGGCTGCCTGCCGCTTGATCTGCCCGACAAGGTCATCCCCGCTCGGGTTGAAGTTGATGCCGACGCGGTATTCGCCTTTGGTCATGTCAGTTCCTCTCTCTGTCGCTTGGGATGCCAGCCCGCGCGGGGCTGGACACCGAAGCGTCAGGCCTTCGGGTCGACCGGCGTGGTCGGCTCTTCGGGATCGGTCGGCTCTTCCTCGTCCTCGTCGTCTTCCTCCTCCTCGACGACCGCAGCCGCAGCGGCGCGCTCGGCATCGGAGGGACCGCCGACGCGGGGGCAGGAAGGGTTCAGCGAGTACAGGTATTCACCCGCATCGTTGGTGATCTGCACCTGCTGCGCCGGGTCGCACCCGGTGTCGCGGTAGCCGTTCGGTTCGTGATCCGGCAGGCCGAACGGGCCAGCGATGGCGGCGGTGGTGCCGAGCAAAAGCGCGGCCAGAGTCATCATGGTCTTCATGGCAGTGTCCTTTCGGGATGGGAGCAAATGCGCGAGGTGACCCGCCCGCGCTCGGGATGGGGTCAGGCTGCGCCCGCGAGACGCGCCTGCTATTCGGCGTGCTGGCGCGCGGCTTCCTCGGCCTGCATGGCGCTGGTGATCTCGTCGTCGGTGGCGGTGCTCACACGGTCGAGCGGCGGAAGGCCGAAGGGATCGGACTCATCGGCGGGCTTGTCGGCGCGGCTGCACACGATCTTGAGGCGCGCCATTTCGTCCGCCGTCAGCGCGTTCGTGGCGCGGCATTCCTTGCCCTCGGCACTGTTGAACCATGCCCGGAAATGATCGGTTCCGCGGTTCGCAGCGGCCTCAGCCAGCCGCAGCGCATCGGCAGGCGACAGCGGGGGAAGGTCCGAGGCCTTCTGCGTCTGCGCCTGCAAGACGGCCACACGGAAGGGCTTCCGGTTCGCCTTGCTCTCCGACAGCATCATGGTCAGGTCGCGCTCGATGTGGCTCATCGCGCGGATCCGGATGCCACCAACCTCCATGCCGCCCCATTTCACCTTGGGGTCGCGGTAGAGCGTCAGGGACTTGCCGACATAGGCCTTCGCGTCCGCGCCCCATGCTGCCACCATGACGCGGCACATCGACTTGCAGGGGCGGAACACCTTCGGGCTGCCCGCAAACTCCATCGAGACGGGCTGCTCCTGGCCGGGCGAAACCTTCACGGCGGTGATGGTGATGGTGATGTCACCGGCGATCAGGTCATCGGCGTTGATCTGGTCGCTCTTGGGGGCGATCACGGCGCTCATGTCAGACATACATCTGCTCCTCTATGCGGCGTTCGGTGGGGATCAGGGTGGCGTCGGAGGCCAAGGCCGCGGACCATGCGCGCAGCTTCTCGGTGATGCGGGCCTCGAACTCGGCGGCCGCTTCAAGGATTGCGGCCTGCACCTGCTCGTCAGGCCATACGCGGATGACAGCCATGGGCAGACCGCCGCTGTAGCTGATGAAGTCCAGCCATTGCCGTTCGCTCACCAGAAGCCCGGTCTGGCACTGCAGCAGGTATTCCTCGGGGATGGTCAGGCTGCCGGTGGCGACATGCTCCACGACCGTCTGAACCTGATACTTCTGGCGGCGTGACTTGCACTCGATCAGGCCGTCCTCGCCAACCAGACCGTCAGGGGAATAGCCGATGGCAAAGCCCCATTTGCGGTTGACGATGAAGCCCATCTCCTGAACCGGGGCGATGTGCTTCATGTATTCGACCTTCGCCCAGACCTCGTCGGCCTGACCGCGCAGCATGTCGTCGCTCACATAGACCGGCTCGACGTAGCGGGTGATGCGCTGCGCCAGCAGCTCGTAGACATGGGCGCGAGTCTTGTCGTTGTTCGCGACCTTGAGCGTCGGCGTAAGGATCAACTTCATCTCGCTGGCGGTCAGAAGCCCGCAGCGCGCGGCAAGCCACTCTTCGCTGCCTTGGATCAAGTCGGGGTGGTAGGTAATGTGGTCGGGGGTGAGGGCGTTCACATCGCACCCCCATTCCATGCGGTGAAGATCATCTCCATCGCAGTGCCGCCGAAGATGCCGCCAACCACCGCGAGGCAGTACATCGTGAAGTGCAGCTTGCGCTTGGCCTCTGCCTCCAGCGCCTCCTGATCGATCTGCGCCATGTCGGCGATCTGCGGCACCCACATCCGGCACCAGCGCACGGTCGCTCGGTCGACGGGGTTTGCGCTGAACTCCAGCACATCGATGGCGGCGCGGGTGGCCTCGTCATCGTAGGCGCCGGACTTGATAACCCGGCGCGCAAGGGCGAAGGCTGCCTCGTTGGTCAGGCAGTGGACGGTGGCCGGGGCGGTCATGCTGCGGCCTCAATCTGGGCGATCTGCGACTTGATCCGCTCGATCTCAGCCAAGGCTTCGGCTTCGCTGTGGGGCCAGCGGCCCAAGTTCATGTCCTCGCAGACGCTGTTCCAGCGGGCGCGCAGCGTGGCCAGCTTTTCCTCGCGCTCCGCCTTCTCACCTGCGGCGATGGCAACGTTGATGCACGCGGCGACGGCGGTGCCCGTGCCAGCGGGCAGGAAGAGCTTAACCGCCTCGTTGATGTTCTTGCTCTTGCCGTACAGCGAAACGACGCTGAAACCGTTGTGGTATTCGCCCGGCGCGTGCTCTTCGGCCTCGGCCTTGGCGATGTTTTGGATGCTGGCGTTGATCATTGGGGGCGCTCCTTACGCTGCGATTGCGTTGATGATGGCGGCATCTGGGAGCACGCGGGTCGCGTGGATTGCCCACGCTTCCTCGCTGTCGTGCTCGGTGATGATGCTTTCCGGGCCAGCCCACTTGCGCGCCGCGATGATCGAGTTCGTCACCATCGACGTGCGCCAGTGCGGAACCCAATCAGGTGCGCAGGCGCGGCGGTCGCTGACGATGTAGAGGCGGCTGGACATCTGGGTTTCTCCCGGCTGATGGGGAGAAACTACAGGGGACAAAAATCCCTGTCAACAAGAAAAGGGACAAAAATCCCCTAAAGATTTGCCGCTCACCGCACGGCCTACCGAGAATCACCACAAATGCGTTGTGCTGGTGGCGTGTAAAAAAGGCTTGCGGAAATTAAGACGCCGCCCTGAAAACGGCGTCTTGTGGGTTACTGGATCTGCCATCCCATAGCCAATCGTCGTTTCTTTGACGGTATGAGGATCTGCACTCGGACATAGACGCTGTCCCCGCGGAACTTCACGCTGATCACACGACCGGAAATGGGCATTTCCTTTGGATACTCTGCGATCTCTGCCGCTTCTCCCCTTGGCACATAACCAATAAGCCACCGTTCTGTACCGACGACTCCGATGGCGGCGATTGCGTTTCTGTCGTGCGGGTTAGATGGCTCGCGTTCCAGCGACAGGGTAGAGTGCCGCCCTGATGCTTTCGCGCTCTCAGCTGCTTTTGCGAACCGGGCGACGTCGGCGGCGCGATGAAACGATCCTGCCAGCTCCATCCACGCCTTCCAGCCAATCCAATCGCCATCGGGCTTGGGCTGATCTATCTCGAAGAGACGCTCCGACATCGCGTGGTCACACGCAGAGGTAAAGGTGTTCCTGGGTGTAGTCTGCAACCATGCGGCTCGATGCATACTCCGCCTTCATTCCGCGACGACCACACAGGCGGTTAGCCTCATCGACGAATGCTTGCGTGGGCTTTTCGTTGCCCCAGAAGCCCGGCCCCTGAAGCCCGACGCTGTCGCCGTTGAAACTGGAGACTACCGGCACCGCTTCAGTGGTCGTGCAGGAGGCCAAAGCGGCGGCGGCAAGAAAGGTGACGGTGACGATCTTTTTCATGTGGAAACTCCGTTGGTGGGAAAGTCGATTCTGCTCAAGGCTTTGTGTCTGCCGGAAATTCTTGGTGAACCTATGGCGCACGGCACTACATCTGCCGCTTTTTGTTCGCCCTCCGTTCTGCTATGGGTAGGCTGCCTCAATGGGGGTTTCAGTGTCAGGCTTTTTGAATATCAGGAATTCGCTCCTCAACATCGTCAACCTTCCGCACGGGCCTCAGCGTCTCGCCCTCGTGCAGCAGCTCGCAGAAGGTCACGCTCCGCTTCAGTTAGCTGAAGCCATAGCGCGGCAACCTCATCCCGATCCCGCGCGGTTGTGTCCCCAACCAGTTCATCCAGAGACAGCCCGAACACATGGGCAATCTTGATCGCGTCATCGACGTTGGTGCTTTGCGACTTGCCTTGGTTCAGCTTCTTTAGCTGCTCGTAAGACACCCCGGCCTGCTCGGCGACGTATTTCATCGTCCATCCGCGGGCAGCCAAGCTCTGAAGCAGTGCGTCTCGAAACGGCTTTGTCATGGGGATTTTTCTACCCCTCGCGCTGCCGCGCGCATAGGAGACAAATGTCCCTTGACAGTTGGGGGAAAAATATCCCCTATAGGGCCATGCAGACACACAGCATCACATCCGAGATCAAGGAACATGCCGACAAGCTCGGCATTGCTCCTGCCACGCTCACCAGCCGAGCCGTGCAGAACAGCAGGCTTTATCGCCACCTTGAGATGGGTGGCGATTGCACCACGCGGACGATTGATCGCATCCGCCAGTGGATCGCCGATCATCCGGCGAGCGAAGAACAGGCGAGGGCGTCCTGATGCCCCGTCGAGTGCTTGCATATCCGTCACCTCCGGCCGCCGTGGATGCCATAGACGCGGCAGACGTGTCTCCATGTGACTTGTCCGGGGGTTATGCCGTCGATCTGTCCGGCATTCTTTCCGGGCGGCGCTTCGACATGGATGCGATGCGGCGGCAGACCCCGCTGCGGTGGATGCAGTTCCTCCGCGCGCACTTCGACAGCCCGCGCACTGTCTCCGCGATGTTCGATGTCGACGACAGGACCAGCCGCAACTGGTGGAACGGCAAGCACGAGCCGCGCCTGTCCGCGATGCTGGCGCTGGTCAAGACCGCGCGCCCGGAAGCCCGGATCATGGTCGTGAACTTCATGTTGGAGGCGGCGTGATGGCTGAGACGAAGCTGAGCATCTTGGTCAACATCCAAGGTTGGCGTTGGCGGCTGGCGAAGATCTACCTGCACGCGGTTGCCCTGTTCTGGTCCGTTCGGGGTTGGCCCGGCGACGTTGACGCGGTGTCGGCCAGTGTGTCGCGCTTCGTCGTGGCTGGCATCAAGATCGGGACCCTCAAGAAATGACACGCCTCCCCGCGCGCCCGTTCCTACGGTTCCCCTGCGCGGGCAACTGACCCCGGCGGCAACCACTGCCGGGGATTTTCACAGAACGGTGCGCCACCTCCTCCCGGCGCGCCACGGGGCCGCCCGATTGCTGGGGGCGCGGGCGGCCCCAACAGTCCCCAGACGCCCCCTGTGAGATGCGATCATGCAGACAATCAGCGAAGATCAGAAGGCCCGCATCGCTGCAGAGGTTGCCGCGCGCTATGGCGTAATGTGCAGCCCCGATGTGGTGCAGGTGGTGCCGCGCGGGGTGTCGAGCTTTGCGGGCTATGTGTTCGAGGGCAACCAGCTCGTGCCCATCGTGAAGCAGGCGCGGGGTGAGGCGGCACGCAAGGCCATCAATGCATCGTGGCGCGAGGCCGCCCGCAAGAGCCGTGTCATCGCCGCCAAGGCGAAGGAAGTCGTGGGCCCGGTAAAGGGCGCTAAGTCATCGATCCAGATCGCAGCCGAGCTTCGGCGCGACCAGATCCGCAACCTTGCCTCGCAGGGCCAGACGCTGCCGCAGATAGCGGCCTACATGGGCATGAAGGAGCGCACGCTGGCGGCATACTGCTCTCACCACAAGATCGAGGTGGTCCGGCCGCCGCGGAAGGTCTCCACCGGCAACCCGAAGTGGAAGGAATACTCGGCCCGCGCCATCGCCTTCATCAGCGCAGAGCCGCGCACGATCGCGGAGATAGCTGAGTTCATGGGTATCGGCACCGATGCGGTGCGCCGGTTCTGCCGCCGCAAGGGCCTGACCTACCTGCGGACCATGACGCGGGAGAAGAAAATGACAAAGCGGGAGGCCAGCATTCTTCGCCGTCAGGAGCGGTTGGCGCAATACGAGGCGCGGCGCGTCAGGGTCGGCGAGCTGCATGATGCTGGCAAGGATGCCACTGAGATCGCTGCCATCGTCGGCTGGTCGCTCAGCGCGGTCAGGAGCGACCTTCGCAAGCTCGGCAAGGCCGGGAAGCACATCCGTGACGCCAAGCTGCGCGAGGCCTATGCGGGGCGTCTGGCCATTCGTCAGGAAAACGCCCGGCAGCGGCGCGAGAAGGTACTGGAGCTGCGCAAGGGCGGCATGACGATCCCGCAGATGGCCCGAGAGCTCGGGGCCAGCGAGTCTGCCATCCAGCGCGACATGGTGGCGCTCGGCCTGAGCGTGAAGGTTCACGTCGCGGGGTTCATCGGCAACCCGGTTTTCATGTGCAAGGTCCGCACGATGCGGGCGTCGAAGATGACCATCCGCGAGATCGCCGAAGCGACCAAGATCGCGAAGAGCACGATCTGCCGGATGATCAAGGCGCTGGAGGCCGCGTGAATGACCATCCGTGCAGCATTTGCGGCGCTTTTCCGGCGCCGTTCGGCTTCCGCCTTCCCGGTCCGCTCTCAGCCCTTCCGGCTGGCAAGCGCGGAACGCTCTGGGCCTGCGCTGCCCACCGCGACGATGCCGAACGCCGATGGGCTGGCGCTGTTGCAAGCCCGGCGTCTGGCGCTGCTGACCGAGGCGGCAAGGCAAAAGCACCTGCGCCGCAGCAAGCAGGCCTCTTCGATTGAGGCCAGCCTGCGCATCGTCACCCATCAGATCCTCAGCACAAGGACACGCCCCCATGCTTGACCAGAACCACATGAAAGAGACAGAGGCAGACCGCGCGGTTCGTGATGCGGCCTTCTCTGTCACGGCTGACGAGCTGCGCCAGTTCATCGAGCGCGCCGAGCAGCTCGAGGCGGAGAAGAAGGACATCGCCGAGCAGGTGAAGGAGGTGTTCGCCGAGGCCAAGGGTCGTGGTTACGACACCAAGATCATCCGCAAGATCATCGCCCTTCGGAAGCGCAAGCCGGATGACGTGGCTGAGGAACAGGCGATCCTCGACATGTACAAGAGCGCGCTGGGGATGGCGTGATGGGGGCGGCGGAACAAATTCCGGCGGTCGTTTCCAGCATCGCCATCACGATCCCAGGCAAGCCCTTCGCATGGCGGCGGGCGCGGTCTAACGGCAAGTTCCGTTTCAAGGACAGCCAGACGGAGGCGCATGAGGCCGCGTTGCAGGCAATTGTCCTGCGCGACGTTCCGAAGCCGCTGGAAGGGCCGCTGAGGCTCACCGTCAGCGCGGTGTTTGCCATTCCGCAGTCATGGTCCGCCAAGAAGCGCGCCGCCCACCTGTGGCGGCCGCACACCCAGAAGCCGGACCTGTCGAACCTCATCAAGCATCTGGAGGACGGGCTGAACCGCATTGCTTGGGGCGATGACAGCCAGATCGCCGAGTATGGGCCGTGCCGGAAGCTCTGGGGCGACCGCGATGAGACGGTTCTGATCATCGAGAGGATCGGCGCACAATGACCGACGCACCGACCCAATACCTGCCGATCCTCGTCCGCGATGGCGGCGTGACGGACTTCGAGCGCAAATTCTGCGCGTCCCTGATCAGGCAGGAGCGGGCGGGGCGGCGGCTGTCGGACAAGCAGGCGGCAACGCTGCGCGGGATCGTGGAGCGGTTTCAGCAGCGGGCTATGCGCGATGATCAGGTGGTTGAATGAGCGCTGCGCCGAAGTCAAAGCGCGAAGCCTTTGCAGACCGAATTTACCGCGGGCTCTGCACTGCGGCGGCTGAGGATGCAGTCGCGGTGGTAGCCGCCTGCGATTTCACACTTGAGCGCATCCAGGACAAGCTTCCCGCCCCGGAGATCGGTGCTGCTGCTCCGTTCTGGTCGAGCGCCAAGGACGAGTCCGCACTTTGGGCAGAGGTCGCCAGCGATCGGCAGGTGATCGGGATGCTCGTGGCCTGCCTCGACCGCATCAACGGCGCCAAGGCCGCACAGAGGGACAGGGAGGCCTTGCTGGTCGCCCTGTGGAACACGCTGCCCGCGGATAGACGGGCCGCCTTTCTCGCCAACGTAGCGGGACAAGGGACAGGAAAATGAGGCCGATGGACGACGAAGACCCCTTTAAGAACATCGTGCCTTTCCGTGCGCCGTCAGAGGAAGACAGGTTCCCGCCGGCCGAGGCCTACGCCAACGAGTTCGTCGAGCCTGCGCAGGTGCAGGTGGCACCGCTGAAGGCGACACCGTTCGTCTGGAAGGACCCAAAGACCATCCCGCCGCGCCCGTGGGTCTACGGCCACCACATGATCCGCAGGCAGGTCAGCGTGACCGTTGCGCCCGGCGGCGTCGGCAAGTCCTCCCTGACGCTGGTAGAGGCATTGGCGCTGGCATCGGGGCGCGACCTTCTCGGCGAGTGGGTGGGCAAGGAAGGGCTGCGCGTCTGGGCCTACAACCTTGAAGATCCGCGCGACGAGATGGAGCGCCGGGTGATCGGCGCGATGATGCATCACCAGATCAGGCCGGAAGACCTTGGCGCAGGGTCAGAGGGGGGCATGCGCCTCTACATCGACAGCGGGCGCGAAAGGCCGCTCTGCACGGCGATAGACGTGCGCGGCGAGGTCACCATCGTCCGGCCAGAGATCGAGGCGCTGGAGGCTGAGATCATCGCCCGCGACATCGACGTGATGATCATCGACCCTTTCGTCTCCAGCCACAGGGTCAGCGAGAACGCCAGCGGGGCGATTGACCTCGTGGCGAAGGAGTGGGCGCGGCTGGCAGATAGAACTAACTGCGCCATCGAGCTTGTGCACCACACGCGCAAGACAGGCGGCGTGGATGCGACGACAGAAGACGGGCGGGGGTCCACAGCCCTTGTCGCCGCCGCCCGTTCTGCCCGCGTCCTGAACAAGATGGACGCGGAGACGAGGGAGAAGGCTGGGCTTAAGGATGACCCTGCCACCATCTTCGGAATCGACCGCGACAAGGCCAATCTTGCGCCCGCCGGAGCGCGGGCTTGGATCAGGATGGCCTCGGTCGATCTGGGCAATGGTGACACGGTCGGCGTGGCGGAGCGGTGGGAGTTCCCCGATGCCTTCGCAGGAGTGCAGGTGAAGGACCTGTTGGCGGTCCAGAACGAGATCGAGCGGAGGTGCAATTCGGGCCGCCCGCCGCGCTTCTCTGACAAGTCTGGCGACGACTGGGTCGGCCACATCGTGGCCGAGTTCCTTGAGTTGGACGCCGAGGGCGACAAGCGCCGGATTCGCAAGATCGTCTCCGATTGGATCAAGTCTGGCGCCCTCGTCAGGGCTGAGATTGAGGACGAGCACCGCAAGAAAAGACCGTGCGTTGAGGTGGGCGAATGGGCAACGGAATGACTTGCGCCAGTGCTGAAAAATGGACTGGCGCACTACTGGCGCAACTGGCGCAAATCGCTGGTCTGCGCCAGTGCGCCAGTGTGGGTATATCCTACGGATATATACCCCACGCTGGCGCTCACTGTCGCAACATGACCTGCACCGGCGCAGAGGTGGCGCAATGACCAGCATCGCAGAACGCAAGCGCCGCCGCCGGAAGCGCTCCCGGCAGATCACGCTTTCCGGCGGCGAGACGCGCCCACAGACGGATCGGCAGAACCAAGGCAAGAGGACCGACATGATCGACGAAACCACCACCGTGATCGAGGCTCGGACCCGCAGGCTGGCACCGCTAGGGCAGGCCGCGCAAATCCTCGCCCGGTCGGACATGGCCGGGTGCGAGGTCGGGATCGCGCTGCTGCTGGACAATCTGGCCGGTTGCGAGCGGGCGGACCTGTGGGGCGCGGTCAAGCACATGCGCCGCGTGTGGGCCGCCTATGACCGAGCCTTGGGCGCACCGAACCGCCACCCCGTCTGTCTGCGCATCCTTGCCCCCGTTGACCCCATGACTGCCAGCGCGTCGGACCCTGCGCCGGATGATCGGCCAGAAGAGGAACGCTACCGCAGCGCCATCAGCGCATTCATGGCCCTGCAAGGGTGGCTGGGATATGCCGATGGGCGCGCACGCTCTGCCTGTATCGCCGCAGTTGTGGACGATGCGAGCGTGTCGGATTGGGCTGGGGTGAAGCTGGCGCTGGCCTGCGTGGCTGATGGGCTTGCGGGCAGGCAGGTCTTGTATCGGGGGCGTTGACACATCGCAGGATGTGGTGCAACTTCTGTACACTGCATGGGCACGGCACTCTGAAAAGGGTTCCGTGCCCTGATCATTTCCGGGACAGGCAGCATGTCAGGTTGGCACAAGACGAGCCGACATGCGCGGGGTTATGGCAGCAAGTGGGTCAAGCTTCGGGCGCTGATCATGCAGCGCGACAGCTACCTGTGCCAACCATGCTGGCGCATCGGCAGGCCAACGCCAGCGACATCGGTCGACCACATCAAGCCCAAGGCAATGGGCGGCACCGATGATCCTAGCAATCTCGAATGCACCTGCGATGACTGCCACAAGGCCAAGACCAAGGCCGAGGCAGCGCAGGCACAAGGCAGGACAGTGAAGCAGCGCCTCGGCTTCGATGAAGGAGGCAACCCCATCTGGCCTGAGTGAGGGCAGGGGGGGGGTATGCAATCTTGCAGACCGAGGGGCTGGGGGACCGGCGTGGGGGTTTTCTTCACACAAATGGCAAGGTTTCGATATGGGCCAGCGCGGCAAAACCTCTTCGGCGGCGCTTGAGGTCGCTGGCGTCGGCGTGCAGGCCGTTCAGGTCATTCGCCGCCCCGATGCGCCGCTCGATCTGACGCCGGAAGAGGCCGATGTCTGGGTCGAGACGGTCGACGCGATGCCCGCGGATTGGTTTCAGCGGGAGACGTGGCCGCTTCTTCGCCAGTGGTGTCGACATACCGTCACAGCTCGGCGTGTGGCGCAGATGATTGACACGGCATCGGCGCGCGAGGAGATCAACGTGGCCGAGATGAAAGATCTTCTGGGCATGCAGGCCAAGGAGTCGTCGGCGCTGAAGGCTTTGGCGGCCTCGATGCGCATTTCGCAGCAGGCCAGCTATTCGGCGCGGGGCGCGGGCGGCGAGAAGTCTCGCCGCAGCCCGATGAAGCGGCCTTGGGAAGCGTGAAGAGACAGCCTTCGCCGCGGACCCGTGGCGAGCGCAACATCGGATGGGTGGAAACCTACTGCCGCATCCCGGAAGGCCGTGACGTTGGCAAGCCGGTCCGGCTTCGCGAATGGCAGAAGGCCGAACTTCGGAGGATCTACGACAACCCGGCCGGGACGCGCCGGGCGATTCTGAGCTTCGGCAGGAAAAACGGGAAGACGGCGCTCTCATCGTTCATCATGCTGCTGCACCTCTGCGGCCCCGAGGCGCGACCGAACAGCCAGCTTTTCAGCGCGGCGCAGTCGCGGGATCAGGCGGCGATCCTGTTCGCGCTGGCGGCCAAGGTGGTGCGGATGTCGCCCGATCTGGCCGCCGTGGTTGTGGTGAGGGACACGGCAAAGCAGTTGGCCTGTACGGAGCTCGGCACGCTCTACAAGGCGCTGTCAGCCGATGCCTCCACCGCATATGGCCTTTCCCCTGTGCTGATCATCCACGACGAGCTTGGGCAGGTGAAGGGCCCGCGGTCGGAGCTATACGAGGCGCTGGAGACGGCAACGGGCGCGCAGGAAAACCCGCTGTCGATCATCATTTCGACGCAGGCGCCGACCGATGCTGACCTGCTGTCGTTGCTGATCGAGGACGGGCTGAGCGGGAAAGACCCGCGGGTTGTGGTGTCTCTGCACACCGCGCCGCAGGATATGGACCCGTTCAGCGAGGAGGCGATCCGCGCAGCGAACCCGGCGTTCGGTGACTTCCAGAACGCGCAGGAAACGATGGCGATGGCCGAGGACGCGCGCCGGATGCCGTCGCGGGAGGCGGAATACCGCAACCTGATCCTCAACCAGCGCGTCGACATGAACGCGCCTTTCGTAAGCCAGTCATCCTGGGCGGCCTGCGCCGCGCCCGTGGTGGAAAGCTTCAAGGGCCTGCCAGTCTACGCGGGCCTCGACCTTTCGGAGGTGTCCGACCTTACCGCCTTCGTGGCAGTCGCGCCTGTAGATTCCGTCTGGCACGTCAAGCCGACCTTCTGGCTGCCGTCCCGCGGGCTGGCAGAGAAGGCACGTCAGGACCGCGTGCCTTATGACCTGTGGCACCGCGAAGGTCTGTTGCAGGCCACGCCGGGCGCGACGGTCGAATACGAGTACGTCGCGGCATTCCTGTGGGACTTCTGCGAGGCCAATGACGTTCGGAAGATCGCCTTCGACCGATGGAACTGGCGGCACCTTAAGCCGTGGCTGGCAAAGGCTGGCTTCACCGATGCGCAGCTTGACGAGGGCGGCCTGTTCGAGCCGATGGGGCAGGGGTTCCAGTCGATGTCGCCCGCGCTGCGGGATCTGGAAAGCGCTGTGCTGAACAAGCGCATCGCACATGGCGGGCACAAGGTCCTCGACACATGCGCCCGCAACGCAACCGTGCAGGCCGATCCTGCAGGCAACCGAAAGCTGTCCAAGATGAAATCACATGGCCGGATCGACGGGATGGTGGCGCTTGCGATGGCAATGAGCGTGGCGGGGACGTGGGAAGCCACTGAGCCTGCAGCCTTCGAATACACGGGATTGTAAGCAATGGGCCTGATGGACATCTTCTCGCCCGCCAACCGGCGGGAGCGGGCGGCTGCGCGCATTGAGCCGCCTGTTGTCGCCGCGTCCGAGAACAGTGTCCAAAGCGAAAGCCAGTGGAAGGGCCTTGCTGTTGGCGGCGTTTCCAAGGCGGGTGTGCGCGTCACCGAAGGCACAGCGCTGTCGATCCCGGCAACGCTGCAGGCGCTGCGCATTCTGTCGGGCGTCTTTGCGATGACGCCGCTGCACATGTACCGCAGCACGGAGTCCGGCCGAGAGCGGGCATCGGATCGCCCGGAAGAGCTTCTGCTTTCGAGGCAGCCGAACAGTCACCAGTCGGCCTTCGACTTCTTCGAGTTGATGATGCAGGACATCCTGCTGACGGGGAACTTCTACGCCTACGTTTCGCGCGACTTTCGGGGCAATGCACGCGCTCTGACGCGACTGAAGCCCGGCACGGTTGTGGTTGCGGAGTTCTTTGACCGGGCTGAAGGGCAGATTCTGTTCTATGACGCCACGCTGCCAGATGGGACCAACGAGCGGTTCGCATCGCGCGACATCTGGCATGTGAAAGGAATGAGCCGTGACGGGCTCTGTGGTCTTAACCCGATCCGGTTCGCACGTGACGCCATCGGCGGTGCAATCGCCACCGGCGATCATGCAGCACGGTTCTGGCAGAAGGGCGGGCGTCCTTCGACGGTGCTCACGACATCGAACAAGGTCTCTTCTGCCGACAAGACCAAGATCCGCAGTGACTGGACCAACCTTTACGCTGGCGCGGATGGCGACATGATCGCTGTTCTTGATCAGGACCTGAAGGCAGAGTTCCTGACCCATGACCTGAAATCGAACCAGTACCTTGAAACGCGGCAGTTTCAGGTTGTGGATCTGGCCCGCGTCTGGGGCGTGCCACCTCACCTGATCTTCGATCTCAGCAAGGCGACGTTTGGCAACATCGAGCAGCAGTCGCTGGAGTTCGTGATCTATCACCTCGGTCCGCATTACGCCCGAGTTGCTCAGGCTGCGACCCGTCAGTTCGCACCGATGGGCCTCTACTTCGAGCACATCACCGACGCTCTGGTGAAAGGCGATCTCAAGAGCCGGATGGAAGCCTACTGGCTGCAGCGCCAGATGGGCATCGCCAACGCCGACGAGCTGCGTGCGCGTGAGAACCAGAACAAGATCCCCGGCGCTGCGGGTACGGAATACTGGCGGCCCGCGAACATGGCGGTTGCTGGTGAGCCCGTCGCCAGTGCCGGAACTGCCCCGTCGCCATCGGATGATGCGTCCGACGATCAGGTCGATGACGACGCCGACGAAGACACGGAAGGAACCACGCCATGAAGCAGGACGCAGCAGCGGTCATCGCGGCGATCCGCGCCACGCCTTGGGCGATCCTGCCCGAGTACCTTGAGGCCATCGAGGCCATCGCAGCCCGTGCGCTGGACGACGACATCCTCAAACTAGTGGCAGCCGATGGGCATGAGGCCCGGATGGAAGCGGCTCGGATGTCGGTTGCGGCAGTCGGCACGCGACTGGAAGGCTCCATGATGAGCACGTTCCGCGATGGAACAGCCCTCATCCCGATCGTCGGAACGATCTTCCCGCGCGCCTCGATGATTGGCGCCAGCACGGGGGGAACGGCTCTCAGCGAAGTGATGCACGATATGCGTGTCGCGCTGCGCAGTGATCAGGTCGAGCGGATTGTGATGCTGGTGGACAGCCCCGGCGGCGTCGTGTCGTCGCTGGGGGAAGCTGCAGATGGCATCCGTGCCGCTGAGAAGCCGGTCACGGCTTTTGTTGCTGGCATGGGTGCATCGGCGGCCTACTGGCTTGCCTCGCAGGCCCGCGAGATCGTGTTGGACCGCTCCGCTTCGGTCGGATCGATAGGCGTGGTCGCGACGGTCAGCCGTCAGGAAGGCCCGGACCAGAATGGCCGGCGTGCCTATGAGATCGTCAGCTCTGGCGCTCCGCTGAAGCGGCCGGACGTTTCGACCGACGAAGGGCGCGCCGCGATCCAAGCCGATGTCGATGCCATAGAGGAGGTCTTCGTCGCTGACGTGGCCGCTGGCCGGAAGGTCGACATGGACAAGGTGCGGAAGCAGTTCGGGCAGGGCGCGATGGTGCCCGCTGCACGCGCCGTTGCTGCAGGCATGGCTGACCGGATCGGCTCGCTGGAAAGCGTGCTGGCCTACGGCACCAAGGAATCCGGGCGCACCCGGCAGAACAATGGGGGCAGACGTGCGCTGTATGCCGCCGAAATCGAGACGCGGCGGCGAGCCGCAGAAAGAGGCTAAAATGGACCGTATCACGGCCCTGCGAGCCCGCCGCGCGGGCATCATCGACCAGATGGAGGCCCTTGTGGCGTCCGTGCCGGAAGGTGAGGACATGACCGCCGATCAGGTGGCCCAGTATGAGGCCCTGAAGGCGGAAGACGACAAGGTTGCGGCTGAGCTGTCCCGCGCCGAAGATCTGGAGCGTCGTCGCGCTGCTGCTGCCAAGCCGGTGGCTCCGCTGCCCGGCCCGACCGCGCCGCAGGCCACCGTTCCGGCCCAGCCCGCAGAGAAGGGCATCCGGTTCGCCCGGATGGCTCGTGCGCTGGCCGCCTCCGGTGGCATTCCGCGCCTTGCCCAGGAGCAGGCCGAAGCATGGGGCGACTCCGGCCTCTTCGCGAACCAGAACATGACCAATGGTGCTGCGGGTGGCTTCTTGGTCCCCGAGGATGTGTCCTCGGAGATCATCGAACTGCTGCGTCCGCAGTCGGTGATCATGCGCGGTGGCCCGCGTGTGGTGCCGCTGCCCAACGGCAACCTGACCATGAACCGGCAAGCAACCGGGGCGAACTTCTCCTATGTTGGGGAACAGCAGGACATCCCGGCCACGGCAATGACCCTCGGTCAGGTAAAGCTGTCCGCGAAGAAGCTGACCGGTCTGATCCCGATCTCCAACGATCTGCTGCGCTCGGCCTCGGTTGCGGCCGACCGTCTTGTGCGCGATGACATCGTAGAGGGCTCCGCTATCGCGATGGACACGGCGTTCCTGCGCTCGGTCGGTGGCGACAACGCACCGCTCGGCCTGCGCCATCAGCTGACCGGCACGCCCTTCGCTGCGACGAACATCCTGACCGTCACCGCTGGCAACACGCTGACGACGATCACGGGTGACCTCGGCCGCATGGAACTGGCTCTGATGAACGCCAACGTGCCGCTCGCTGGCGCGGCATGGGTGGGAGCGCCTCGGACGATGATGCGGCTGATGAACATCCGGGACGGAAACGGCAACTTCGCCTTCCCGGAGATGCAGAACGGCAACCTGCGCGGCAAGCCGTTCTTCACCACCACAACCGTGCCGATCAACCTCGGCGGCGGCTCGGAGTCGGAGCTGTACCTTATCGCCTTCCCGCACGTTCTGGTGGGCGAGCACTCGGGCCTTGAGATCGCGACCTCGACGGAAGCGGCCTACAAGGACTCGACCGGCACGATGCAGGCCGCGTTCAGCCGCGACGAGACCGTGATGCGTGCCATCCAGCACCACGACATCGGCCTGCGCCATCTGCCCGCTGTCGCGATCCTGACCGCCGTCAACTGGGTTGACGCCTGATCCTGACGGGCCGGGGCAACCCGGCCCGTCTTTCCATCCCCTGATCATGGCCTTGACGGCCTGGAGGTTCTAAAATGACGACCCAAATTCGCGACATCGGCGCGCTGATCAAGGTTGATCGCGCCGCCGCCAACACCGTCATCACCGCTGGTGGTGGTGGTGACAACACCGAAGTGACCGGCATCACGCTTGACCGCGCCGCCATGGGCTGGCCGGAAAGCGCTGTGCTGGCGATCCCCTTCACCGCCACGCTGGCCGCCGGGCAGAGCCTGTCGATTGGCTACACAGTGCAGGAAGGTCAGGCCTCGGGCCTCGGCGATGCCGCTACGCTGGTGACTGCATCCCCGGCTGTCGTTGCAAGCTCGGTCGGCGGTGGCACGGTCACCGGCACCTTCGAGGTGAACTTCTCGCTGCGTGGCGCTGGTCGCTACTTCCGCGCGAACTGGACCCCGAACCTCAGCGCGGCAAACACTGACACCGCAGCTCTCTCCGCCGTGATCGTCACCGGCGGCGCGAACCGGCTGCCGCAATGATCCGGGTCCGCTTTGCGAAGGGCTGGCGCATGTACCAGCCCGGTGAAACCGCTGCTTTCAGCGAGGACATCGTGACCCAACTCGTTGCTGCCGGATTCGCGTCCGTAGTGGATGAGAAGGCGGAGGCCGCTGCCGAAAAGGCAGCTGCCAAAGCCGCCGCCAAGGCTGCTGCGGAGGCGAAAGCGGCTGCTGAGGCCGAAGAAGCCGCAGCGAAGAAGGCCGCGGAAGAAGCCGCCGCCGCCGCTGCTGAGGCCGAGGCAAGAGCCGCGGAAGAGGCTGCAGCTGCCGCTGCAAAGGCCGCGGAAGAAGCAGCCGCTGCCAAGGCCAATGCGACCAACGGGGAAGAGCGTTGACATGACGCTTACCCTGATCACCCCCCCGGCCTCCCCAGTTGTTCCTCTCGCTGATCTGAAGCTGCACCTGCGCGTCGATCATGCCGATGAGGACGCGCTGATCGCGCAGCTCGAAGCGGCAGCGGTCGGCTATCTGGACGGTTGGAGGGGTGTTCTGGGCCGCGCGATCCTGTCTCAGGTCTGGCGGCAAGAGTTCTGCGCTTGGGGCACGCTGCCGCTTGCGCTTCCCGACGTGTCGAGCGTGATCGTTACCTACCTCGATGCCAACGACGCCGAGCAGCCCGCCACCTCTGCGGATCTGCGCGCCGTGCCGGGTGGTGTTGTGGTGGATGCCGACGGCCCGTCCGCGTCCAGGATCTTCGTCAACATGACCTGTGCCATGCCGTTGGCGCACCTTGCTGTGACGCGGACCGTGATCAAGATGCTTGTCGGCCACTGGTACAACCATCGCGAGGCCGTCGCTGGTGGGGCCATGGACAGCGTTCCTATGGCTGCTGAGGCGTTGATGGCCTCCCTGCGCTGGAACCGGCTGTGAAATCGTCGGCGGTCAAGATCGGCAACCTCGACCAGCGCGTCACGCTGCAGCGCTTCACCGAGACACCGGACGGCATCGGCGGCGTGACCCGCACTTGGGCTGATCTGGCGTCCGTCCCAAGGGTCTGGGCCCATGTACAGCCTCGCCTTGGCAGCGAGGGCATGGAGCAGGGCCGGGTCAATGCAACGCTGATGGCGACGTTCACCATTCGCTATCGCGCGGACATCTCTGAACTGGACCGGATCATCTGGAAGGGTGAGCCGTGGAACATTCGCAGGATCATGCGCACATCGCAGCGCGAGCAGTTTCTTGAGGTCGATGCCGAGCGCGGGGTCCACCAATGACCGTCGAGATCCGCGGCATCGATGACGTTCGCCGGGTCCTGCGTGACGTGATGCCGAAGGAAGCGCGCCTTCTTTCGCGGCAGACGGTCAAGGACGTGGCCGACGAGATCGCGTCAGAGGCGCGGTCCATCATGCCAGTGGACGAGGGCAAGATGCGCGCTGGCACCCGCGCCCGCGCCGAACGCGACAAGGACGGCGAGGCTCGCGCCTCTGTTCGTGTCCGTAACGCCTTCTACTGGCGGTTCCTCGAATACGGCGACGGGCCGGATGGCATCGAACATGCGTTCTTCATGCGGTCGAAGGAGAAGGTGATGCGCAACATCGACACCATCGCCACGAAAGCCTTCGTCAAGCGGCTGGCGGCGCGCATCGCGAAGGTGGCGGGGCGCTGATGTCGGGAGAAGTCGCAATCCAAGGGGCGCTGCACAGCGCTCTATCCGCGCTTGGCCTGACGGTCGTCGATCGCGGGAAGCAGGCCGCAACATGGCCCTATGTCGAGGTGGGCTTCATCGTGATGAACCCATCCGACACGCAAACCGAAACGGGTTTCGATTATCTGGCCCGCATCCATGTGCGGTCGCGGTCAGAGAGCATGCGCCAGACGA
>Ga0209278_1000657_pt1 | contig 24695 bp, 31 predicted proteins | sample JI81BgreenDNA_FD_187504 | JGI IMG/M metagenome (GOLD analysis project Ga0209278, IMG submission 187504) | Wastewater effluent complex algal communities from Wisconsin, to seasonally profile nutrient transformation and Carbon sequestration -... | ecosystem: Engineered > WWTP > Effluent > Algae...
TCGCTTATCGCCCCGTGATACAAACCAGTCAAATTATCATGAACTGTCGTTCCAACACCCTTGCTTTCTTTCGAAATAAATCCCCAAATAGAAGTTAACGGATCGCTAACTTGAACTGCTCCATGACTCCCGGCTGCTCCAGCATGGCTCATAGGAGAAATCATTCGTCGATCAACAGGAGCAGCGGAAAGAGGATTGCTATTCGGGTGGTCACGAATGTGCCCATGAAAAGCACTCATTTTCCAAATCACTCCTCGAGTTTATTTTTTAGAGTAAAAAAATGGAAACAAATCAATTTAAAGCTCATAGTAAAATTCCTTTATTCTCATTCTTTCTTTACAGTCATTCTTTCTGTCAATCTTACCAAGTCCTGTAAATCCGCTCCATCGTAATCATCGATAAATTCCAAAAGTTTATTTCGTAACACTTCAGCCCGCTCGATTTTAGGCTCGACATGCATCGACCAATATTCATTAAAAAACTGGTCAATCTCTTCACCACATTTCTTTTCCCTCTCTTTAAATTGGTCTTCAGACAGATCTTCAGCTTTCAAATCTTCTATTAATTCATCATAACGTTTCTTAGCAGTTTTCTTGGCCTTCTCTATTTCTGTATTGACAGTTGTTCTCATCGTAATCAAATCCGTTTTCAATACATCGATATCCGCTTCAGAATTATACACTCTGATTATCTCCTGTAACTCCTTCTCATCGATCACATGACCATCAAATGCATCTACTAGACACGCCACAACTTTTCCATTAGAATCCATATCTCCAAAGCTTACCCATTTTGTCCCTGGAAAAGCGGCCAAATTCTTATATTCAGCTACCACTTGCTTCTTCCGCGTCATTTTCGACTTTTTATTTTGATTAATCTATAGATTAATTTTCATTTTCTTCATCTGAAATATCGAAATCGTCCTCTCCTGGTTCAATTGCACCATATCTAGATTCAAACTGTGCCACAGTATATTCTTGATTTCCATTGAAATAATCTCCATCGATTCTCAAATTTTTTCCAGCGTAGCGCATCGCATTAGCTACTTCTTCTGGAGTGGGTAATTGCCGATAGATACCATTATTAGTTTCGGAGCCAATTTGAAAACGAACTGGATAACCAAGTCGATCTTTAAAATATTTCATCGCCGCCTGGACATTTAAATGAATAAAAGTCCAATGAACAATTCCAACAATTATATGTGCATGAATCAGCGGTTTGGCATTCTTCCCATTTCTTTCAATTACTCCCTCCATCGCCACTGGCAGCTGAAGATATTTCTCTACTGCTTCCAACGGAGCCATATCCATTTCTGGACGATTGGCTCCTTTATAAGCCTTGAAAGAAATAATTTTAGCCAGATCTTTCGAATTGGCAAAGAGATTCATAATGGCGTGTTTGAAATTTGCCACTCCTTCTTCTCCTCCAATTGCTTCAAAGGTTTTATTTGAATTAATCGTTAAAAAGAATCCAGAGCCATTCTTCTTTCTTCCTTTCAAATGCTCCGGATTATTATATCCCGGCGGCATTTTAATTTTTAATTTGTTAATAAAATTAAAATCATCTTATTAACCGAAGAACTGAGACGCCAACATCGTCCCCGCCGTACTGCCAGCATAGGTAATCGCCACCTGCTTCGCTCCATCCGACCACCCAGGGCGCTCACCTGTCAAGACAGAATAGGCTGCCACCGGGACAACACCACGAGCTGTCATATCTACAGCTACACCGCCACCATAGCGGCCAATTGCTGACGGAAGATAAGGCTTGGTGGCATACTCTCCAGCTGCACTCAATCCAGCAATAACAGCCATAAACAGATTTCCATCGACAGAACCAACCACTGGAGCTTGCACTCGTCCATACTTCTGATCGAGAAGACGATTCAGGACATAAACTCCTGCTCCCGCCCCGACAGACTTCTCAACAGCTCCCATCCGGGAAGACTGCGCCTGCATCTCCATCCGCTGCATCCGGCCCAAAAGCTGAGACATTTTGCCTCTTCTAACTTAGTCTTTATTATTTAAAGATTAAAAACTTTGATTATCACTTTTTTTAATATGATTAATTCATTTTATTCATTAATTCCATCGCTCGTTGGAATTCCACAGAGTTTACAGATGAATTCCCCTGTCCTGGAGGTAACTGGACTTGAGTTGATTGAACAGGTTGAGGAATGGTTTGATTTCTTCCCTGAGGAGATGCCGCCTGCTGATTCTTCTGAGAATTTAAACGGTACACATTGATTACATTCTGACCAGTTGCAATCAAAAGAGCTCTGATTGGAGTGATTTCAACTCCAAATTGCTCTTCAACTCCATATTCCAACTCAATCAGCTTTAAACACAAATTAATTTCCGGCGACGCCATATTTGCCTCTGTCAATCCACTCAAATCAACTCCAACTTTCTCCGCCAGGGTCTCAGTCAATTTCGATGCTCCAAAATATGCATTGGTATAAAGCTGTGGAGCTACATTTCCCTGAGCCTCTAGAAGCATATCCCCATGAAATCCTTCAACCTCTTCCAAAGGAAGATTATCCAAATACTGATATTTTGGCGACTTCCAAATGTCTAAATCTGGAAACAATAATTTGCCCTTTCGAATTCGTCGTTTAATAACTGTAGCTCTCATCATTTGTTCCGGCGTTTGTTTAATTGTAATAGTGCCATCTGGTTGTTCCGTCATCATCAGATCGGCAATATCTACCTCTTCTTCCTCCATTTTAATCAAAGATTATTTGAAAGAGTTGCTCAAAAAGTAATAGTTCGTCTATATGCTCCTGACTAATAGAAGTCAGGTAAAATTTACTCTTCAAGGTTTCCACCTTGACCTCTAACGGATGTGGCTTAAGTTCTTCCTGATAAAATTTGCCAACCAAATCAAAAGTCAGACACGGAACAGAGCTATAGACGAAATAATTAGCCCCTGTTTTCTTGAGGAAGACACTCAATTTATATTTGGTCTGTTCGAAGAGCTTGAGACGTTCTTCTGGCTGCATAAATATAAATTGACAGACAGTTTTACTTTTTTTGGAAATTGAAAACTGTCTGTCAATTTATATTTATGCAGACGAGTACAGATATACAGGGCTATGACCCTCTCGACACAAGTCCAGGAGGAGCTTATGCCGAGGGCGGCGAGTTGATTTTGCTATACGGGGTCAGTCGAAGTGGGAAGACTCATATGGCAAAATTTCTAACTTGGCTCTGGGTAATACAAAAGAAACTGTTCGATTTCGTGTATGCATTTAATGGAGGGCCAAGTCGCGGCTTGGAGACGATTCTCCGGCCAGAATTAATTTCTCCAGTCGACTTAGAAAAATTTAAGAAATTTCTAGTAGTCACTAAGAAATTATTCCAAAAGGGGAAAAGAACTTTGTTGATATTAGATGATATAGGCGGCTGTCGGCCTATTTTTGAGAAACCGGCTTTAAAGAGTTTCTGGACTACATATCGACATTATGGAGTAACTATTCTAGCCTGTACCCATATTTACACTCAGATTCCTAAGGATTTCAGAGTTCAAGTAAATGTCTGGATGATCATGGCTCAGCCGTTGGACGATGATGAGCTGAAGAGAGACTTGGCTAAATATGCAAAGCAGGGACAACAAAAGCTTTTCTATCGTCTATTGGATATGGTGGCCGATGATGCAAATAAGTTTATGTGCCTAGCATGTGATATACAACGAAGGGAGTTCCAATGGCTGAAAGCGGCAGTAGAAATACCTCCGTTTAAGTTATGAACATTTTAACTTTCCTAAAAAATTTTTCTCCGGTGATTCTCGTTTCCATCGATTTTGAATTATCTGGAAATGACTTTTTTGGTCTGAACTACTCCGAAGCAGTGTCGTAGATTAAAATGGGGTATTTGAGACCATATTGTCATTCATGATTGGTTATCCAAGAAAATAAAATTAGTATTTTTTCAGCCCTGGAAAATGATTTTTAAAAAATGGATGAGATAAGACGTAAACGACAAGATGAATCCTTACGGTAGTTCCAGTTGGACAACTGCTTTCGGGTCAACCCCACAGGGTCGGAACACTGTTACTGGGACAATAATGTCTCCAAGTCATCAGGTTCAATTTGAAGTGAATGAGTTGGGAGAGAAGCTGGTTCCAATTGTTCAACAGCGGGTTTTCAACAACATTCGAAATGAAATGACCACTGATGAGAGGGTAGCTAAGAATTGTTGGAAAAATGATGTCGATAAGTTCTGGACAGCATACTTTAAGACACAGGGTGTCCAGCGGTCGTTTCTCAATCTTATTCTTAATGTCCGTGATGTTGTAAGCAATAATTCCCTGGTGAAAATTGCTGAAGACTTACCTTTCGCCAATTTCAATGGAATTCTTATATTGGTGTTGGACATTCTAGATCAGATTGAAAAAGAAAACGTTATTTGTGATGATTTATACGAATGGCGTTTAAAGCTAAAGGAGGCCATGGGATTAAAAGGAGCGAATCAATGGGAGACGATTAAAGCTCGGGTCAATGTTTATGATGATTTTTATAGTAAATATACCGCGGAGGTAGAATGGGCCGATCAAGCTTTCTGGTTGATTTCTGAAACTACTGATATGATTCTCACCACAATTTAAAATTTATGATAAATTAAAAAATGAAATTTAAAAAATAAATCATACAGAAATGAAACTTACGAGTTTTTCTTTGCAATTGAAATGGATCCTCCGAATTATCATGATATCACTGCCAATAAGCTTTCCGAGCTTATCCATGACCTTCCCACTGAATCTCTAGATAAGCTGAAGGATATCGTTTGTGGGGTCGAAACGGCGATTAAGGCTGCTATATTCTTCTATCAGATATTGGACGCTGAGGGAGTCGCCGCGGCAATTACCGCAGTGAACTGCATGTCTAAGTCTGAATTGGTCATGACGACTGCAGCGAGGCTCAAGGTTATGCACGATCGTCACCAGATCAGTGACGAACAACATCGCGCTTACGGGAGTATTTTGGCTCAGAATCTGATGGATCTAGCCAAGGGACAGGGGGAAGCTATTGACGGTGGGTCTGCTGCGATTACTCGGTATATCGCTGGATTGAAGGAGCGCGAAAAGAAGAGGGAACAGGAGCAGAAGGAGGCGTTTGCCGATCTTGAACGCCAAATGCTCGCTCGGCGTGATGCGGCGGCTCATGAGATGGAATCGACAGAGAAGGAAGAGCTGCCGGCTAAGAGTCCGAAGTGAAGAGTTTTTAAAAAGCTTCTATATCCAAAATGAAATAGAAACAGCCTTGTGATCGGATCCCTGGACGGTAATCGGTTCTTCTGGATCGATTTCTTTTATTACCTCTTCGTTAACCCAGATATAATCAATTGTGCTCTCCGTGGATGGTTCGGTGATAACTTCACAACAGCTGGAATTATTAGGATAATACGACAAATTATATTGCTCAAGATATTCCGCCACCCTGAACCCGGACCAACTCCTCTTAACGTCGATATTGAAATCTCCGGTAATAATTACATTCCCTAGAGTGGCAACCACATCATTATCGGTAATGATCTTCCTGAGATATTCAATGATTCTTTCAACGCCGACCTTACTCGCCTCCTCGCTCTCGAATCGATTGAATCCGGGGGCATGGATATTGAGGAGCCAGAACGTCTTCCCCGGGCAGACGTTGATTTGAGTCAAGTTATACGGCTTGTGCTTTCCGGCGAGACAGATCTTGACCTCTGGATTAATACACACTACGTCGGAACGACGGAACATAACCGAAAAGAGTTTCGGGTGATAATAGTTGTGAAGAGCACCAGCAGTCCCATCTTCAATATAAATCATCATATTACCAATTTCCTTTGTGCTATAATAACTAAACCCATGGTTTGAACAAACGACAAAGATACCATCCTGCCTTGATATCAGCAAAGCCAAAGCATGATCAACTTCCTGGAGGCAGAAGAATCCCTTTTCCTTGAGAAAGAACTTGATGTAGTTCTCATACCGCCCTGGGAGTTGGTAATCATCCAAATCATTGGAAATCCATTCCTCTTTCGTCCATTTGGCTACTTCAGGAACGAATGCCTGAATGGTCCGGTGCTTCTTAGCCCATTCCCAGGCGAGGCAGTTGAAAGTGGTGATCTTGATTTTCATCTTGAGAAAATTTTAGAATTGAAAAAAATGAAATTTACATTTCAATTTATTAATAAAATAAAATCTTCAGAGAAAATGGAGACTAGCCGTCAGTTTCGTCATTCTTGCTTGACTGAGAAGCTTCTCACCCCGGAGGATGAACAGGATTTGTCTATTGTGACGGGACGGATTGCTTACAATGTTCCAGCTGGCCTTTATCGTCATATGAAAATTGCTCCGAATGGTGCGATTGAAATCAGTGAGAAGGCCTTTGTCGATGATGTAGTTGCATTTATGTACTATCTGATCAAGGGCAATGCCAACATTCCAGATGAGACAAAGAATCATCTGAAGCGCTTTGTCATCGAGATGGACAACCGTGCTATCATTAAGCATGGCTACAGCCATAACGAAGCCGAGAAGAATTTGGAGTGGAAGGCTACATGGGATTAATTTCTAAAAAATGAAATTTAACATTTAAATTATCTTAAAACCAAAATTCCTGTTTAAAATGGAAGATCTCCCGTTTAATACGGAAGATGAGGCGAAATTCTGGGATTATATTATACTTTTTGTAAAATGTGGTATTTTAAGGATGCAAGCGGATGAAGTAGAGGACGAAATTAAAGAATGGGACTGTGAATCTAAAGAGGAACGTCTAGCTTATCATAAGAAGCTAATGGAAGATTTCAACCTGTTGATCACCAAATTTAATCTTTGTAATGCCAAGGATCGCAAAGAGCTTTTTCTTCAAGAGAGAGAGAAACTCGAAATCGTTATGCGTATGGTAGAGCAACATATCATCTATGATAGATATCCTATTCTCAAAAGATAAAAATGAAATTTAACATTTAAATTGATTAGAAATAAAAACTGACGAAATGATTGAACATAGTCCAATTGAGGACTCCGACAAGAAATACCTTTCTATAAGCTTATTGACTGCGGCTAGGTATGTCAAGTTTTTACGAAACAAATTTGAAACAATTCCTCCTATCGACAGGGAGGTGGAAGATTTTCGAAGGGATATTCGCCATAATCTATTTCATTCATGTCTCAGACGTGGTGTTGATTCATGTGTCGGAAAATTTAGGACCATCGTGAAGCTATATTTTTGCCTGTCTCCGGAAGAATTCTCTTCCATTACTGACAATATAGACGAAAACCCAGAAGCTGGTTGGCAGGAGGAGGAAGGGTTAATGGAATATGTAGTAGAATTTATACTCCCACCTCCTATCGTCAATGATCGTTCTGGGTTTTATTATGAACTTGATAGTCTGATCAAAGAGATAGTGACCCAGGAAGGGTACGAAAAGAGTAGGGAGCATTATTATCATCTATTTTTAATGAAGAAGATAAGTTTATCGGAGCTATATTCACTGCGCGATAAACTTAAAGAAGAGGCTCTCGAAAGATATCGAAAGGCAAAAGCTGATTGGCCAGTAGAAGCTGCAGCTATTTATGAAAAGTACAAAGATAAATGGAGTTTGTTCCTTTTGGCACCAAAAGACCTTGAGATATCTACCGATGTATCTTCCGGTAGTGATTCCGTCATTTAAAACACTAACAAAATGAAATTTAAATTTTAAAAATCTTGAAAATAAAATGGAAGCCTGTTGTGTATCTCTATATAATCGGCATGAGTTGTTGAAACAGAAGTTTTTAAAGTATCCGAAGGAGTCACAGGTCACCGCCGTTATGAAGGAATATTGCCGATATGTTAACGAGAAAGTTCCTGATATAAAGATGTGGGATGAAGAGAGATGGGAACGTAACCCTTATAGTGAAACCTCTGTGGATGAAACAGAGGTATATAAGAAAGGTGATTACCTGGTGTCGGTTGCAATAAGTTATATTGATCATTCCGATGAGGAATAGCAATTTAAAAATGAAATTTACAAACTAAAATCTTGAAAATAAAACTTTTCAAGATGGAATTTAATTGGGATATATACGATAAGATCTCTGCTCGTATAGATAAAGCAATCGGGAGATATAATCTTTTTCGTGAGCTTTCTTCAAACCAGGGAAAAAGGAAAGAGGTGGAAGATAAATTAAGCGATATGTTCTATATTATCCAGATGTACGAAGATCGTCGCAATATGATCAGAACATACATTGAACAATGTTCTGAATATGATGAGAGTTTAAACGGGATGGAGAAGAAAATAGAGGAACTGCTCGGTGACTCTGATTGAGATTAACAATTTAAAAACTCTCTTAGAATATATACATGTCATATATATGATAACTAATCCCCCTAGGAAAGTTTTTTAAACAATAACGCACGCAGCTCCTGCTAAAAAAAATAGCCACCAATTCTCCTCTCTCCTATTATTATCAGAATGGCGTTCGAGGTATTGGTAGTATTGTCTCCGCTCTTCATAGTAATCACCCAGCTCTTCATAGTAATGTCTTACATGTACAGGGTGAGTTGATTCCATATAGTCCTGTAGAGACTCTTTTGGCCATTCATCATAAAATTTGTATCTTTTCTTGAGATAATCTTCTAGAGTGCCATACTTTGTTTCAAACCACTTTTCATAGGATGGAAAATCGTCCATCTTCGGCTTTAAAGTTTTATTTTAAATTATATGTTAAATTTCATTTTTAAAAACACCTGTTTCAATCCCCATCTCGTATGGCAGGACCCCCGTTGTCACAATACCTATGATTGCTGTCGTCATACACAAAGCTGTTACACGTACACTTCCTGTGTACATAACACGTAGCGAATTCCCCATCGCCGCATCTACAGGTGTGCTTGGATAATTTACGATGACAAATGCAATCACAAGAGTCTTCCTCCTCCTCTTCCATTTCAACCGCTGGAGATGGAGGAGGAATAACTCCAGACTCTGTTAACAGCTCTGCCCTCTCTTTCTCGGTTAAGGAATCATCGTTATCGAACAACACCTTTACCTGCCAATACAAATTATTTTCATATGACGATTTATAAAGAATATCGCGAATTCCCTTCAACGTCGACTCATAGTACCGAAGATCTGCCACTAGCTCGACATTCGCAACTTTTTTCTCATAAAATTCACGGATTTTAACGGCCAGCTTATGCTGTTTATCAATGACTTCCCTCTCCCTCTTTTTCGCCTGGGCCTTTACCCACAACTCCCGTTTAGAAACTACGGTGGCACGCTCTTTCTGAAGAGACTCTTCCAAATCTTTGATAGATTTCGTTTCAATTTTAATTTTATCCTCGTGTTGTTTCTTAGCAGCCATCATATTTCCATTTTGTGATCTAATATAATTTTCAATGTATTTAGATCGATCCTGACTCGCCGACATTTGGATATCCTTAATACGCTGACGATGTCCTGATATCTCCTTCTTGATAGAGACTATTTCCGTCTGGCGATCTAGAAACCAAGTCCATTTATTATTCATTATATTACGAACCCACTCGGGAACAAAAACCATCTCATTAAGCTCATTGAAGATATCAACGGGATCTTTAAATCGGTGTAGAACCAATAAAATGAATTCATTCTGTAAAGCAAGAATAGCCTCTCGAACCATTCTTATAGCAGGGCCTACGGTATTGTAATCAATTCCCGCATATGGCTGAAGCTCAGCCAATTCGGCCTTTAATTCAAAAAATCTCGTTTCCGCTGTGGTCTGCACAAATCCGACTGTTTTAATTCGATATGGCATTCCGCCTGCATCGCGGAGCTCACGAGGATTCGGCCCTAAATTTATACCTAATAATCCATAAAGGGGGTTATCTGGGAGATGAGGAGGAGGATTTGCTTGTTCGGCTTCCAATTTTTCAATCTTTGATAATTTTTCCTGGATCTCCTTTTCTATCACAGAAACCTTTTCCGTTATTCTCTCCGGGGCAAATAATTCGTCAGCTTTGCGTTCTGCCTCGTCTTGCAACTTAGCAAGATACTCATTCTCAGTCAATCCTTCAAATTGAAACGGGGGAACAGAGGCAGAGCGCATTAATATTTGCTCTTCTTGCTTGGCCCATTTTTTCTCCCATTCTTCCATGGTTTTACCATCATAGACGAAACATGGCTCTTCTATCACAGCAGAGGAAGGAAGTTCCTCCATTTCTTCAGAAAGTTTATTTTTAAGATAATTTAAAATGTAAATTTCATTTTTTCAAATTTACGATTTCCGGTTCAACTGGAAAATAAAATATTCGGCGATGAATTTAACTTCATATGGCCATAATCCACTGATCCATCGCTGGAGTCCATCCAGAAAACGATTCATGAACTCTAAATGGTTCTGGGTTTCAATATAATAATTCAAATCCTGAAGATAACTTAAAAAAGTTTGGTATTCGAGCAGTGGACAACCACTGAGAGCCTCCATCTGGTAAAAACATGCACTCTTATACACCTTATAAAATTCATCCATATAATGGCTTAAAGCACGTTTTGAAATCGCTAACCGACGCTTAATTAGACGACATGTTACTCCTTGATCATCTGACGCAATAAGTTGGTCGCCATTTCCGATCAATGAACACATCTTCCGAAAATACAGAGCAGTCATCGCAGAAAACTGTTGACATGCTCTTTTTCGATTTTCATCACCCAGAACCCTTAAATCAAGTTCTCGGATGGTATGATTTACAGTTTCCTGGATTAAACCGACGTACTCATCTCGAGTCAACACTACACAGGAGTTAAAATTACTCCGATTTTTCACAGACATCATTCAGACAAAAGTGGAGTTGAAAAACAGATTCTACAATGAATTCTCTTTCGTCCAGATTTCTATTTCTCAAAGCCAGAAAAACTCTCCAGAATCAATTTTTTTCATTTATGGAAAAATTGACAAAAAATTCAAAGTTTTCAAAAAATTCAAAGGGTTTTTCAAAATTTCGCCAGATTGAAAACTCGTCTGGCGAAAACAAGATGGCGGAACGGGTTAGGTTACCTGTCGGGGATTTATCGGCGCTAGAATCGTCCAATCCCCAAATTCCGCTCAGTATTGTAACTGAGCTAACATCAACTGAAGAAAAGGTGAAAGAGTCTATGTTTAGTCAGAAGACACTTGAGAAAACTGTTTTATTGCAACTACTTAGTATCGTTGATCCGAAAATCATTTTGGATGAAAATATCGCTCGCTTGCTTGGGAAGATAACCTACAATACTTTTATATTTGATTTAGACTCTGGATATCGGTTTTGGTATTCGATAATTGAGAAATGTAATTTTACATCTAGATCAGAGCTGCCTTTCGCTAAGAAAGAATGCTGGAAATTATGGGATACATTTGCGAATAACAATCCATTTACTATCAAAACATGGGCAGTGTTGTGTAAGAAAATGAATTTTACTGTATACAATACCTGGCATTGTACTTTTATCTCGGAATATTTACAATTAGCTACTAGTGGACAACATTATGATATGGCTAAATTGGTTTACTGGAATCTTTTTACTCAATTCAGCTATTGTGGAGAAAAATATGGCTGGTACGAATTTACAGGGAATTATTGGATTCAAGGTGAACGTCACCATAATCCAGGTATCAGTCAATTTCTATCTGAAAGAATTCCGGCTCTATATAGTGTTTATCTTACTGGTATTGAGAAAAGAGAGAGAGTTTTAGAAAATATAGTGAATAATCCGCAGGAAAATGAAGTGATGGAAAAGGCCAGAATTGAATTAATGGCGCTTCAGAAATTAAGAAAGGGAATTCAGAGATTGAATGTACTATTGGGAAACAATAGTTTTAAACAAGCTGTACTTAGAGAATGTGCTGATATTTTTTATGATCCTAAATTGCCAAAATTACAGGATTCAGATCTTACAATTACCGCATATCAGAATGTAGTGGTTATAGCTCGAGAAAAAGACATATTTATTAGAGAGTCATACCCGGAAGAGTATATCACCAAATATGTCTCTTTATCAATCCCTACTATTCCCCCTAAAACAAACCTATATTCTCTTCCAGAAATTGGAATTCTAATTGAATGGTTTAAACGTGTTTACGCTAGAACTAAAATTATTAAAATTAATCCTACTCCCGATAATCCTACTACTGAGAAGGAAGTATTTGATGCTGAAAAGACTAAAGAAATGGTCGATTATATTCTTAAACTCTGGGCGTCAGCATATGAGGGTTTGAATCATAAACATTTAGTAGTAATGACTGGAACAGGAAGTAACTCCAAATCCGCGATTAGAAAGTTACATCAACTTGTTTTTGGTTTATTCTGTCAAGATTTAGATTTTGGTTCTTTAGAAGGAAGCAAAGGAAGTGGACCAACTCCTGGTTTAGCTTGGCTAAAAGGAGCTAAAGAAGCTTGGATATCAGAACCTCCAGAAGGTAAGAAGTTAGTCGATGGAATGATTAAAATTATTACGGGCGGAGATAATTTTAAAGCTAGATTTCTACATGATCAAGGAGGTGATATTACACCAGTCTGTCTACTCTTTCTAGTCTGTAATGGTATTCCAGTATTGGCATCTAATTCTGCAATGCGTGATCGTGGTCTAATTATTCCACATGATTCTGTCTGGAGTAAGGAGTGTCCAACTACAGTTCAAGAACAACTCGATGCTAGAAGATTTTTAGCGAATCCCGATTTCGAAAGACAACTACCATTATTAGCTCCGTATTTTGTATTGTTACTTCTTGATAAATATCGAGAATATAAAAGAGATACTACAGATCCGGAGGGAAACAAAACGGTGTTGAAACAACCATTATGTGTACAAGAGGCTACTAATCAATATTGGTCAGAAACCGATACCTATTATATGTTCATCAACGAAAACATCGTCGTACCAACTATCCCTTATGTTATTGATAATGTCGTACAACGCGACAAGGATGGAAAAGAGATCCAAATTTATGATTTTACTTACACGATTTCCAGGAGAGAAATGGCTACAGCATATCATGAATGGTTTAAAGACAGATTTCCAGACAGTTTTTTGCTTTCAACAAACAATGTATTGTTTGAGATCAATAACCGGTTAAAGTATGGAGACAAAGATGGCTGGAAAGGATACATTTTGAAACCTCTACCGCCTAAGACGAGTTTCCGCTGAAATCTGGAATTTAAAAATTCCAATCTGGAATTTCATTCTGGGGAAATTTCCAAAAACGGTTTGTCTTTTTTGAAAAAATTGAATTTTTTGAACTTATTTCAGCAAAAATAAAACTCGACAAGTTTTACGGAAAAACGTTTAATTTTTTCGTCATTTCAAAATGTCGCAAAACCGGCTGCTAACATTGGTCATCCCGGAACAGTATATTGGTCTTATCATTCGCTACGGTAATCAGCGGACCAATAAATCACTGAGGTACTATGAGAAGCTTCTTGCTGAGAAGGGCCTAAATCCGAAACAATTGACTAAGAAAGAAATGCTGGAAGCAAAACTAGTTAGTAAAACTCAAATGCTTAAGAGAATTCCCGATGATTTAGTCAACGTCAAAATTACGCTCCCGGAAGATCAATTCAATTATATGTTCGAAGCGTATAATTCTCCCTATGCTCGTAAAGAAATGGGAGACAGTTATGTTCAATTGACGCCAGAACAGTTTATTTCTAATGTTACGGAAATACCCCAGAGACATTCTCTCCCCGTAAATTATGTTCCGGTTCGGGAGATGGAACCGATCCCGGCGAGATCAAATCGGTCGGAACCAATTTCTGAGGAACCACTCGCAGTAGCTTCATCATCTACATTGGCCCCGGTGCTCGAGACTCCAGAGGTTGAAAAGATGCCGAAACTTCCACCTGGAGCTTTTGAAACTATGTCATTTTCGGATATCATCAGTAAATATATTGAAACAAATATCAAACCGGATAAGCAGACATTTATACCTCCAGTTTATGCGCCTCCAGTCGATCCAGTCGATCCAGTCGATCCGGTAGATTTGGCTCCAAATTTGAGTCAGCCGAGACATTCGGTTAAGCGACAGCCGGAGAAATCTGGAACACAGCCAATTCCAGGAGATATGGGAGAAATAAAGGTGAAACCGGCCGGGAGGAAAACTAAGCCGGTTGTTTATCAGCCAGCCCCAGTTTCTCCTTATGCTAGAATGAAAGTGGTTGTTACGCGGAAATAACCCAGGTTTCAAAAAATGAAATTTTTTAGAATAAATAAATATATAAAAACGACAGATGGAAACCTATGTAAAATTCGTGGTAGACGAGCAGCTCCTCGATCTACTAATATATTTCGCGAATGTTCGTTCTAAACGCTCGTTGATTTACTACGAGAATAAGAATGAATTGACGCCGAGGCAGGCCAAGAATATGGCCAAATGGAATAATCTATTTTTCGACAAGGACTTGATAGGAAAGCGGGTTGGAGAGAGTGGAAAGTATGAAGTTGTTTTGCCAAAGCGTATTGCTCTATATTTATTTGAGTCGTACAACAACGAGGCGAAGAACACCAAAGTGCTATCTCCATCTTTTATTCCTATTTATCTGGATAGTTTTAAGCCTGAAGAATGGGAAGCACCGGCGACACCAAATGTAAAATATGGAGAGCGCCCCCCGCCTCGTCGTATTGCCACCCCGTCAAGAACGCTAAAGAATACGACAGATAAAGAAGGATATCTTTTTATTCCTGTTATCCCTATCGAAACATATCAACCTTCCTCCTGTAGTTCTCCTTCGGCCATTATATATACTCCAAATAGTGTAACGTTAACCCCAGAACAAGTTTCATCTAGTTCATCGGAACCTATTACATTATCGATTAGCCCAATTGTCAAAGGAGCGCTGTAGATTTTTTAACATCTAAAATTTTTTAAAAAATGAAAATTGAAAATATATTTTCATGATGACATTTTTTCAAACTTTACAGATTGCAACTTAAATGGTGAAATCGGGGGTAAAAGTTGAGATTAAGCGAACAAAGATTGTAATCAAGACGCGGGAAATTAAACGTCTTGGTTTCGAGGAGTACTGTGACATTTTAAGAAAGCGAAATGGGAATAACGCCTTTTGTAAACGTCTGTGAACCGCGGGATGATATGACTCTTTCAGCAGAAAGTCTGGTCCCTCATATTTTGAATGAGGTTTTAACAGATCTTCTACTAATTTTTAGAGCAGATTTGAAGGTATTTAAAGAATTGGCGACGTGTTCGAATCATGCACAGCTGTTCGAAGTATGGAAAAATTGGTGTGTAGACTTTCATCGCAGTTTCCTTGCTAATTTATCATTAATCCGGGATTTTACATTTCGGGTTTTTGAGGAAATGATTAAGTGCGAACCATCAGTTGTCAATATCGCAGTTTCTTTGGCGCGACAAGATCTTGGCTCATTCTTGGATGAGCATTTCTCAAATATTTGGAATAACCTTGAAACTTATGCGTCGACAATGCCGCCGTCGGTTTTCCAATTTCATTTCGTTACTTTACCAAGTCCAGGGGGAAATTAGTTGAACTTGGTAAAAATAGTTTCCTGATTTAAAAAAATTGTTCTAAAAAATTTTCTTAGAGCATAAGAAAAATCGTTGGTTGAAAATGGCGAACCTGACTGGTGGAAATTACATTCCAATTTTCATCATCCCGCCTCTTCAGAATTCTGACGTTTTGACCTTTGATGCCACTCGCCAGTTCTGGACTAATCAACCCGGCGGCGGTGGCGGCGGTGCTCCTGTAGGCGGTCCCTACATCACTCACATCGCCGATGGAACCTTGACCAATGAGCGAGTTCTCTCCAATGGTAATGGAACAACTGCTGTAATTGGTGGAGCAACAGCTCAAGTTGACTGGAATGCGGTCAACACTGATTTTATTACCACTTCTTCTATTACCGGCGTACCAAATGCCCGAGTTCTAACTGCTGGAACCAATATCACTCTGAATACCGGAACCCCCGGTCAAATTCAAATCGCAGCCGCCTCGACTGGCGCGCCAACCACTGCTACTTTTATCACTGAAACTAATGAAACCGGAACACTCCCCAATTCCCGCCGCCTTGTCAACGGAAATGGTACTACTGTCTCCAATCCAGCTGCTGGACAGCGTTCTATCGATTGGGATGCTTATAATACTGAAATTCTATCTGCTTCCGGCCTTACCGGACTTAATGCCGGCCGTGTTCTCACAGCTGGCGCTAATATCACTCTAACCCCCGGTGTTGGAACTCTGACTATTGCCTCGAGCTCTGGTCCAGCTAGTTTAGTTCATTGGGCCGAATCGACTTCACTTTTTAGTGGTCGTCGTATGAATCAGTGGACTCCGATAGCCGCTGAAGCTAGCGCTGATGCAGTTATTCGCCCTAAAGTTAACGGAGCAATTCTTGGAAATACCGCTGATGGCACTGCGACTGGTGGAAACAATCGTGGAAATCAGGCAGTTGATCTTCAGCTAACTCGTACATCAGCAGTTCACGTAGCCTCTGGTGGAAGTTCCGCGTTGGTTGGTGGGAATTCTAATCAAGCAACAGCTAACGTTTCGGGATGTTTTGTCGGCCAATCGAATGTGGCATCAAATCAACAGACAGCTTGCCTGGGCGGATTCCAGAATCAGGCTCTCTCCCAATTTTCAACTTGTACTGGTGGAAATGTCAATCGCGCCGGTGATGGTACCGCAGCTGGAAATTCGGCAGCCACACTCGGCGGAAATGATATTCGAGCAACTGCTCTCAATTCAGTTGCAGTTGGTGGAGTTGCTCATCGTGTATCTGGAACAAATGCTGGTGCTCTTGCTGGCACTACAAATACAGTAAATGCAGCAAATTCAGCTGCTATCGCTGGTGGAACTAATTCTGTCACTAATACAAACGCTGCAGCAATTGCCGGTAATATGAATACTGTCTCTGGAGATTCTTCTATTGCTCTTGGTGGTGTAAATCAAACTGTTTCCGGTCAGTATTCTATCGCAGCCGCCAATTCTGGAACTACAACATCTGTCACTGGAAATAATTGTGTTTCAATGGGTAATACTAATAACTCATCCTCTACTCAGCCTCAGATCTTGGCTCTTTGTAACGACAATGTTCTGATTACCCAACCGAATGCTATTGTTATCGGCTCCGATCGTGGTAGTGTCGGTGGCGCTCGCGCAATTCTAATTGGTGGAACCCGCGTAGGTATCAATGCATCTCAATCTAACGGTGCCGATTCAGTTGCTATCGGAGGAAAACGGGCTCGGGCTCTTGGCGACAGCTCAGTCTGTATTGCTGGAGCAAGCTGTCTGGCAACCGGACAGAATTCTGCTTCCGTCGGCGGATCATCCAATATTGTTTCAGAAATAAATGCCGGAGTCTACGGTGGAGTTAGTAATACTGCCGGTGAAGCTCAGTCAGTTGTTATTGGCGGATCTACTAATTTTGTTAATACTGGTGGAATCAATTCTGGTGTGTTTGCCGGAATTAGCAATACTGTTAATGATACTCAGTCAGTTATTATCGGTGGATCTACAAATTTGGTGGATACCGGAGGAATCAACTCTATTATTGCAGGCGGAACCGGTAATTCCGTGACACAACAACGCTCGGCTGTCATCGGTGGTGCCAACAATGCCAATCTCGGAATTGATTGTTTTATGGGAGGAGGAGGCAATTCAATTGCCCTAGTGGGAAATGCCACCACAGTTGGAGGTGTCGGTAACAATGTTAATTCTGGTGGAAGTCAATCCGGGATAATTGGCGGCTCTGGTAACAATGTTTCCTCTAGCGGGTGTTTTACTGGCGGAGGTAATGGGTTGACAATCGATACATCTTCTAATTTCTCCGCTATGGCTGGAGGACAAACCAATTTAATTCAGAGTCCCAATTGTTTTACCGGTGGAGGCAATGTGTTGACGATCGATATATCATCTAATTACTCCGGAATAATTGGCGGAACGAGTGCGACAATTGATAATTCCCAGGCTACTACTATTATTGGATCGACTAATTCCTCTGTGGTAAATTCGAATAACTGTTTCATAGCTGGTAGTGATCAGGGCCAAGTTATAACTTCATCAGTCAGATCCTCTGTAATCAGCTCATTTGGTAGTGGTGTTGTGGGATCAACCAATTCTTCTATTATATCGGCCCAATCTTCGGCAATCAATGCCGCTGATAGGGCTGTTATCTTGGGTGGAACTGATAATCAGATTAGCGGCACGTCCATTGGCGCTTTCGTCGTAGGCGGTAACACCAATGTCATTTCAGGTCTATCCTATTCATCTGCTATAATTTGTGGAGAATTTAACGATTTAGGTAATGGCGCAGGTGGTTCTGCGATTATGGCTGGGTATAACAACCGCTTGAACGACAATTCATTGTATAGCGCTGTAATAGCATCTGTCGATGGAAATTTATCTGATGCCAATGGCTCCGCGATTATCGGAGGTAATAACAATACTATTGACCAGGGAGATCGCGCTATCCTCGCCGGTGGTATATTCCAAACCGTGAGGGCAAATGATGCTGGAGTATTTTGCGGTACGGATAATCTAATTGACGCCGGCTGTAGCCGATCTGCTATTGTTGGAGGAAATGATAATAATATCAGTAACAACTGTGCTAACTGTGTGATTCTTGGTGGTGAGGAGAATCTACTCAATACTGGAAATGAAGCTGTGGCTCTCGGCGGAGATTTCTGTTCATCTACTCTAATTCTTGGAGCTGAACGCATGGTAGTCTGTGGACAGATCTTTGCTGCATCTCGGGCCAATCTTTTTAGTGTCGACAGTGTTGGAATAACTCGTACGCGTACCAATTTCGTTTTCGGTCTAGCCGATTTCGCCGAATATTTTGAGACATCAAGCGGACAACAGCTTCCTCTTGGAACAACTGTTGTAATGGAATCGGATGGATCTGGAATGATTCGAGCGGCAAGGGCTGGTGATATTCCATTCGGAGTTATTACAGATTCGGCTGGAGTTCTCGGTAACGCTGCCGATGAAATGTGGCACGGTGCTGTTCTCCGAGACGATAAGGGCCGCCCTTATCCCACTGAATATGAATTTACCAATAAACGAGGAGAGAAAAGGAAGGTTAAATCGATGAAGGCCTCTCCCGATTATGATCCGACAAAGACGTATATTCCTCGCGGAGAGCGCCCCGAGTGGAATATCGTCGGCCTAATTGGCCAGTGTAAGATTCTCCCTGGTCAACCTGTCGATCCCCGCTGGATTTACATGAAGAATGTGGAGAAAACCGGCAGGCAATTCCAGATGTATCTTATCCGGTAAATTAAATTGAAATTCTATAACCTTCATTTCTAGTTTAAAAAACTAAACCACTATTTACAATGGGGTTTAAGAAGGAGGACGACGATTACGATGCCCAGGTGGCCAAGTGCGATGAGGCACAGGAGAAATTCGAGATGGTTCAGAAGTCGATGGATGAGCTGATGGATCAGATTCAGGAACTCCGAGTCACAGTAGCAAATAGCCGTGCCGATTACCATCTGGCCACTCGAGATCTTGACGCCTACAAGGCGAAAGTAGAAGCTGCAGAGAAGAAGAAGGAGGAGTGGCTTCAGCTGCAATCTAAGCTGTCTGGTCTGATCGAGCGCTGGCAAGGACATCATGTGTCTTACACGCAGATCCACGTCAATTTGATTGATGAGGAGAAGAAACGAAAGGAGCTGAAGAAGAAGCTGAAGAAGGACTTTAAGCAGTCGCTTAAGAGTAAGATGACCAGGTCTAAGATTTATGATGAATAAATTTCAAATTGATTTTTAGAATCCTCACAATTTTATTAAAAATGTCTTCGTTTGAAGCGCTATATCAGAAAAATTCCCTCCCTTATTCTCCTGTTCCAATTATCTTGGAACCTTCTGAAAGCACCTATCGGAAGAATTTCACGCCCGATAAGACATCTGAAGATGTAATTTCGGAGTCACCAGGAACAATGGATATTTCCGAGCTAATGGATCAAATTGATTTAGAAAACTCTAAAGCCCCGAAGAAGTCCAGGAAGAAGAAACCGACGCCAGAAATTAAATCGATACATGGTGTACCATTCACAGATTGGTCAAAAGTGGCAGTTATAACCACTCCGATAGCTAAACGGCCATCGCTCAAGCGTTCTTCTTCACACTCTGAAGTGATATCTGAAACTGCATCTCATGTATCTTCTAATTTTTCTGTCGCCTCTTCATCAAATGTGGCGACGGTAGAAGAGATTTCAAAATGGGAGCAGTATAAATATCCGATTATGGTTGGCGGGAGTTTACTTTTAATAATTTTGGGAATACAAGTTATTTCAACAAAATCTTCCCAACAGCAAAGAACCCAATATCCTCCCGGATATTATCCAAGGTGATAAAATTTGGTATAAAAAACACTTCATCAATAGAAAATGATTTTTGCAAAATTTTAAGATACTTTTAAAAATCCGACTCATTCGTATGGCCTATTACTCTGGTACCGGGCTTCCAGGCATTGGTGGAAACAAACCTAAGAAGATGTCTGGGAAGAAGAAGGTTGTATCTGCTGCTGACCGTAAGCGTCAGGAAGAAAATTACAAGGAGAAGACGGCGTTCAAGGTCAGCGCTCCTAAAGGAGAGGATAAGGGCAAGATTGAAGTTAACAAAGGAATCACTTCCATTCGTCTCTATGAAACTGATTCTGGAAAGCAGAGGATCAACATTCGTGATACACGCGGAAATTCTATGACACGAACGCTTTCTGCCCCTCGTTCGGGAAAAACTGGAGGTACGGCCTACACGAAGTGGTTGAAGGGAAAGGCCAGGGAAGATGGAATCACCTATGGGGAGGCGATGAAGAAGTACAAGGGGAAGTACACCAAGTAATTCAACACTCTTGGAAATATATTCCACCTTTTTAAAAATGATATATATATATGTATCTTTTTTAATTAAAAAGTTTCCGATAATGTCAGGAGGAACTCTATTAGTGGGGGTAAAACCTCCTCCACCTTTAAAAGGTAAATCTAAGAAGAGTGAGCAAGTTAATAAATTTGCTTCAGTGCATATCACGTCATCTGGAAATACCGCGAAAATTAGGATCGAAACTGCCGGCGGTGAATCTTTTTCCCGTAAAATTCCTCTAGAGAAGAAATTATCGGCCTATCAACAATTCTCAAAGAAGGAATTTGCCAAATGGAAGAAAGAGAATCCAGGGAAGAAAGTCGATTTACCAACATTGTCTAAAGAGATATCGACCAAGTGGAAATCATCCCCAGAAAGAGTCCTTTCTGGTGTGGAAAAGGGTCATAAACTGATGAAAAAGAAAAAGTAGCACAAATTTTTCCGATTTAAAAAAATGAAATTTATTTTGATATTTTTCTTTTTCTGAAACTTAAGGGTTTCTAATCAGTAAAATGTCGCTCGAGATTAATCCTGGAGAAACAGCTTATATGGCCTATAAGCGTCGTTATTTGAAGCCGATTATTCAGAAGGAGTGGGATAAGTTGATTTCTAACCCCGAAAACGCTTCTAAGTTTCTGGATGGTAAGAAGTTGACTCCTCTCGGTCATGAGAAAATGACCCAATTGATGAAAGATGCCTTCAAAATTCACGAAGCTCATTACAATGAATGGCGTCGTGCGCAGGGAGTGTATATCAGGGAAGTCGATCCGGAACTTTGTAAGAAGATTATCTCAGAGACGGTTCTCCCCGACGCTCGTAAGCTGGTTGTATACTCTCGTGGTTCTAAGACCCGGGCTAGTATCGTAGCTCCAGATGGTTCGGAGCGAAAGTATGCGTTGGTAGCAGTCAAGGAACGTCCGCCCAAGAATCCAACTGGAGAGAAGGCTGAGTCGAAATGGGTTCTTTTTCTCAAGAGTGATGAAGCAAAGACTATTCGTGACACTCTTCGGAAGGAGGCATTGGAGAAGTATATGAAGGAACATCCGGAAGATAAGAATCCGCAGGTGAAGCTGTCGCCAAGTGTTACACAGCGTGCTCTTGGCGCCGCCTACAGTAAGATTAAGGCTGCTGAGAAGGAGGCTGCTGCCGCCGCTGCTAAGTAGAAAAAATGAAATTTATTTTGAAGTAAAGGTTTTTTAAAAAGCAATATGCCGCCAGAAGTCGGGAAGATTAATCCGAGAAAGCGTCCAGCTGAGGAACAGGGAGGCCGAGATCAGTCTGTTCCAATTCTCCCTGGTCAACTTTTTATTAGAGAGCAGAATCCATTACTTCGATGTATCGAATCGTCTGATCCATGTGGCCCAGCTTTTTTCTATCAACAGTGTCATTCTTGCGGTAAATTATATAAGAAAGCTTATTTTTGTAACTGCGAGTAGTTTTTAAAAACGATCTAAACCGTTTCAATACCCAGAACCATTTGCCAATCGTTGATTCCCACCCCTGGTTCCTGCCCGTTGATCTTCAAACTGACTGTAGTGCTATCCCACGGATCGGGATTTCCCCGAGCTAGAAAACGCTGCTGAGTAATAATCTCCGACGTGAAGAAAGCAGACACCAGAGTCGAGGTAATAATTCCCGGAACAGGGACAATGAAGGTGCAACTCTGATTTGTCGTAACTGGATTGGCAGGCTGAATTGTATTTCCACCAAAAGGCCAATTGTTGAAGCTGATGGTTAAATAATCAGGAGGAGTTACCGGAAGCGTATCGCTCATAAAGAAATATTTCAGACTGACACTTTTAACCGTCATGTTGTTATCGAACTTGAAATAGGCATTGTCGATAGTTCCACTCGACCGATTTCGGGAGTTAAAAACGACCTGAGTATAACCCATTTTGGCTACAAATCTTTTATATTATTTGTCTTAAAAGTTTTTTAAATCATTTTCCCGCTCAGGATTAACCAAAACGGATGATTTCCAGCGTGTCCTTGCCAGTTCCCGTCGGCGTGAACTGCAAATAAATCGAGCGATAGCAGAAGAAACGAAGACGGTACGTCGCACCAACCAATCCACTCTTCGTCGTCAGACGAATAATGTTCTCCTTCAACGACTGATACCCAATCAGAGCCATCCGATTCTTCTTCCAATTGACCCAACCGCCCTCTCCGAAAATAATCGGAACATAGGTCTTCGTTCCCAGCGTCGGCATCCGCGAAAAGAGACCGTTCTCAATAACACTGTGTGTCTGGAGAAACTGCGTGGGAATGGCCGTCTGGCCCAGCAATGCCGTACCACTGCTGTCCTGAATCAGCACCGTCTCAATCGCATCAATCGAATCGGCCCAGGTAGCCTCCGCGCCTGTAGCCGGAAGGACAACCATGTCTAGCTGGGGCGTGACACCACGAACGTTGATCAGATTGAACGTGTAGCTGGTGCTAGCAGCCAACGTCGGCGTGAACTGCTCGGTCACATGCTCCATCCACTTGACCGTCAGACCACCAGGAATGTTAGCCGTCGGATTCCCGATGTAGGACATCTTGAGAGCATCATAGATCACATCACCGACCACACGCGTCTCCAGAATCAGACGATAGCTCTGGATGTTGAACGTTCCAACAGCCGTCGACGGATTCAGCCAGCCAATACCGCTTCCAGAAGCGATCGCAATGTTCGTGAAGCGAACGTTAAACGTCTGCGTCACATCACAAGGATACGGCACCACCTCCCACCAGCCAGGAACACGGATGATGTAGCGACGACTGGCTCCAGCCGCCAAAGGCATACCGTTCATGGTCGGCTCGTCAATGTTGACAATGTCCTCCAGAATCAGACGCTGCTCATCGCTACGTTCCATACCATAGGAATAGTACTCCAGATTTCCGGTGTTGTCGCCGCCCATTCCGAGAATCACAGCCGCACCATCGTTGTTATCCGTGAAAACACGGAAGTCACTAAACCAAGTGTGAAGCGGAGCGGGGGTAACAGGGGCACCACCACCATTGGTCACATTGATTTCGAGATAGACGCGCTCGAGAATTCCACGGAAGGTTTGAACGTTCCAAAGCACCGTGTTAGCATTGGCCATCACACCAGCTCCAGTAGCTCCACCGCTGTTCGGAGAAAACGGATTGGAATACGGAATGATCGACGTGTTCTTGGCCGGATGGACGTAGCGGTTGCCATTCATGTCCGTCTCCCGCCACATCTGGGAATCCAGAATCGGGTAATTGCCTCCATAGGTGCTACGATCAACCAGATTGAGCGGAAGATCCTGACTCGGAGCACCAACAATCTGCTTGGCAACCACCGGGTTGACGTTCTTAACCAGCGTCTGGAACGGCTGAGGAAAAGCCATTTTGCTTACGATATTCGGCTTTATAATTATTAAGTTTTTACCTTTGAAACCTCAATTTTTAATTCCAATAATTTGTACTTTTTTCAGCGGAATTACAAAGCTTTAACCAAAATGAAAAGCCCTGCTAGAGCCGCCAATGTTAGAAATGATCCTCCGACTCCACCAGCAATAATTCCTGTCGGGGAGAAGTTAGAAACCGCACTTATAGCGTTCTGGCCGGCATGAAATGCACCACTGATATCCTGCCCAGCCTCATGGAAAACATTCTGGCGGTACTCCTGAAATGATTCCAATGAGTTAACCCCTGACCGGATTCCTCCTGTAATGGTCGTAGCCACCTGCTGGAGCGGATTCCTATCCCGAAGATAATCCAAATCGCTTATCACCCCGTGATACAAACCAGTCAAATTATCATGAACTGTCGTTCCAACACCCTTGCTTTCTTTCGAAATAAATCCCCAAATAGAAGTTAACGGATCGCTAACTTGAACTGCTCCATGACTCCCAGCTGCTCCA
>Ga0209278_1000659_pt1 | contig 24634 bp, 14 predicted proteins | sample JI81BgreenDNA_FD_187504 | JGI IMG/M metagenome (GOLD analysis project Ga0209278, IMG submission 187504) | Wastewater effluent complex algal communities from Wisconsin, to seasonally profile nutrient transformation and Carbon sequestration -... | ecosystem: Engineered > WWTP > Effluent > Algae...
TCTTTTTCCGAGAAAGCTTTATCACCAGCTTTGATAGCAGCTTTGTATTTTTCATCAATTTCTTTGGCTTTTTTAGCTTCTTCTTCCTCAGCTTTTTTCTTGGCAACAGCATCGCTAGCTAAAAGCTTCTCGATTTCAGCAATTTTATCTTTCGGATATTTTTCGTTTGGTTTTAAAGCCGAAGCATTGTTATAACTGGCTTTTGCATTGGCATAATCTTTATTAGCCAAAGCTTCATCAGCCGATTTTATAGCTGTTTGATATTTTTCGTCTGTTTCTTTATTTTTTTTAGCAATTTCTTCGTCCGCTTTTTTCTTTACTTCATCATCTGCTATTGCTTTGTCGATGAGTGCTAACTGATCCTTCGGATATTTTTCATTGGCTTTTAAGGCAAGTGCACCATTGTAAGAAGTTTTGGCATTTGGCCAATCTTTTTTTGCGAAAGCTTCATCACCAGCTTTAATGGCAGCTTTGTATTTCTCATCAATTTCTTTGGCTTTTTTAGCTTCTTCTTCCTCAGCTTTTTTCTTGGCTGCAGCTTCATTGGCTAAAGCTTTTTCAATTTCAGCAATTTTATCTTTCGGATATTTTTCGTTTGGTTTTAATGTCAAAGCATTGTTGTAACTAGCTTTTGCATTAGCATAATCTTTATTAGTCAAAGCTTCATCAGCCGATTTTATAGCTGCTTGATATTTTTCGTCTGTTTCTTTGTTTTTTGCAATGGATTCTTGCTCAGCTTTTTGCTTCAAGTTTTCAGCTTCAGCAATAGCTTTATCAATTAAATCAATTTGATCTTTCGGATATTTTTCATTGGCTTTTAAGGCAAGTGCACCATTGTAAGAAGTTTTGGCATTTGGCCAATCTTTTTTAGCGAAAGCTTCATCACCAGCTTTAATAGCAGCTTTGTATTTCTCATCAATTTCTTTGGCTTTTTTAGCTTCTTCTTCCTCTGCTTTTTTCTTGGCTGCAGCGTCATTGGCTAAAGCTTTTTCAATTTCAGCAATTTTATCTTTCGGATATTTTTCGTTTGGTTTTAATGTCAAAGCATTGTTGTAACTAGCTTTTGCATTAGCATAATCTTTATTAGCCAAAGCTTCATCAGCCGATTTTATAGCTGCTTGATATTTTTCGTCTGTTTCTTTATTTTTTTTAGCAATTTCTTCGTCCGCTTTTTTCTTTACTTCATCATCTGCTATTGCTTTGTCTATGAGTGCTAACTGATCTTTAGGATATTTTTCATTGGCTTTTAAGGCAAGAGCACCATTGTAAGAAGTTTTGGCATTTGGCCAGTCTTTTTTAGCGAAAGCTTCGTCACCAGCTTTAATGGCAGCTTTGTATTTTTCATCAATTTCTTTAACCTTCTTAGCCTCTTCTTCCTCTACTTTTTTCTTCGATAAAGCTTCATCAGCAATGGCTTTGTCAATTAAAGCAATTTGATCTTTTGGATATTTTTCGTTGGGTTTTAAGGCTATTGCGCCATTATAATTAGACTTGGCATTTGCCCAATCTTTTTCAGCAAAAGCTTTGTCGGCCGATTTAATGGCTGCTTGATATTTTTCATCGGTTTCTTTTGCTTTAGCAATAACTTCTTCTTCTTTTTTCTTATTGGCTAATGCTTCATCAGCAATGGCTTTGTCAATTAAAGCGATTTGATCTTTTGGATATTTTTCATTTGGTTTTAAGGCAAGTGCACCGTTGTAAGATGTTTTAGCATTAGGCCAATCTTTTTTAGCGAAAGCTTCATCACCAGCTTTGATGGCGGCTTTGTATTTCTCATCAATTTCTTTGGCTTCTTTAGCAGCTTTTTCTTCTGCTTGTTTTTTCACCAAAGCTTCGGCATCTTGTTTTTTCTTTAGTTCAGCTTCTTCAGCTTTCTTTTTTGCCTCAGCTTCTGCTTTGGCTTTTGCAGCTTGGTCATTGCTTGCTGAGCTATTTGAACCACCGCCACTGCTAGTTCCACCGCCAGAAAACTCTGGAGATTCTGGCGCATTCTCAACTACTTTTGCCCCTGTTTTTTCTGCAATGGCCACTTGCTCCATTGCATCCTCCAATTTAGATTGTATGGATTTAGAGTAATCAGTATCGTAATTAAATTGTTGTTCACTTTGCTCGAATTTTATGGAAGCTACAGGTTGATTAAAAACCACTGTATTTACACCTTCATATTGTTTAAATAGAAATAGCTCAAATTGAAAAACATCAAAAAGTTCGTTGCTTAGGTCTTCAGGAATTTTGGTGTTTACCGAAATTCGTTTAGTAACATAGCCAGGTTTTGTGAAACTAATTATGTAATTTTTATTTAATCGTAAACCAAGCTTAAACTTTTTTTTGTCTGTTATTACTTGTGTGCCGCCTCCAACTTCTTGAATGGCCACTTTTACATCATCTAAATTGCCTTTTTCGACAACGATTTTACATTGAATTTCAAAAAGATTTGCTTGTGCCTGTGCATTCTGCAAAATCCCTAAACTGAAAATTATAATAATTAATAAAAAAGACTTTTTAATCAAGCAAATACTATTTTTGTGAACTATTGATTTTAAAATTTCAACAATGAGGCCAAATTTAATCAGATTTCTCATCCTTCCTATACTATTGTTAACTTTTGTGCTTGAAAGCATCAGTCAAACCGATGATAAGAAATTATTTAATGATGGAGTGCAACTAATGAATGGAGGAAATGTTGATCAGGCCATCGAAAAATTTAATGAAGTATTAAAAATAGATTCAGTTCATATTAATGCTATTTTGAAGCGAGGGTATTGTTATATACTTCAAAAAAAATTTGAAGAAGCCATTAAAGATTTCGATAAGGCCATAATGATAGAACCTCAAAATAATTTTGCATATACATCCAGAGGAAGTGCTAAAATGAAAATCAAAAAATTTGAAGAAGCAATTGAAGATTATAATTATGCATTAAAAATTAATCCAGAAGATACTGAGGCACTAAATAATAGAGGATTTGCCAAAAAGTCAATTGAAGATTATGATGGAGCATGCGAAGATTGGAAATTGTCAAAAAAAATGGGTAATCAAGAAGCAAAAATCTATCTAATCAATAATAAGTGTAGATAAAAAAAGCAAAATATAACGATGGCATTTAAAAAATTGTCTAAACCTTTAGATTAATTTTATTGGCCTCCAATTATGTATATAAATTATTTGCTTGTAAGCCTTCGGGCTTTTCAGAAGAACAAATTTTACACCTCCATTAATATTGCAGGTTTAACGATTGGAATTTCTTGTTCTTTATTGATTTTAATATTTGTTTTAGATGAATTGGGTTATGATAAATTTCATTCAAAAGCCGATAGAATTCATCGTGTAATTGGTATTTTGGAGCTAGAAGGCCAAGGTGAACAATCGTCTTCATGTCCTTTTCCAGTTGGGCCAACTTTATACAATGATTATTCACATTTAATAGAACACAGTGTTCGGTTTTTTAATTTTCAAGATCCGCATCATACCTTAAAATATGAAGAAAAAAAGTTCAATGAAAACGGCATTTTTTTAGCCGATTCGAATGTGTTTGAAGTTTTTGATTTTCCTCTAATAGAAGGAGATCGAAAAAGTGTTTTAGATGCACCCAATTCAATAGTTTTGAATCAACAATTGGCCAAAAAATATTTTGGTGATGAAAATCCAGTTGGAAAAAATATTCAGTTTGATGGTGGACAATTATTAAAAGTTACAGGTGTTTTGGGTGAAATTCCATCTCAAAGTCATATCCATTTTGATGCATTAATTTCTTTTAGTTCTATTTTAAAAGTTTGGCCAAACATTCATAAAAACTGGGTTTGGAATCCAAATTGGACTTATGTTTTGCTGAAACAGGGCGTTAAACCACAAGATTTAGAAAAAGAATTTCCAGCATTTGTTCAAAAATATTATCCTGATTTTTTGAAACCTCAGGTGGTTCATTTGCTGCAGCCATTAACTGACATTCATTTACATTCAAAATATAGTTATGAAATTGAAACCAATGGAGATTATTCTAATTTGTACATTTTTGGGGCTATTGGCATTTTTATTTTATTAATTGCGTGCATCAATTTCATGAATTTATCAACTGCTCGCTCGGCCAATAGAGCCAAAGAAGTTGGAATTAGAAAAGTTATTGGCGCTAATAAATCTCAATTGGTAAAACAGTTTTTGTTTGAATCTTTTCTACTTACCTCAGCGGCAACTTTTTTTGCAATAGTGATGGCTGAACTGCTTTTGCCTTTTTTTAATGAAATATCTGGAAAATCGCTGAATTTAAATTTATTTAAACAGCCATTTTTACTTTTCTCCATCTTTATTATTGTATTGATAACAAGTTTTTTATCAGGTATATATCCTGCTTTTTTTCTATCTTCTTTTCAACCTGTAAAAGTTTTGAAAGGAAGTTTTTCTTCAGGGGCTAGAAGTGCAAATTTCCGCAAGGTTTTGGTAATTAGTCAATTTGCTATAAGTGTAGTTTTAATAGCAGGAACATTAATTATTTTCAAACAATTAAATTTTTTACAGTCAGCAGCTTTAGGCTTCGAAAAAGAATCGGTTATTATGTTGCCTTTAAGACCGCCAATGGCAAAAATTTTCGAACCATTAATTCAAAAAATTGAAGCCCAAAATGGTGTGATTGGAGTAGGAGCTATGAACGATGTGATTGGAAAACACCATAATGTACATGAATATAATTATGAAGGAATGGAAAAAGGAAAATGGATCTATTTTCCTTCGCTTTTGGTAAATGAAAGTTTTATACCAACTATGAAAATAGAATTATTAGCTGGAAGAAATTTTTCGAAAGAATTTAAAAGAGACGATTCACTCTCAGTTATTATAAATGAAGCCATGGTAAAACACATGGGTTGGGAAAGTCCTGAAAAAGCCATTGGTCAGCAATTTTACACACCTCAAGGCGATGAAAAAATTATTGGCGTGGTCAAAAATTTTAATTATGTTTCCTTACTTAGTCCAGTCGAACCTTTTGTTCTAGACATGCCGCATCGTTTGCAAAAGAATTTTTGGACAAGATATTATGCTGTGCGCTTAGCAGAAGGTAATCACAAAGAAACCATTAATAATATTGAACGAATTTGGAAGGAATTAACCAACGAGTTTCCTTTTGAATACTATTATTTAAATGAAAATTTAAATAAACAATATGAGGCTCAGGATAATTTAAAAAAACTAATGACTTATTTTTCCATTCTTGCAGTTTTTATAGCAAGCATGGGTTTACTGGCTTTAGCAGCCTACACTTCAGAGCAAAAAACAAAGGAAATTGGTGTTAGAAAAGTATTAGGTGCAAGTAATAACAGTATTATACAATTGCTTAGTAAAGATTTTATTTTTCTTGTGCTTTTTGGAAACGTTTTGGCATGGCCAATTGCCAATTTTTTAATGAAAAAATGGTTATCAGGCTTTGCCTTTAGTATTCAGATTCCATTTTATTTATATGTTTATATACTATTATTTACCATAATTTTTACTTTTTTAATATTAGTTTTCCAAGCCAATAAGGCTGCAAAAGCTAATCCAGTTGATGCATTAAAATATGAATAATTTTTTGAAAAAAAATTTTAACCACAAGTATATTTAGAATTAAATTGTAGAAAAAATCTTTAAATTTTAATGCAAATCTTATTAGGTAATAAGTATATTCATCGCATCAAGGTGTATATGCAAAAATACTTCTCAAAAATTAGGCTTTTATTTGTTTTATTTTCATTTTTCCTTAGTCCAAATTTTACTTTGGCTGCTCATTCATTTCAGGAAGTTGTTAGTCAGAAAAAAGGAAAAGTTGTAGTACATTGGTATTATTCAAAGCCATTTATTAATGAAAATAAAAAAGGTGAAGTTGAAGGAATTGAAGTTGATTTAATTGTTGGTTTTCAAAAATGGTTAAAAAATAAGGGAATTGAACTTGAAATTGAATGGAGAAGAAGTAAAAACTTTGTTGAAATTTTCGAAATTTTAAAAAAGGGTAATCCCAATGATTGGGCAGTTTCGGCCATTTCAATTACTGAGGAAAGAAAAGAATTAATAGATTTTAGTAGTCCTTATTTATCAGATATAACTGTTTTAATTTCAAACAACTCTGTGCCAGTTGTCAATTCTGAAAAACACTTTTTAAATGTTTTTTCAAAAATAAAAGCCATTTCAATTAAAGGAACTACTTATGAAAAGGATTTAATGAATTTACAGAAAAATCAAAACTTACAATTCGAAATTCAATTTATTTCAAGTAAAGAAAACATCCTTGAAACAGTAGAAAAAACACCCAATAGTTTTGCATTTATTGATTTACCCATTTATTTAATGAAATTTAATCAGGATCCATCTTTTAAGGTTCAAAGGCAAAATTTTTATCCAGTAAAACGCGAAGGTCATGCTATTGCCTTTGTTAAAAATAGCGATTGGACCATACCTTTTAATCAATATTTAAGAGAAATTGATTCATTAAAAATTGTAAAAGAAACAATTTCAAAGTACATCAATTTAGATGTGTATGATTTTATGTCTGGTTTAACCAAAGATGAAAACGAAAATGAAAAATTATTAGCTAAAGAAAAGGAATTACAATATTTAAATTTGGTTGAATCGTTAAAAGTAATTGAACGACAAAATCAAAGGAAAAACTATCTTTTTTTGATAATTATTTTTTTTGGTATAATATCTATTGCTGGCTTTTTTATCAATTGGAAACGGAAAAAGCTAAACGAAAATTTAAATCAGCAAAACCAAAAGCTGATAAGCTTGAATGAAGAAAAAAATAATTTAATTAAAATTTTAGCACATGATTTAAGAACGCCTGTCAATCATATAAAGGGATTAAGCGATTTAATTCAAAACAATTCAAATTTAGATTCAGATTCTAAAAATTATGTGGAAATTATTAATTCCTCGGCCGAACGAATCAATAAAATGATTACCAATATTCTAGACATTGATGCTTTAGAAAATCATAAAATGAATATTAAAAAATCAAAAATTGATTTAATTAAATTACTTAAAAATGTGATTGAAAGTTTTGAAGAAACAGCTATTAAAAAGAACATTAAAATTATTTTGAATTACACTGAAAGTAGCATTGAAATTGTGAATGATGCTTTGATGCTTACCCAAATTTTTGATAACTTAATTTCAAATGCCATTAAATTTTCGCCAAAGGGATATGAAGTTTCTGTGGTAGTTGAAATAAAAGAAAAAATAGAAGTTTCTATAATTGACAAAGGGCCAGGATTTAGTGAAGATGACTTGAAAATGTTGTTCAAAAAATTCCAAAGACTAAGCGCTAGTCCAACCGATGGGGAGCGCTCAACAGGTTTGGGATTATCAATAGTAAAAAAATATGCTGAACTAATTCAAGCTGAAATTTATTGTCAATCTAAAAAAGGAGAGGGCGCAACTTTTATAGTACGTCTTTAATTTGCTGAAGGCATTATGCCCATTGATTTAAACGCATCAAAAACAATTTCTTTTCTTGCTTTATCAAAAGCTGCCTCTTTGCTTTCATCATTAAATTTTCGGATGGGATTTTGAATGCAATTCACAAAATAGTAAACATTGTCATCTGTTTCAATAAAACCAATATACCAACCAATAAACAAACTATCTTGCTCACCCCAACCAGTTTTGGCATAAATAGAATAATTATCAGTTTTGTTAACTAGCATAATGTTTTTCACAATATCCATATTACTTTTTTTGAAAGGCAATTTATCATTGTGAAGGTTTTTTAAAAATTCAATTTGTTGCATTGGAGTTATGCGTAAACTTCCATTTAACCAAAATTGGTCAATTCCACCTGAAGTGTCCGCATTTCCGAGATGCAGAGAATCGAGCCATTTTTTCATGTCGTTTTGACCAACTCTTCGTGCTAACTCTTGATAATACCAAACGGTAGAATTTTTAAACGCCTCTCTTAAATTGGTGTTTCTGTTCCAGTTTGGATTGTCTCGGTTCACACTATCCCAAGTTAAGGTGAAATTTTCGTTTTTAGCCACTCCAGTTTCTAAAGCAATAAGCGAATTGGGAATTTTAAAAGTTGAAGCTGGCGTGTAAGGTTGATTTAATTGATTCGAATTGTAAACCGTAAAAACATCATTTTTCTCATCATAAATTACCAAACTTCCCTTTACATCGTAAGAGTCGAAATAAGACTTAAAATCTTCTCTTTCTTCCATGTTTTTTTCTTTGCCACAAGCTTGACTAAGCAATAAAAATGGGAGGATGTAAATTGTTTTTTTCAATCTCAATGTTATTTGGTATCCGCATTCCAAACGCCTTCAGTTATAGCGTTTCCGTTTTTAAAATAATAAGTTCCGAAGCTATAAATTACGCGTGTATATTCAGTTGCAATATTGTCTTTTACTACAACCCTTCGAATAATTTTTCTGTTCGATTGGTTAATGATTTCTTCAGTAACTCCTTGAGGATATTTTTTAGCCAAATCGCTCAAAAACTTGTCTTTATCTTTGGCATTTTCAGCTAACTCAACCTCAGTGCCTTCAATTACTTTAGGAGTTTCTTTATTAATTATCTTATTAATCTCTTCAATTTTTGTTTTCGGATAATTTTCATCGGGTTTAAGCACCAAAGCATCTTCAAAGTTTTTCAGAGCATCGTTATATTTTTTTGCATTTAAAGCCATATCAGCTTTCATTAGTAATGAACGGTATTCTTTTTCGGTTTCTTTATTTTTTGCTCTGTCTAAGTCAGCGTCAATTTCTTGAATTTTAGTTTTAGGGTATTGCTCATTTGGTCTCAAAGCCAAGGCATCATTAAATTTAGTTTTGGCATTTTCTAAATCTCTGGCTAAAAATAACTTATCTGCTTCTTTAACCAAGTCACTGTATTTTTTATCATTTTCTTTTTCAAGTGCAATGGCGGCTAAAATTCCTTCTATTTCTTTTAATTTTTCTTGCGGATAAGTTTCATTCGCTTTTAATTCCAAAGCTTTTTTATAATTGGCACTTGCATTGGTGTAATCTTTTGCAGCAAGCATTTTATCAGCCGTTTCAACAAAGCCGGTGAATTTGGTTTCCAAATCTTTTTGTTTGGCTATTTCGGCTAAAGCCAAATCAATTTCTTTTAATTTATCTGTTGGATATTTTTCACCTGGTTTTAAAACCAAAGATTCTTGGTAAGTTTTTTTGGCTTCATCATAATTTTTTGAAGTTAAAAAGCCATCTGCTTTAGTAATTAATGTTTGATACTGTTGGTTTTTTTCCTTTTCCTTAGCATCTAAAGCCATTAAATTATCAATTTCCTGAATTTTAGTTTTTGGATAAGTTTCATTCGGTTTTAAAGCCAAAGCATTGTTGAATTCGGTTTTTGCTTCATTTAAGTTTTTAGCTGTAAAAGCTACATCACCTTTTTTAATAATGGCAGCATAGTCAGCTTCCAATTTTTGAGCAGCCAAAGCATCTGCCAATATTTTATCAATTTCAGCTAATTTATTTTTTGGATATTCTTCGGTAGCATTAAAGCTCAAAGCTTCATTGTAAAATGCTTTTGCACCCACATATTCTTTGGCAGCAAATGCTTTATCAGCTTTGGCTATAGAAGCTTGGTATTTTTCCAATTTTAATTTTGCTTCAGCATCTTTGGCCAAAAGATTATCAATTTCAGTTATTCTATTTTTCGGATGTGTTTCAGTTGTTTTAAGTGCCAAAGCTTTGTTATAATTGACCTTAGCGTTGGCGAAATCTTTGGCATCAAATGCTTTATCAGCCTCAGCAATCAAACTAACGTATAAAGCTTCCGCTTCTTTGGCTTTTTGTTCAGCTAACAAAATGGCATCAATTTCTTTGATTTTATTGGCAGGATATACTTCTTTTGATTTTAAAGCCAAAGCATTATTAAAGGCAGTTTTGGCGGCAGTATAATCTTTTGAGTTAAAAGCTAAATCTCCATCAGCAAGTGCTTTTTTAAATTTTTCATCTAATTCTTTTGCGGCTAAATCATTGGCCAAAAGTTTTTCAATTTCAGCTAATTTAGTTTTTGGATAAGTTTCATTTGGTTTTAAAGCCAAAGCATTATTAAACTCAGTTTTGGCATCGTTTAGGTTTTTAGAAGCAAAAGCCAAATCACCTTTTTTAATAATGGCAATATAGTCAGCCTCCAATTTTTGAGCAGCCAAAGCATCGGCCAAAATTTTATCAATTTCAGCGAGTTTGGTTTTTGGATATTCTTCTGTAGAATTAAAGCTCAAAGCTTCATTGTAAAAGGCTTTTGCACCCACATATTCTTTCGCAGCAAAAGCTTTATCAGCTTTCGCAATAGAAGCTTGGTATTTTTCCAATTTCAATTTAGCTTCAGCATCTTTGGCCAAAAGATTATCGATTTCAGTTATTCTGCTTTTCGGATATGTTTCAGTTGTTTTGAGCGTCAAAGCTTTGTTATAATTGACCTTAGCGTTGGCGAAATCTTTAGCATCAAAAGCTTTATCAGCATCGGAAATCAATAACAAATACTGTGATTCGGTTTCTTTTGCTTTTTGCTCAGCTAACAAAATAGCATCAATTTCTTTGATTTTGTTAGCCGGATACATTTCTTTTGCCCTCAAAGTCAAAGCAAAATTGAAGGAAGTTTTAGCAGAAGCATATTCCTTAGAATTGAAAGCTGCATCGCCATCAGCAATAGCTTTTTTGTATTTCTCATCCAATTCTTTTGCAGCTAAATCATTGGCAAATAATTTTTCAATTTCTGCCAATTTAGTTTTTGGATAAGCTTCATTTGGTTTTAATGCCAAAGCATTGTTAAACTCGGTTTTGGCATCGTTTAAATTTTTTGCAGTCAAAGCTTCATCAGCCTTTTTAATAGCAGCGCTGTAATCAGCATCTAATTTTTGAGCAGCCAAAACATCTGCCATTAATTTTTCAATTTCAGCAAGTTTAGTTTTAGGGTAAGTTTCTTCAGAATTTAAAGCCACAGCTTCATTAAAAGCAGTTTTTGCAGCGTTAAAATCTCTTGCAACCATTGCTTTATCACCTTTTTGAATGGCTGCTGTATATTTAGCCAATGCGTCTTTTTGTGCATTTTGTTCGTTCAAAATTTTGTCAATAGCAGCTACTTGATCAATTGGATATTTTTCATTTGGTTTTAAACCTTTGGCTTTCTCATAATTGACTTTTGCATCGGTATAAGCTTTCGTTTGAAAAAGTTTATCAGCCTCAGCCACAAAGGTTTTGAATTGCTCATCCACCGCAAAAATTTTGTCAATTTCTTTAATTTTATCTGCTGGGATTTTTTCTTTTGGCTTGTAACTCAAAGCCTCTTGGTATAGAGTTTTAGAATCACTATAGTTTTTTTGGTCAAATTGTTTTTGAGCAGCTTCTATGGCAGCCAAATATTTAGCATCTAGCTCAGCATCTTGTGCGCCACCCATGGCCAATTGCACCGCAGCAATTTGGTTTTTAGCATAAGCCTCGTTGGGTTTAAGTTTTTGTGCATTTTGAAAATATTTAAGTGCTTCTTTGTATTTTTTATTCTCGAATGCCTCATCGCCTTTGTCAATTTCATCTTGATAAGCAATGTCTGATTCTTGTTCAGCTTCCTTATTTTTTATAGTATTTTGAACATCATTCAATTTATTTTTAGCACTAGCATCATTGGGTTTAATAAGTAAAGCTTCTTTGTAAGCTTGTTCTGCCAAAGGCAGATTTTGAGCGGCTAAATATTTATCGCCTTTTGCAATAGAAGTTTCAAATTGTTTTTTAAGAAATTCTTGATCTTTTAGCGCTTGGTCATAAACTTTGGAAACTTCAGTAATTCGATTTTGCATTTGATCTGTGTAATCCATATCGTAATCAAAACCATTAATTTTCCACATCATTTTTCCAATAGGTGTGGTTTTTAAAAAGTTGAAATCAACTCCTGCAATTTCTTCATATAAAACAGTTTCAAAAAGAGCAGTATAAACAACTGGTTTACCATCTTTTGAGCCAGCATCGGCAGGCACATCTTTGGTATTTACTTGCACGATTTTTGGAAAAAAACCTTCATGCGAACATTCTATAAAATAGTTTGCATCGGGCAGGCACTCAATGGTAAATTCACCTTTAGCATTGGGTTTTAAAGTTTGAATTTCAACCCCATCTTTAATAACCTTAATGGTGGCATTTTGACCTAATGATTTTCCAGCAAAAACACGACCATTCATGTTCAAAATAAATGCCTGAGAAAAAGCGAAGTGACCTGAAAAATAAATTAGAAGAAATAGAAAATATTTTAAGAAGTTGTTATTTTTTAAATCGCTCATCAGTTTTGTAATAATCTTAGATTCGTAAACAAATATCGTAATTTTAGAAACGGTCATTTTAAACATAAATTTTGATTATCAACATGAATTTTAGTTATTGGGAAAAGTCGTCTTTAATTACTTCAAACCATTTCACCATCATAGGTTCAGGTATTGTTGGCTTATTTGCTGCCATAGAAATTGTTAACAAGTTTCCTGCCAAAAAGGTGGTTGTTATTGAACGAAATTTCCTTCCGGAAGGCGCGAGTACAAAAAATGCCGGCTTTGCTTGTTTTGGTAGCGTTTCAGAGTTAACTGACGATTTGCAAAACATGTCTTTAAATCAAATCATGACATTGGTTGAATTGCGTTTTAAAGGTTTAGAAAAACTGATTAAAACACTTGGAAAAGAGCGAATTGAATACAAAAACTCAGGAAATTGGGAATTGTTTTCAGCAGAGAGCTATAAAGATTTCGAAGATAAAATTGAGTTTTGGAACCAACATTTGAAAGATATTACAGGCGAAAATACTTTTCAATTAAAAAATGGTAAAAACTTTGCTTTTCATGGTTTTGATAAATATGTGTTCAATCAATACGAAGGCGCTATTAACACAGGTTTGATGATGCAAAATCTGATGCAATTAGCCAGAGAAAAAGGCATAACAATTTTTAACGGTTTGGAGATTACCCGATTTGAAGAAAATCAAAATGAAGTGAGTTTGTATCAAAATGACAATTTAATTCTTAAAACAGAAAATTTAATAATCTGTAATAATGGTTTTGCACGACAGTTTTTGCCACAATTTGATGTTAAACCTGCCAGAAACAATGTTTTTGTAACCTCCAAAATTCAAGGTTTGAGTTTTGATACTTGTTTCCACCTCGACAAAGGTTATACCTATTTTAGGAATGTAGATTCGAACAGGGTTTTAATTGGTGGAGCAAGAAATTTAGACATAGAAAATGAAGAAACCACTGAAATAGGAATTAATCCAAAAATAAAAACTCATTTAATAGAAATTTTAAAAGATAAAATAATTCCTAATCAAAATTTTACCATCGATTATGAATGGTCAGGAGTTTTGGGAGTAGGGAAGGAGAAGTTTCCAATAATCAAAAAACTAAGTCCAAGAGTTTATTGTGCAGTAAGAATGGGAGGAATGGGCGTGGCCATTGGTTCCATGGTTGGCCAAAAAGCTGCAGAAATAATAGAGGAGTAAAGTTGAACCAAGTACCAGGTAGGGAGATTTTGATTTTCGATAATTTGAAGATTTCAGAAAGATTGCAGGTTGAGCAAAGCCGAAACCACATCTAAGTTGAGATTCTAAATTTTGATTTTCTGTAATTTAAAGATTTAAAAAAAGAACAAAATTATCAAGATTTAGAAATTTTAAATCTATTGCCTTGAATCCATTATCAAAATTTGTTTATTATTATGATGGGGTGGGGCTGCAATTAGAAAATTGCCCCCACCCCCCTTACAGCGGAAGATTTTATATCTGCCGCTATTTTTTTTTAACAGCAGGCAAGTCACAAGATTTTGAATTTTAACTAATTCAATCATCTCATTAGAGTCAAAATCATCAGATTTTAAAAATGTGCAATTTTCAATCTGCAATTTGCCATCCACAATTTGTAATCTTTTACATTTGAGGTGATGTTTAAAAATGACACTCACATACTAATCTCCCTGTTTATAAGCATGTTTTGCATGCTTAAAAATGACACTTATTGTCAAACACCCAATTTTATAAATTTTAATGTTGATAATGGTTTAGCAGGCTCTAATGTGTATGGTTTGATGCAAGATTCTAAAGGGTTTATTTGGTTTGCCACCGAAACTGGAGTAAGCAAATACAATGGAATAAACTTCAAAAACTACGCACTCAAAGACGGTTTAGCAGATAACGAAATTCTAAATGTATCTGAAGCCAATGATGGAAAAATTTGGTTTCATTCTTTTAATGGAAAGCCCAGTTATTATGATAAAGGAAAACTTTTTAATGCTAAAAATTACTCATCACTAAACAATATTAAAGTTAATGGCTTTTTGGCCGATATTTACACCGATAGAAATGGATCTGTTTGGTTTTCAGGATCAAAAGGTAACTTGGCGACACTTTTACCAAATGGAAATACTGAAAATTTCCCTGTTGATGGTAGCATTTTAAAGTTTTGGGAAAATGATAAGAGAGATTTATTAATTGCTAATTCGAAAAATGGTATTCAAAAACAAAAAGACTTTAAATCAATTGTCTCACTCTCTCGATTTGAAAGATTTTCACTTGTTAACCAAAATCTGGCTTTTGCATCATTCGAAAATCAATTATTTAAAATTGATTTGAAAGAAAATAAAGTTGAATATGTTTCACTAGAAAATGAAATTCAAGCAGTTATAATTGATATTGTTTATGTCGCTGATGAAGATAAACTTTGGTTAGGAACATTTAATGGTTTGTATTGTATTGAAAATTTGAATTCTAAACGAAATATAAAAAACTATCTACCTAATAAAGCTATTTCTGATATTTTGATTGATAGAGAAGGTAATTATTGGTTTTCCACTTTAGGCGAAGGGGTGTTTTTTTGCCCTTCTTTTGATATTCTCAATTTTAAAGAAAGTAATAATTTACCTAATAATATTGGATTTTTTAAAAAATCGCCTAATGGCAAAATTTGGTTTGGTGCTAATGATGGATATTTTGGCTATTTTGAAAATTTCACTCAAGTAAAAATTGCCAAAATTCCTTTTACCAAAAATAAATCAAGAATTAAAGATTTGTTTTTTATTAATGAAAATGAAGTGGTTATTCTTTCTGAAAATGGACTTTTTAGGTCGAAGAACTCCAAAATAGAAGAAATTGAAAAAGTTAGCTTAAGAAAAATTAGACGATTAAATCAAGATTCGTTATTGCTTTTAACTTCAAATTCTGCTTATATATTAAGTTTATCCAACTTTATAAATGCAATCAATAATCAAAACCTAAATGAAGTTTTAATCAAGCTAAAAATCAATTTTGATTATAGGGTTAATGATGTTCTAAAAGATAATAATAATACATGGCTGGCCACAGAGACAGGTTTGTATTTTTCATACAAAAAACAAGAATTTGTAGCTTTTGAACCTCAATTTGAGCTGTTTTCTGGGCGTGTAAATAAATTAAGTTCAATAAATGAAAACGAGGTATGGTTGGCCACCAATGGCTATGGAATAGCAGGAATTTTAAAAGATACTTTGGTTTTTATTTCCGATAAAAATGGTTTAACCAACAATAATTGTAAATCAATTTTTGTTTCCGATGCCAATACTATCTGGGTTTCAACCAACAATGGCATTAATAAAATAAATATTTTAAGCTTCAAACCTTTTCAGTTTTTTGTTGAACATTTTACCAAAATGGACGGTTTGGCGGGCGATGACATCAACGATATTTTAAAAATTGGCGACACACTTTTAGTCGCTACAAATTCAGGGATTTCAGTTTTAGCAGAAAAAAGTTTCAAATCGAAGCAAATTGCTCCACTTATTAATATTGAAAAACTGATTATAAATAATAGTATAGTTTCTGATTTTCAAGAAATTATAATTCCATTTAAAGAAAATAAAATTGAAGTTGAATTTGGTGGAATTAGTTTTAAAAGCAAAGGAAACTTGCAGTATCGCTACAAACTTAAGGGTTTAGATAATAATTGGAATTACACCCAAAACAATAAAGTAATTTACAATTTATTGCCTCCTGGCAATTATGCTTTTGTGGTGCAAGTAATGAGTAAAAATGGCTTGTGGAGTCCAATTTCAGAAGAATTGAGCATTGAAATTGTATATCCATTTTATAAAACTTGGTGGTTTTTCGTTTTGATAAGTATTTCAGTAGCTAGTATTATTGTTTTAATAATTTATTTCATTTCCAAACGAATTAAACACAATGAAAAACGCAGAAATGAAATTAAAAATAGAATAGCCGAAGCAGAACAAATTGCCCTCAGAGCCCAAATGAATCCACATTTTATTTTTAATTCATTGAATTCTATTCAACGATTTGTTCTGAAAAATGATTCTATTGCGGCTTATCAATATTTAGAAAAATTCAGCAAATTGATTCGATCCATATTGGAAAATTCGCAACTCAAAAAAATAAATATCGAGGAAGAATTGCAGTCCATAAAATTGTATTTAGAAATAGAATCATTACGTTTTGACAACAAGTTTTTTTATGAAATTAATGTCGATGCGAGTGTTCCTAGCGATTATAAAATACCCACCATGTTGCTACAACCTTTTGTTGAAAATGCCATCTGGCATGGCCTTTTGCCAAAAGAAGATAAAAGTAATTTAAGGTTAAATATTTCTGTTTTTCGAAAAAATCAATTTATCATTTTTGAAATTATAGACAACGGAATTGGTAGAGAAAAGTCGAAAGAAATGACCGATAGTTTTGCCTACAAAAAATCATCTTTAGGCACAAAAATTACGGAAGAAAGAATTCAATCTTTAAATTTTAGCAATTTAAATCAATCCATTTCATTTGAAATAATTGACCTTTACGAGCAAGAGAAAGCAACTGGAACCAAAGTTGTTTTGAAAATTGACACCTTATTTGAACTTTATGAAAATGAATGAAGTTTCTTTAAAAGCCATAATTATTGATGATGAAAGTAGCGGAAGAGAGATTTTAAAATCTTTGCTCGAAAAATTTTGTCCGCAAGTTGAGGTTTTGGCTACAGCTAATTCAGCCAAAAATGGGAAATTAGAAATTGAAAATTTGAAACCTAATTTGGTTTTTTTAGACATTGAAATGCCCAATGGTTCAGGGTTTGATTTATTAAAAGGATTAGACAATAAAGGTTTTGAAATAATTTTTGTTACAGCGCACAATCAATATGCTATTCAGGCAATAAAAGCTTCGGCTTTAGATTATTTGCTAAAACCTGTAAACATTGATGAATTAAAACTTGCGGTTGAAAAAGCAAGCGAAAGATTAAACAGTAATTTGCAACCCAATAAAGATTCTTTAGATATTTTGGTAGAGCGTTTGTTGCATAACCAAAAGTTGGAAAGACTGTCGTTACCAACTATTAAAGGTTATGAAATCATCAAAATAAAAGAAATCATTTATTGTAAAAGCGATGATAATTATACCCGATTTTATTTAAAAGATGCGAGAATATTATTGGTGTCTAAAACCATAAAAACCTATGAAGAGCTGCTAGAATCAGTAGGTTTTATGCGCATTCATAAATCACATATTGTTAATTTGAATGAAATTATAAAGTATAATCATGGTTTAGGTGGAGAAGTTGAAATGAGCAACAAACATGTTTTGGAAGTTTCGCGAACCAAAAAGCAAGATTTATTGACTATTCTTCAAGCTTAGAGCTTTCGGCAAGTCTTTTTTCTTTCATATTTATGTTTAGCGCGATTGTGAAAATCACAATTTCAATCAAGGTACTTATTTGTAAAATATTGGCATTATTTAAGGCTGCAATGCCTTTGTAAAACAAAAACGTTTGGATAAAAAATCCTAAACAAAAAACCAAACCACCAGCAATAAATATTTTTTTACTGCCCAGAGCATCGTGGATTTGAGAAATTAAATATGCACCAATGGTAAAATTAAATATCATAATTACAATATTGCCTATATTTCTGTAGAGTGGAATATCAAATGAATTGTAAATAATTAAAAATGAGTTGATCACATTTACAATCATTACAATAACCAAAGCTTGAAAAACTTTATTCCAAACAGGGTTGTTTTTAGAAACATTTAAATATTTGCGCACAAATTCGCTGTAAGCTATTAAAGATAAGTTGACAGCCAAGAAGTTTATATAAAAGAAAAGTTTAGGTTTTTCATTGGTCAATTCCCCAAACAAATCGAAGCGGTTAAGCATGTCAATTCCTATTAAGGATAAATATAAGGCGTAAAGTAAAAAAAGTCGGTTGTTATGAATAAAAAACATAATGACAGCATATAGAAAAATAATCCATATAATGCCTTGAAAAATACCTTGAATTAGGTTTTTTTGCGCTATTTTTTCTGAATAATTTTTTTCAAACTTCGATTGATTTTCTAAGCTTAAATCAAATTTTGGAGCATAGTTGTTTACATTTCTAATTTGAATATAAAAACTCAAAACTTTTTTAGCGGGAATATTAATGGTAAAAGCATTTACAGCATTGTTTTCATAACTTTTTTGACTTAGTGGTAGTAGTTTTCCGTTTATCATTTCCGCCAACCTTATCTTGTCGTCTAATACATAAACATTCACATAATTATTCATGCTAATTATATTGCCCCTGTCAGAAATCAATAAATAATTTTTTTGCTCATTCGTTTGATTATTGATAATCAATTTTCCCCAAAGGGCAGATTTTGGCTTAAACTCAGTTTTTACTTCTTCAAAAGGTTTAAACAATGGTTTTTGGCTGGTAATGATTTCTCGAATCTCCATTGCTGCTGTTTCATCTTCAAATACTTGCAGGTGTTTATTCAAATTAAGAAACTCAATTTCTGAATCGTTAGAAATGGTAATGGTTTCTTGTGCAAAGTTTTGTTTTAGAAAAAACAAAAGGATAAAAACAATAAAAACAGGTTTCAAGTCTTAGGTTTCAATTCAAAACCAAAATAAGTAATTATTTTGACATAAAAACATGGCTTTATAATGTCCTTAAGACTAAATAGTTTAAGAAATGATTATTTTTTAAAAAACCTGCCAAGACAAATCTCAGCAGGCAATCACTTTCAAAATTCAACCTGTTATAAAAAAACAAAAGCGATGGTGTGAAAGTAAGCGCCTGATTTTATAAGAAAATAATCCAAATGAGGTATTTTTTAGAGCTTTTCGACTTCTTTTAATGCCAATCGAAAGCTTTTCCAAACGTTTTTAAAATTGTCCATATCACAAACCAATTCCTTTCTGCTGTAGTCATTTACTTTAAAAACCCCATCTGTTCTGCTTTGTAAATTTTCTAATTGTTCAATCATAATTTTAGCTATTGCTACCAACATAGCCACTTTGAATAAAAACTTTTTGGTGTTTTTGGTTTTGTAGCCTATTCCATAAAAATTATGAATTACATGGTTCCACTCGTTGTTTAAAAATTGTTTTAATGAACTTATATCTGTGCTTTTTGTAACTATTGTATAAACACCATCTTCTCTGTCTTTGTAAACATCCATTAAATCATTTAACAATTGAATAAATCCACCTAAATGATAAATCGCTTCAGGTTCGCCTTCAGCAATGTGTGTGTTTAAAGCCGAACGGCAGAGTAGGAGAGAGTAACCGCCTTTTCGATAAGCAATTTTTATTAAATCGTCCGGAATAATATTTTTATTCAGCTGTTTTAAACTTAGTTCCTGCGCTTCTATAACTTTGGCTATATAAAGTTTTTGGGTTTCCTTGTCGTGCGCCAAAGCAATCATTTTGCGATACAAATGCATCATCAATTTTTCGCGGTCATCGGCTTTTTCATCAACTTCTAATTGCTGAAAACGCTCTTTCGGAATGTTTTTGTCCAACAATGGATTGTCGAAATAGTCATCAATTATTGGGGTTAATGCTGCTAGATAACAAAGAATTTTAAATTCGTTATCTGTCAGTTTTTGACCTGTCAATTGCGCAAAAGCTTTTCCCAAAACATTGGGAATTAAAATGCCATACGTGTCGAAAATTTTCTTTTTCTCGGCTTCACTTAATGCGTTTGGGAATAAATTAAAGGATGGATTTAAAACTTTAAAGCAGGCTTTTTTTCCTTTTTTGTAATTGAAATACAAAAACGAAAATTCCTTGAGAAATAAAATTTTATCAATAAATACCATTTAAAAAGCCCTGCTAATTCCAATTAACCATCTAAATTTCAAATATTCAGGTTCAGTTGCTGGAGTTCTGTTTAAAAACATTGGAAAATCAACTCTAAAAACCAATGGCTTTACATCCTGAATTGGCCCAAAATTGATAAATGATAAAGTTGCACCAAGCCCAGCAGAAGCTCTAAGAGATGCCAGTTTTAGATTTTTATCATTGATAGCATTGGTGCTGATAACGCCTGCATCGCCAAATAAATAAGTATTTAAGCGCACATAACGCCCCAATTGTCTGAAACGTAAACCAAATGCTCTTTGAAAATCTATTTCAGTATTCACCGAAGCGCCTGAATGACCCTTGTAAGTTAATATTTGATTACCATTTTCATCATTTTCAGGAACTAAATAGCCGGCATAACCTCTCACATTCAGACCTCCACCCATTTGAAAATGATTAGTAGTGTTTCCAAATCCTGCAAAATTGTTGGGTAAAAATCCAATGGAACGGGTAAATGCATTTTCCATTAATTCTTCATTATTGGCTCCAGCCAAAAACAATTGCGATTCAGAAGCAATATTAGTTCCACTGGTATATTGAACAAAAACGCGCGATTTAAAATCAAATTTGCCCAATTGCCTTTGATTTTTGGCAGTTATCGAAATTTGAGAATAATTGTAATCGCTCAATAAAAAAGGTGTTCTGAGATGAATGTTCAAATTTCCACTTCCTTTTTTGTATTGATAAAAATAATTGTAACCTATATTGAAGGTATTGTTAAACTTTTCAGGATTCCATTCATTCTTATAAATCAAATAATTTAAATCGGTGCTATCATTTCTATACAAAACCTTTGCAAAAGCATAAACTTCTTTGCGGTTGTTACCAAATTTTTGTTTTAAACCTACATGTCCACCGCTTAAACCATCTAATTGTTTTATTTCAAAATTCCAGCTTAAACCTTTCATTACTTTATCCAAACCATTGTTGTATTTCAATCGGAAGGAGAGCAAATCATTATAAGTTTTTTGACTTTCTCTTATGGAATTGTTTTGCGCCAATCTTGAATTATACCAAACATCTAATTCGAAATTATGCAAGTATTGAAAATAACTTCCATTTAAATGAATTCCCAATTTAAAACCATCATAGCCATTGTACCAAGCAGTTGGTCGCCATTTATACACATAGTTTTTTCTATCAGCCAAATTGAAAACCTTCGAATCGAAATACAATTTTTGAGGACATTTTTTAGAATTATTCAAAGCATTTATATCAGCTAATCGACCAGAAGTATCAATTTCTACATTTTTAATCGAATTGTCTAATAAAACGGTGGCTTTGTAAGTTGGGAAAATATTATCCCAACCTTCCCATTTGGGTAAAATGTTGGCAGCTGTATTCTTTTTAAACCAAGTGTTTGGAATATAATAATTGTATTTTTTTCCTGCTTTATCCGTTACTGTAAAATCAAGCGGCATGTGCATTCTACCTTTTCTTTTGAAGGTAATTTCATATTGATTTTTTTCTTTTCCTTTTTTAATTTTTTCAATTGAATAATCAATATTTTTTGAAGTTTCAAGCCATTGATCGAAAAACCAATTTAAATCAACTTTGGTAAATTGAATGATTGAATTTCTGAAATCTTCAGGATAAGGATGTGCCATTTTCCATTGACTAACATAGTTTTTCATGGCATTCTGGAAAAGTTCATCACCTAAAACATATTGCAAATTAAAAAGCATAACAGCCGTTTTGTGATAAACATTGCTATATCCGCCACCATGACGAACAGCACCATTAAAGGCATCTGAATGTTGGTTCAAAGGTTCATCTTTAAAACGAATCGCATCGCGCATGTAAGCATTGTAAACTTCACCTTCGCGAGCAATTTCGCCTTGGTCAAATTTTTTAACCCAAAAATTATCTGATTCGGTTAAAATTCTTTTTTTACCGTCTAATTTTTCTAATCCCCAAACTGTCAAAAATTGCGTAAAACCTTCGTCTAAAAATGCACGATAGGTTTCATTGTTACCAATCATCCCGAAAAACCAATTGTGGGCAATTTCGTGAATCAACAAATCATGGTGGTCAGGTTCAAAACCTCCGTCAAGCGTCAGCATGGGATATTCCATTCCATCACGGGCATCAGCCACAATCATTTTTGGATATTCATATTTTCCAAAATCGTTGGAGAAACATTCTATAATTCGAGCAGTATAATTGGCCGCATCTTGCCATTTCGCAGCATTCGATTCTTGGGCTAAAGCCACACATTTCACTCCATTCCAATAAGCCACGCCCATTCTGTAAGTTGGGTCGGCTGTAAAAGCAAAGTCATGCACATTTTCAGCCCTAAATTTCCACGTTTTTGTTTTAGTTGAATCGTAAGGAATGATTTCGCTTGGTTTGGAATAAAGTGGTTTGTCTTTAAAGTTTTTAATGTCAATTTTTTGTTTCAAATCCTCAGGAAGTACTTCTTGTTCATTTAATAAATTTCCTGTGGCATCTAAAATAAATGAACTATTGAAGGTTAATTCAACATCAAAAGTTCCGTAATCACCATAATATTCATGGCCAAAATGTTGATCTGGAGTCCAGCCAAATTTTCGGTCATACACATCCATTCTTGGATACCAATGCACACCATCATAATGTTTATAACCAAAGGGATAAAACACTTTCATTCTGCGTCTTACACTTCCAAAACCATCGAAAAAAGTTAGAAAATCGATATTAAATTTTACAGTTTCGCCACTTTTTATAGGTTGCGGAAGATCTATTCTCATTATGGTATTATCAAAAGTAGGTTTCACTTTTTGACCATTATATTCAACTTTGGCAATAACAGTTCCCAGTCTTCTTTTTTCATAAGGACCATATTTTGGTTCAACCTTATTGTTTTTTAATAAATCATCATAATAAGAACCTGGCTGAAAAGCATTGTTGTATAAATGAAAATATACAAAAGGCAATTCATCAGGTGAATTATTGGTATATTCCAAAATCATGGAACCATTGAGGACATCGGTTTTTTCATCAATTTTTGCTTTTATGGTATAATGCACATCTTGTTGCCAATAATCTGAATTTGGTTTTTTGTTTTTCCAATAAAGAGGATTGTTGTTTTGCGCTTTTGCTGAAATGAAAATTGAAACAAAAAAACTAAGTAAAAGGAATGTTCTCATCGAATGGTTTAAAAAAACAAATGTAAAATTTTTACAATCCTATTGCCATCAAATTAAACTCTAATTGGGTATGACACACTTCTTATGCTTTTAGCCAAAAATTAATTTTTGAATAAAAGCATTTTCTTTTGCTCTATTATAGTTGTGCAATTTGTATTAAACTGGTTTAATTCTAATTTGAAAAAATAAAAGATTATTAATTTTTCGTTTTTTTCCTTACAATCTAATGCAAACAGCAAGACTAAAATGAATAGTTTAAAATACACTTTCATTTTTTATAAATCTATTTCGACAGAATTTAAATCGTTACAATATCCTAAAACTTCAAAATCTTTGGAGTATTTCATATTCTTAGAATTAACATCCCATACAATTCTTATTAATTCATTTTTTTTTCTTTTGTATATGGTTGAAAAACTAGATGCTTCGAGTGTATCTAAAATATTTGTAAAGGGTCCTGAAATTGAAAATAATTTAGTTGAATTACCATATCTAAAAAATAAAGTATCATTTTCAGTATATTGATTTACTAAATTGGCTGTCAGAATAAACTTATACTTTTTAGAAATATACACATTCCCCAAATCTAAATTCTGATTTTGCGGAATAGCGCTTAAGATCCTTGTGTATCCTACATTATTGAACAGAACAATAGAAATACCTGAATTAGAAACAGTTTGATATTTTACTGAGAAATAACCGTTTGCATCGGTTTTAAAGCGGGTAGTACTGCCTCCCCATTCCACACTTAAAAATTCATTGCTTTCTAATTGTAAAGCCAATTCTGTATTAGCAGCAGGCTCCCCATCGCAATTTTTTAGCAAAGTACCAGTTAAAGTATAAGTGTTTTTGGTAGTGTTTTTGTCTTTACAAGCTGGTGTAAATAGCAAGACTAAAATGAATAGTTTAAAATAAACTTTCATGATTTTAAATTTCTAAGGTTACTTCATTATAATCTTTACATATGTTTTGTATCGTGACTGTTTTACTTCCTATTGATTGTCTTTTATTAAAACCCCAAGCGACTTTTTCCTTTGGTGAAGAATTGTAAGTTTTATTTTGTATGTCAATTATATTAATTGTATCGAGTGTTGATAAAAATGGATATTTAATGAAAGATGGGTCATTTGTGGATTTATGAGTATAAAATAAAGTATCATTTTCATCATACATATTTAAATCTTTTACATTTAATTTAATTATGAGATTGTACATTCGTGAAACATAAATATTTCCTAAATTAATATTCTGATTTTGCGGAATAGCGCTTAAAACCCTTGTGTAACCTACATTATTGAAAAGAACAATAGAAATACCTGAATTAGAAACAGTTTGATATTTTACTGAGAAATAACCGTTTGCATCGGTTTTAAAGCGGGTAGTACTGCCTCCCCATTCC
>Ga0209278_1000660_pt1 | contig 24573 bp, 18 predicted proteins | sample JI81BgreenDNA_FD_187504 | JGI IMG/M metagenome (GOLD analysis project Ga0209278, IMG submission 187504) | Wastewater effluent complex algal communities from Wisconsin, to seasonally profile nutrient transformation and Carbon sequestration -... | ecosystem: Engineered > WWTP > Effluent > Algae...
ACCCTGCCTCAAAATCCCGCAAAGCACCGCCATCATGACGAAGAACTGGACCCCTGACAGCTGGCGCGCCCACGAAGCCCGGCAATTGCCCACCTACCCCGATGCCGATGCGCTGCGGGCGGTGGAAACCGAGTTGCGGTCGTATCCGCCGCTGGTGTTTGCCGGCGAAGCCCGTGATCTGACGACGCGGCTCGCGGATGCCGCGGCCGGCAATGCCTTCCTGTTGCAGGGCGGTGATTGCGCCGAAAGCTTTGCCGAATTCCACCCCAACACCATCCGCGACACCTTCCGCGTGCTGCTGCAGATGGCGGTGGTGATGACCTTTGCCAGCAAGATGCCCATCGTGAAGGTGGGCCGCATGGCCGGCCAGTTCGCCAAGCCGCGATCGGGCGATTTCGAGGACATCGATGGCGTGTCACTGCCCAGCTATCGCGGCGACAATGTCAACGATATCGAGTTCACCGCCGAAGCGCGCACGCCCAATCCGCAGCGGATGATCCGCGGCTACATGCAATCGGCATCCACGCTGAACCTGCTGCGCGCCTTTGCCAGCGGCGGCTATGCCAATCTGCACCAGGTGCACAAATGGAACCTGGATTTCGCCGCGCGCAGCCCCTGGGCCGAACAATATGCGCAGCTGGCCGATCGGATCGGCGAGGCGCTGGACTTCATGGAGGCCATCGGCCTGTCGCCGGATACCGTGCCGCAGCTGAAGGGCACCAGCTTCTTCACCAGCCATGAAGCGCTGCTGCTGGGCTATGAAGAGGCGATGACCCGACAGGACAGCCTGACCGGTGACTGGTACGACACCTCCGCCCATATGCTATGGATCGGCGATCGCACCCGCTTTGCCGGCAGCGCGCACGTGGAATTTTTGCGCGGCGTAGGCAACCCGCTGGGCCTGAAATGCGGGCCGAGCCTGGAGGCGGATGACCTGATTCGCCTGCTCGATACGCTGAATCCGGCGAATCAGCCGGGGCGAATCACCCTCATCACCCGATTCGGCCATGACAAGGTGGAGGCCCATCTGCCTCGCCTGATTCGTGCGGTGAAGCGCGAAGGCCGCCATGTTTTGTGGAGCTGTGACCCGATGCACGGCAACACGATCAAGGCCGCCGGCGGCCTGAAAACCCGCCCGTTCGACCGGATTCTGACCGAAGTGACCGGTTTTTTTGCGGTGCATCGGGCAGAAGGAACACATGCCGGCGGCATCCATCTGGAGATGACCGGGCAGGATGTGACCGAGTGCACCGGCGGCGCCATCGCCATTTCCGATGAAGGCTTGGGCGCCCGGTATCAAACCCAGTGCGACCCGCGGTTGAACGCCAGCCAAAGCCTTGAAATGGCCTTCCTTATTGCCGAGGCCCTGAAGGCCGAACGCGAGGCACAGGCGCACAGCGCCGCCGCCTGATCGCTATCTGAAATCACCCAAACGGCCGCACCTGGCCAGCTCATCGTGGCTGGCCGGGTTCGGCCGTATTTTTTTGTCTTCAGGCCAACATGAAGGGAATTTTTAATCCAACTTTATCGTTCATTCTCCTGAGCAACAAAGTTGATAGAGGTTCACCACAAAATGATAGCCGCGTTTACAATTTTCACACCAATACGGACTAAGCAACCGATGAAACCGGATGTATCAGCGTTTCGATACAGGCGGTTAACGAAAAGTTTTTCTTTGGGTTTCTTAGCTCAAGTAAAGACTTCGTTACCAGTTGCTTTGCGTAACCCCGCGTTCATCATTTTGTTGTGTGCGTTAACCGCAGTAAAGTTTGCGTTGCGCATGTGGTCTGAGAGGGTCAACCACGATGTCTGAGTTGCTGCACCGTATGGCGTATGAAGATGGTTCGGCTGTCGCCCGCTATGAATCGGCATGGGACGATCAGATGGCCATCAGCACCCTTGGTGTTCGTGATGGCGCTCCGGCAGCCGCCGCGCAGTCTGCCCGCCCGGTGACCGAATTGCTGGTGCAGTTCCGGCCTGGCGCCAGCGCCGCCGATCAGGCCCTGGCCATCAGCAATGCCGGCGGCAGCGACGCCAGCGTGATCCGCAGCGCCGCCGATGGTGACTTGCTGGTGATCAAGGTGGGCGGTGGACGCAGCGCCGAAGCGGTGATGGACGCACTTTCCAACAACCCCAACGTGGCCTTTGCCGAAGCCAATTCCACCATCGCCGTGCAGGGCAGCAACGACACGCGCTACACCAACGGCGGCCTGTGGGGCATGTATGGTGATAGCACCACGCCGGCGAACCAATTCGGCAGCCAGGCCGGCGAGGCCTGGGCCCGCGGCTTTACCGGTTCCACCAAGACGGTGATTGGCGTGATCGATACCGGTATCGATTACACGCACGCCGATCTTTATCTGAACATCTGGCTCAATCCCGGCGAAATTCCGAACAATCTTGGCCTGGTTGATACCGATGGCGACACGCTGATCACCTTCCGCGATCTCAACAATGTCGCCAATGCCGGCGCCGTGAGTGACATCAACGCCAACGGCCGCATCGATGCCGGCGATCTGCTGAACGATACGCGCTGGGAAAATGGTGTCGACAATGATGGCAACGGCCGTATCGACGATCTGGTTGGCTGGGATTTCGTCAACAACGACAATGATCCCATGGATGGCAACGGCCACGGCACCCATGTTGCCGGCACCATCGGCGCCATCGGCAACAACGCACTGGGCGTGGCCGGGGTGAACTGGGCCGTGCAGATGGTGGCCCTGAAGTTCCTGCCCGACAGCGGTTCGGGCACCAGCGCCGCGGCCATCAGCGCCATCGATTATTACACCAATGCGGCCCGCGCCCATGATGCCGGCGCCGGCAATTATGTTGGCACCAACAACAGCTGGGGTGGCGGCAGCCAATCGACGGCGATGCTTGATGCCATCGTGCGCGCGGCCCGGCAGGATTTGCTGTTCGTTGCCGCTGCCGGCAACGGCGGCGCCGATAACGTGGGCGACAACAACGATGTGACCGCCTATTTCCCCACCAACTATTCCACCCTGGCTGCAGCCGGTTGGGAAGCCGTGGTATCGGTGGCCAACATCACCTCCAGCGGCTCCCGCGCCGGCTCGTCGAACTTCGGCCAGCTCACGGTTGATCTGGGCGCACCCGGCTCGTCGATTGTTTCGACCACGCCGAACGGCAATTATGCCGCCTACACCGGCACATCGATGGCCGCGCCGCACGTGGCCGGCGCGCTTGGCCTGCTATCGGCTTATGCCGAGGGCCTGACCGGTGCCCAGCTGCGCGCCGCGCTGCTGAACAGTGCGGAAGCCACCACCTCGCTCACCAACATCACGGTTACCAATGGCCGCCTCGACGTCAACGATCTGATCACGATCGGCTTGGGCCAGGCTCCGACGCCCACTCCGACTCCGACACCCACGCCGACGCCAACCCCGACGCCCACCCCGACGCCGACGCCAACCCCGCCACCGTCTCCTGATCTGGTGATCTATGGCACCGACAGCTCGGAAACGCTGACCGGCGGCGCTGGCAACGACATCATTTCAGGCGTGTCCCTCACCAGCACGGCGATCGGCAATCGCACTGTGGACGTGCTGACCGGTGGCGCAGGCAACGATCTCTTCATCCTGGGTGATGCACGCGGCGCGTTTTACAACGACAACCGCAGCAACAATCAGGGTTTTGGCGATTATGCCCGCATCACTGACTTCGCCGAAGGTGACCGGGTGCAACTGGCGCCAGGGACCTATTTCCTGAGCTTCGGCACAGCCGGTGGTTTCAGCGGCATGCGGATCTTCTTGGACACCAACGGAAGCGGCAAATACGATAGCCCCGACGAATTCGTGGCCATGGTGCAAGGCAGCAAGACGCTGACCATGGCCGATATCGTGTTCTCGGCAGCGTCCCCGACACCGACGCCGGCTCCCACGCCGACGCCGACGAATGTCATTTATGGCATTGAGGGTAATGACAGAGCCATCATCGGCACCTCCGGTGACGACATCATCTCTGGCGTTCCGACCAACAGTACTGCGCTGGGCAGTTTCACCACGGACATAATCACCGGTGGCCTCGGCAGTGATCTCTTCGTGCTCGGTGACGGGCGCGGCGTGTTCTACAATGATGCCCGCTGGGACAGGAATGGCGCCGGTGACTATGCACGCATCACCGATTTCAGCGAAGGCGATCGCTTCCAGCTGTTGGCCGGGAACTATTTCCTGAACCAGGGCACCGTGGGCGGCTTTACCGGCACCCGCATCTGGTGGGACAGCAACAACAATGGCAAACTGGAAACGTTCGATGAACTGATTGCCATTGTTCAGGGCAAAACCGTCACAACGGCCGATTTCGTGTTCGTTTCTGCAGGCTCCAATGCGGTGGGCGATATCGATCCGGTTGGTGTCGAAGGCACCATCGTCGATGTTGGCGCCTTTGCGCCGGACGGCGTTGGTGACATGCTTGCTGCCTTTGGCGGCGGGCCGGCATGGTTCAACGATCTGGGTTCGGTCCAGCTCGGCTTTGCCCCGCTTCAACAACAGCATATCGCAATCGCTTAACGGGTCACGGCGCACGCGCCGTGCGGGGCGGGGTCGGCCAGGGACGCCTGGCCGACCTTTGCCGTTTCAGAAGGATCGGCGTTCCCTGCCCTCTCGCTTCTGGCAATGGCGCCGGGCCCTGCGGGCCGTGATGATGGCCTGTCATCAGACAGGAACCGATCATGGCCTTTCCACTGCCCAACGCATCACACGATCTCACCGGCCAGACCGCCATCGTTACCGGCGCCTCGTCCGGGTTGGGCGCCCGCTTTGCCCGGGTGCTGGCGGCGGCCGGCGCCAGCGTGGCGCTGTGCGCGCGCCGGACTGACAAGCTGGACGCGCTTGTCGCCGAGATCAGCGCGGCCGGCGGCACCGCCCGCGCCTTCCAGATCGATGTGGCGGATCAGGCGCAGTGCCTTGCGCTTGCCGAAATGGTGGAAGCCGCAATGGGGCCGGTGTCGATCCTGATCAACAATGCCGGCATTCCCGATGCCGTTCGCGCCCACAAGCTGAGCGCCGAGCTCTATAACCAGGTGATGGCGGTGAACGTCAACGCGCCGTGGCTGCTCTCCACCAGCCTGGCGGCCCGCCGCATCTCCGATGGCAAGCCGCTGCGCATCGTCAACATCGCATCGATGGCGGCCTTTGAATATCAGGGGCATGGCGCCGCGCTCTACAGCATGACCAAGGCCGCCGTGGTGCGCATGACAGAGGTGCTGGCGGTGGAATGGGCGCGCTATCCGATCAACGTCAACGGCATCGCGCCCGGCGCGTTTGCCAGCGAGATGATGGACGGGATGCTCAGCCGCATGGGTGACATCACCCAGCATTTCCGCCGCAAGCGGCTGGGCGATCCTGCGATGATGGATAGCACCCTGCTCTACCTTGTCGCCCCGGCCAGCGAAGCGGTGACCGGCACGGTGATCAAGATCGACGATGGGCAATCCAACAGGTGAGCGGCTAGCACTGCGTGGTTTGTGGCGCCGGCCCGCTCATGCCGAGCTTGTCGAGGCACGCACCACAGACAGCGCGTGCCTCGACAAGCTCGGCATGAGCGGGTTGGGGTTTGTCCAACGGGAGGGGAGCACCCTATGATCTACGAAACCATCAGCATCGAACAGCGCGGCCCGGTTGATTGGTTGACTCTCAATCGCCCCGACGCGCTGAACAGCATCAACAACCAGATGGTTGCCGATCTTTCGGACTATTTCGGCCGGCTGTTCAACGCGCGGCACACCCGCATCGTGGTGATGAAGGGCGCCGGCCGCGCCTTTTGCGCTGGTTTGGACATCAAGGCCCAAGGCACCCAGGAAGCGCCTTTCGCCGGCGGCTTCGGCTTTCAGGGCTGGCTGGCCGATGTGTATGTGAAGATGCGGCGCTGCCCGCAGCCAATCATCAGCCTGATCCATGGCTCGGCCTGTGGTGGCGGTTTCGCCTTTGCCCTGGCCAGCGATATCCGCATCGCCGCGCAAAGCGCCCGCATGAATGCCGCCTTCATCAAGCTGGGGCTATCCAGCTGCGACATGGGCACCAGTTATTTCCTGCCGCGGCTGGTGGGGGCCAGCCTGGCCGCCGAACTGATGATGACCGGCCGCTTCATCCACGCGGATCGCGCCCTCGCCACCGGCCTGGTGAGCCAGGTGGTGGCTGATGTGGAACTGGAAGCCGCCGGTGAGGCGCTGGTAGCGGAAATGCTGGCCACCTCGCCCATCGGCCTACGGATGACCAAGGAAGGCCTGGGCTTTGCCATCGACGCCCCCAGTCTGGAGGCGGCGATCGCGCTGGAGAACCGCAACCAGCTGATGTGCGCCGCCAGCGATGACTTCAAGGAAGGGCTGGCGGCGTTCCTGGAAAAGCGGCCGCCGAACTATTCCGTCTAGGGTCTTTTTGCGTTCAGACCGACCCGCTCATGCCGAGCTTGTCGAGGCACGCACCACAGTCGGTCGGTGCCTCGACAAGCTCGGCATGAGCGGGGTTGTTATTCAACCAGACTGCAATCGGGCCTAGGCGCCGATGCGGGCGATCAGGCCGATGGGATCGCCCTTCTTCACCTGCTCCCAACGCTTCAGCGCTGACTCGCTGCAATAACGGCTCTCGCCCAGATCGGTGCGGTGGGCACCTTGAGCGGCTGGCACACCGGTGCGCACGCTTCCCGTGGCCAATGACACCACAACCCGCACCGGGCCGGCGCGGGTTTCGATCAGGCCGCACACGCCGGGCTGGCCTTCGCCATCAAGGCCGGCGAGCGGCCCCAGCAGCGTGGCATTGGCATGGCCAGCTGCGTGCAACATGGTTTCGGCGCGGCGGGCGGCGAGTTGTTCAGGCCCGGGCTCTGGCGCGCAGGCAGCCAGGGGCAGGAGAAGCAGGATCAGGCGGCGCATTTGGCGCTGATAGCAGACTCCGCCACGCCCTGCCCCGCTGACACGTAGTCGCGGCTTCAGGCCGGTTGGCTGGCCATTTTCTGCAGCATCTCGCCCATCATCTGGTGCACCATCTGGATGGCCTTCAAGGGGCGCACCATCACCTTGAAATGGGTGATCTGGCCGGCATCGTTCCAGGTGATCATGTCGATGCCATTCACCTTGATGCCATTGATCGTATTGGCAAATTCCAGGATGGCGCTGTTGGCGTTCAGCCACTCGCCGCGATAGGTGAAGCCGTCACCGCCCAGCACCTTGTCGGCACTGGCGAGATATTTGAACACGATCTCGCGGCCTGCCTGGGGGGTGTGCACCACCGGGCTTTCGAACACGCAATCGGGGTGAAGCATGTCCCACAACGCCTGGTGGTTGGGGTTCTTGATGTGGGCATGCCAGCGGGCGAGGTTTTCGGCGGTGGTGGGCATGGGTGGGCTCCTTTGATGCGGAGCTTAATACAATCGCCCCCTCCCGCCACCTCTTGGCAGAGGGAGGGCCTTACTCCGCCGCCTCCGGCCGGAACACCGCCGCGCCGGGGAGTTCCTTCACCTGGGCAGAGCCACGCTTTTCGCGCACCCACTGCATCACGCTTTCAATGCCGAGATAGACAACCGGGGTGATGAACAGGGTGAGCACCTGGCTGACCACAAGGCCACCCAGCACGGCGATGCCGAGCGGCTGCCGCAGTTCGGCGCCGGCACCAATGCCCAGCGCCAGCGGAGCGGCCCCGGCCATGGCGGCAAAGGTGGTCATCATGATCGGGCGGAAGCGCTTGGCGGCGGCTTCACGGATGGCGTGGGCCGGCGTCCAGCCATGGGCGCGCTGCCCGGCCAGGGCGAAATCGATCATCATGATGGCGTTCTTCTTCACGATCCCGATCAGCAGCACGACGCCGATGATGCCGATCACGTCCAGCGGCATGTCGAACAGCCACAGGAACATCACCGCGCCAATGCCGGCCGCCGGCAGACCCGAAAGAATGGTGATCGGGTGGACGAAGCTTTCATAAAGCACGCCCAGCACGATGTAGATGACGATGATGGCCGCCAGGAACAGGATCGGCATAGATTTGGTGCTGGCTTCGAACTGCTGGGCATTGCCGCCCAGTGCGCCCGAAACACTGGCAGGCTGGCCGATTTCGACCGAGGCCGACTCGATCAGCGGCTTCACTTCGCTCAACGCCACGCCAGGCAGCAGGTTGAACGACAGAGTGACGGCTGGCAGCTGGCTCTGGTGCGAGATGGTAAGCGGTGCACCTTCCACACGCGTGCGAGACAGCGCGGAAAGCGGCACCAGCGTGCCGTTGCTGCCGCGCACGTTCAACCGGCCAATGGCATCAGGGTTGGTCTGATCGCGCGGATCGATCTCCATGATCACCTGATAATCTTCTGCGTCGGTGAAGATGCGGCTGATCTGCTGGTTGCCATAGGCGGCGAGCAGCACGCGGCGCACGGCTTCCACCGGCACGCCGAGTCGGGCGGCAGCATCGCGATCAACCTCGACAAAGGCCTGACGGGCGCCCCGCTGATAATCGCTGTTCACGTCCACCAGGCCCGGAATACTGCGCATCCGCTGTTCGAGGCGCGGGGCGAAAGCGTAAAGCTCGTCTTTGTCCACCGCCGACAGGGTGTATTGATAGTTGGTAGGGGTCGGCCGGCCGCCAAGCTGCAAATTCTGCTGCACGTTGGGGAAGGCAGAATAGCCCGGAATGCCGGCCGTTGCCTTGCGCAGGCGGGCCAGCACGGTTTCAATATCGTCGCGTTCGTCTCGCGGCTTCAGCGGCGCAAAGATGCGGCCGCTGCTGGAACCGCCCATGCCCAGGATGGCATTGACCCGGGCGACAGCGGGATCGTTCTGGACGTTGCGGGCAGCGATGGCGTGCTTTTTGGCCATTTCGTCATACCCAAGATCGGGTGCCCCTTCCGTCCCGAAGAACACCACGCCGGTATCTTCTGAAGGGAAGAAGCCCTTGGGCACGGCCATGAAGCCCCACACCGCCACCGCGACGGAGGCCACGGTGAGCCCGCCGATGACCTTGCGGTGCTGCAACGCCCAATCGAAGGCCTTCAGATAGCGTTCGGTGAGGCGGGCAAAGGCGGCCGTGGTGATCCGCGCCACCCGTCCCGGCTGCTGGTGGCCGGATTTCAGCAGGCGCGCCGCCACCATCGGGATCAGCGTGAGCGACAGTACCGCCGACACCGCGATGGAGATCGTCATGGTGACGGCAAATTCATTGAACAGCCGGCCGATGATGCCACCCATGAACAACAGCGGGATGAACACGGCGACCAGGCTGACCGAGATCGAGACAACGGTGAAGCTGATCTCGTTGGCGCCGATGATGGCGGCGCTGTGCGGATCTTCGCCGTCTTCGGTGTGGCGCACGATGTTTTCCAGCACCACGATTGCATCATCGACCACAAAGCCGGTGGCCAGGGTGAGCGCCAACAGCGACAGATTGTTCAGCGTGAAGCCGAAGAAATACATGCCCGCGAACGTGCCGATGGCCGCCACCGGCAGCACGATGGCCGGGATAAAGGTGGCCCGCGCATCGCCCAGCACCAGATAGATCACCAGGATGACGAGGAAGGCCGTGCCCACCAGGGTCGCCTGCGCGTCGAACACGCTTTCGCGCACCGATTCCGAACGATCAAGAATCTCGCTGATGTCCACCGAAACCGGCATGGCTTCACGCACGGACGGCAGCACTTCGCGAACCGAATCCACCAGCTTCACGACATTGGCACCGGGCTGGCGGCTGACAGCAACCGTGAGCGAGGGCTCGCCATTGAAACGCGCCCCGCCGCGCAGCCGTTCATAACTGCTGATCACACTGGCCACATCCCCCACCCGCACCGGCAGACCGTTGCGATTGGCGATGATGATGTTGGCAAATTCGGCCGGCTTTTCGAGCGTGCCCGAGGCATCCAGAACATAGTTGCGCGCGCCGCCGGTGATGGAACCCACCGCGATATTGCTGTTGGCCGCAGAAACCGCCGTGCGCAGATCATCAACGGTGAGGTTGCGCGCCGCCAGCGCCGCAGGATCGAACTGGATACGCACCGCATAGCGGCGATCGCCATAGGTTTGCACCTGGCCAACGCCAGGAAGAGTGGAAACCCGCGGCACCAACAGATTATCCACCAGGGTCTGCAGATCATTCAGGGCCCGCGTCTTGTCGCGCACCGACAGGATGATCACCGGGGAATCCGCCGGGTTGATCTTGCGGAAGCTGGGGGGGTTGGGCATTTCCGGCGGCAGCCGGCGGGTGACGGCCGACAGCACCGACTGCACATCGAGCGCGGCGGAATCAATGTTGCGATCCAGCGCGAACTGCACGGTGATCTGCGTGGAGCCGGTGCTGCTGGACGACAGCACCTGTTCGATGCCGGCAACAGTGGAAAGCTGGCGTTCGATCGGCGTCGCCACCGATGCCGCCATGATGCCGGGGTTGGCACCGGGCAGACTGGCTTCGATCTGGATTGTCGGCAGATCCACTTCCGGAAGCGCCGATACCGCCAGCTGGCGATAGCCGAACAGGCCGCCGAACACGACCGCGAGGGTCAGGAGGATGGTGGCGATCGGCCGCTCGACACAGAGGCGGACAAAACCCATCAGCCAGCGCTCCCGGCTGGCCCAGCTGGGCGATCAGGACCGGCGGCCATCTGGGGCTTGCCCGATCCTTTCAGGCGCACGGTATCGCCTTCTTTCAGACGGGCGAGCGCATCAACAACCACTTGTTCACCTGGCTTCACGCCGCCAGCAAGATAGACCTTGCCGCGCAGGCGGCCAGCGATCTCAACATTGCGCATCTCCACCTTGCCGCCCAATCCCTTCGTATCAGGCCCCTTTGCCCCCGGTACCTTGGCAGCACCGGAAACCGCCCACACGAAGGGCGCATCACGGCCGGTCTGCACTGCGCCCTCGGGCAGGGCGATATGCGGGGTGGCAATACCCAGCGGGAATTCGACATCGATGATGGCGCCCGGCCACAGCACGTCGCCTTCATTGCGGAACTCGGCGCGGGCAGCGACACCGCCGTTGCCCGGATCGATATTGTTATCAAGGAACACCAGGCGGCCGGTGGCCAGCACCTCGCCACTTTGCCGATCCCGCGCCACCACCGTTCCGCCGCCGCGGGCCTGCACGGCACGCGCCTGCTGCACATTGGCCGCCGGCACCAGGAAACGCACATGGATGGGCGCAATCTGGTTGATCGTCACCAGCGGCACAGTATCGCCCTGGCGCACCGTGGCGCCGCGGCGGAAGCCAAGCTCACCCGTGCGGCCGGAAATCGGCGCGGTCACGGTGAGGAACGACAATTGCACCTGCGCCGATTGCAGCAGCGCCCGGTTGGTTTCGATCTGGCTGCGCGCCGACCAGGCATTTGCCCGGGCAAGATCGCGTGCGGCGGCCGACACAAAGCCCTTGGCCACCAGCGCCTCGGCACGGTTGAAATCCAGCGTGGCGCGGCGCTCGGCAGCAATGGCGCCTTTCAACTCGCCCTCGGCTTGGGCCACCGCAGCGCGGGCCTGGCGGGAATCGATGCGGAACAGCAATTGGCCGGCGCGCACATTATCGCCTTCCTTGAAGGCAATTGCGGTTATTTCACCATCGGCGCGCGGCCGCACCGCCACGCTCTGGCTGGGGGTAACGGTGCCGAGCGCCAGCAGGGTGGGCGCGAAATCCTCCATCGCAGCGGCCTGTGCGGAAACAAGCTGCGGCGGCCGCTTGCCGCCACCGGGTTTGCCGCCGGCACTGTCGCCTTCGCCACTGGAACAGGCGGCAAGCAACACTGCAAGCGCAAGGGCGCCGCCACGGCGGAAAAGGGGGGCATCAATGTTCATCGTCTTGCAGTCCAAACCCTTACGCGCTGCCCTGGGATATCCCCCGCGCGAATTTGATGAGTGTGCGATAGGCGGGTTTTTGGAGAAGCACAAATACGTCATTGCCGCACACCCTGTCCGCACAGCGAACAATCAGGCGCGCAGCTTCCAGCCCGATTTGACCACGCGATAGCACAGGAACCACAGCGCGATGTTGACCAGCGCCAGCAGGAGCGCCGATTGGCCGAGCGGCCCATCCGACACCCCGAGAAACCCGGCCCGGAAACCATCGATCACGTGGAAGAAGGGATTGGCATGGGCAATCGTCGCCACTGTCGGCCCAAGCCGTTCAACCGCATAGAAGGTGCCAGAAAGCAGGGTGAGCGGCTGGATGACGAAGTTGGTCGCCGCCGCGGCATGATCGAACTTGTCCGCCCACACGCCCGTCAGGATGCCAAGCAACGCCAGCAGGATCGCTCCCATGGTGCCGAAATAAAGCACGAGCAGCGGATCCTTCACCGTTACATGCACGCCGGGTGCCAGCGCCATCACCGCCCACACGGCCAGCCCCACCAGCCACGCCCGCGTGAGCGCGCCGCCCACCCAGGCCAGCATCAATTCGCCGGCCGACAGCGGCGGCATCAGCACATCGATGATCGAACCCTGCACCTTGGCCACCAGAATCGACGACGAGGTGTTGGCAAAAGCGTTCTGGATCATGCCCATCACGATCAGGCCGGGGCCGAGGAAATCGGCATAGGGCACGCCGAGGATCAGCACGTCGCCGCGACCGAGCGCGACCGCAAAGATTACCAGAAACATCAGCGTCGTCACCGCCGGTGCCCAGATGGTTTGCAGCTGCACCTTGAAAAAGCGCCGCACCTCTTTCAGATAAAGGGTCTTCAACCCCTCTGTGTTGAGCCGGGCGATCACTGGCACTCCGGGTTCCGGGTGCCCCATGTGGTTGCAAGCATTCGGCTTGTTATCAGCGTTCATCATCGCTAGGGGCTTACGATTGCACGCGCGCCCTGCCAAGGGGTGACGCTGATTATCTGAGGGCAAGACACACCATGGCCTGGACCGACGAACGCATCGCAAAGCTCAAGCAGGGCTGGGAAGGCGGCATGACCGCAACCCAGATCGCCGAGATGCTGGGCGAAGGCGTGACCCGCAATGCCGTGATCGGCAAGGCACACCGGTTGGGCCTGGAAAGCCGGCCTTCGCCGGTGAAGGCCACCGATGCCACGCCGGCCCCTGCCCGCGCTGCGGCTGCTGCACCACCGCCGCCACCGCCGGCCGCCACGGCACCAGCGCCCGCGCCTGTGGCCGCCAGTTCGCCGGCAATGGTGCCTGTTGAAGCACCCGCCGCGCGCCCGGTCGCCAAGCCGGCCACGGGTGGCAGCAAGGGTGGCAAGCAGACCCGGACCAGCCTGCTCGATCTGAACGACAAGGTGTGCAAGTGGCCGATCGGCCATCCGGACGACGCCGATTTCCACTTCTGCGGCCGCCCGTCCAACGCCGGCTTCCCCTATTGCAACGATCATTGCCTGGTGGCCTATCAGGCGCAAATGCCGCGCAAGGATCGCCCGCGGCAGTTGCCGCCGCTACCGGGTGCGCCGCGCCGCTGAGGGGCAGCCCTCGCTGTTTTGCCCCATTGCCGACAGCCCGCCCTCGCTTTACGTTCGCGTAAAGGGAGAGCAGCGCTGTGAGTTCCACTGATTTCGACGTGTTGATCGTTGGCGCCGGCCTGTCGGGCATTGGCGCGGCCGTTCACCTGGCGCAAAATTGCCCAAACGAAACCTATGCCATTCTGGAAGGCCGCGACGCCATTGGCGGCACTTGGGATTTGTTCCGCTATCCCGGCATCCGCTCTGACTCTGACATGTACACGCTGGGCTATCGCTTCAAGCCGTGGAAATCGGCCAAGGCCATCGCCGACGGGCCATCCATCCGCAGCTATATCCGCGAGACTGCGGCCGAGCATGGCATCACTCAACACATCCGCTTTGGCCACAAGGTGACGAACGCCGCGTGGGACAGTGAAACCGCGCGCTGGACGGTGACGACCACGAAAGGCACCCTCACCTGCCGCTTCCTCTACATGTGCAGCGGCTATTATAATTATGGCGAGGGCCACCGCCCGACATGGGAAGGTGAGGCCGAGTTCAAGGGACAGATCATCCACCCGCAATTCTGGCCGGAAACGCTCGATTACAAGGGCAAGCGCATCGTGGTCATCGGATCGGGCGCCACGGCGGTCACGCTGGTGCCGGCGATGGCCAATACGGCCGCGCATGTCACCATGCTGCAACGCTCCCCCACCTGGATGGTCTCCCGCCCCGGCAGCGATGCCATCGCCAATGTGCTGAAGGCGATCCTGCCGGCGCAGATGGCCTATGATCTGGTGCGGTGGAAGAATGTCACCATGGGCCAATGGTTCTACAAGCAGACGCGAAACAACCCCGGCAAAGTGCGCGAGGCGCTGCTGAAACGGCTCGCCAAGCTGCTCCCCGCCGATTACGACCTCGAAACGCATTTCACCCCCGGCTACAACCCGTGGGATCAGCGCCTGTGCCTGGTGCCGGATGCAGACCTGTTCAAGGCCATCAGCTCCGGCAAGGCCGAGATCGTCACCGATCAGATCGAACGCTTCGAGAGCGCCGGCATCCGCCTTCACTCCGGGGAGTTGCTGAAGGCTGACATCATCGTCACCGCCACCGGCCTGAAACTGGAAGCGCTGGGCGGCATGACCGTGACGGTGGACGCCGAAACCCGCCGCACTGCCGATGCGCTGGCATACAAGGGCATGATGTTCTCCGGCATCCCCAACCTTGCGCAGAGCTTTGGCTATATCAACGCCAGCTGGACACTCCGGTCAGACTTGATCGCCGATTATGTCTGCCGGCTGCTGAACCACATGCGCAAGACCGGCGTGGACATCGCCACCCCCACCCCGGCGCCGGACGTGCTGCCGGAACGGCTCGCGATGGATCTGCAGTCCGGCTATGTCCAGCGCGGCGCCGATGCCCTGCCCCGCTCCGGCAACCGCGCGCCGTGGCTGGTGACGGCCAATTACAAATATGATCGCAAGGAACTGCTGGAAGGCCCGGTGACAGACGAGATGGTGTTTGCCAAGGCCCACAGCACCGCCGCGCCAATGCTGGAAGCGGCCGAGTGAAGCGGTTCGCCGCCTCCCTCGCCCTGCTCGCCACCACCGCGAGCGCGCAGCCCGTCACACCGCCAACTGACGTCGCCACCCAGGAAGCCATCCGCCTGATCGATGCCTGGGCCGATGCCGGCCAGGTCTATGGCCGCTGGCCGGCCTATTCGGTGGCGATCGGGCAGAAGGATCGGCTGCTCTGGTCAAAAGGCTATGGCACCATCGATGCGACGAAAAAGGTGCCGGCCAAGGGCAACACCATCTACAGCATCTGCTCAATCTCCAAACTGTTCACCGCCGTCGCCGTGATGCAGCAGTGGGAGGCCGGCAAGCTGCGGCTGGATGAACCCGTCACCACCTATCTGCCCTGGGCTGCGCCCAAGCCCGATGGCCGCGATTCCGTCCCCATCACCCTGCGCGCCCTGCTCACCCACTCGGCCGGTGTCCAGCGCGACAGCGATGTCGGCAACTGGACCGGGCCGAACTATATCTTCCCCACCCGCGATCATCTGAAGGCCGAAATCAGCCAACACACGCCGCTCTATCCGGTCGGCCGCACCTACCAATACAGCAATGTCGGCGTCACCCTGGCCGGCGAAGCGGCAATGGCGGTATCGGGCAAGGATTACGCCAGCCTGGTTACCAGCGGCATTATCGCCCCGCTCGGCCTCTCCGACACGCGGCCCGATCACCCCTATGAACTGCTCGGCACCCGCATGGCCGTCGGCTGGAGCCCGCTCGACCGTGCCGGCAACCGCACGCTGCTCAGCCGCTTCAACGCAGCGGCCATCACGCCCGCCGCCGGCTTCACCAGCTCCGCGGAAGATCTGGTGCGCTTTGGCCTTTGGCAGATCGGCCTGATGGCGCAGGAAACCGCGCCGGCCAAGCCGGGCGTGCTGAAACCCAGCACACTGAAGGAAATGCAGCGCATCCAGTTCATCGACAAGGTGAACTATGGCAGCTGGGGCCTCGGCTTCGTCAACGAACCGTCCGACGAAGGCAATTACATCGGCCACGATGGCAGCTGCCCTGGCTATCACACCGCCATGCTGATCCGGCCCGACAGCGAAACCGCCGTCGCCGTGATGACCACCGACAATCACGAAGTGTGGAACGACACCCAACAAGTCCACCGCCTGCTCGACGCCCGCCGCGCCCACAGCTTCAAAGGCCCGCCGCCCGTCGCCGTCCCCCTCGAAGACTATGCCGGCCGCTACACCAACAACACCTGGAACAACGAGACGATCATCCTCCCCTGGAACGGCGGCCTCGTCACCCTCGACCTGCCCGACCCGAAAGCTGCCGAAAACCTCTCCTTCCTCAAACCCATCGCCAAGGATCGCTTCCGTCGCCTCGCCAAGGACGGCAGCGAACTGCACGAAGTGACGTTCAAACGCGACGCCTCAGGCCGCGTGGTGGCGAAGGAGGAGTTTTACCAACGTTCTGTGCGCTCACCGCCCGGTCCTTCGTCCAATGGCCCGGCCGATTGACGTCACGGGGAGCGGCGCATAGGAAATCGGCCATCATCGGCAGGATAAACTGGCCCGTGGTTCAGAGGTGAGACGGATGCCGTCGGTTGTTTGTACGCTTCACCACAATATTGGCGGAGAGACTGCGTTTGAACGCGGGCTCAACCTCAGCTGCCAGCTCGAAAACTTCGATGCTCAGGTACAGTGGCTGGCCCGCAACCACGACATCATCGATCTTGATTGCCTGCTTTCGGGCAAGTTGCCACGCCGGCCGCTGCTGCTCACCTTTGATGATGCCTTCAAATCCGTGCTGGAAGTCGCCCGCCAGATCCTGGCCCCGCGCGGCCTGCCTTCGGTGTATTTCATCAACCCAGGCCTGCTTGGCGCAGCGGCGCTGTCGTTCGATTCCCTGCTGACCTGGGCCAATAACCGTGTTGGCATCGCCGCCCTGTGCGCAGCGATCGGCGTGCCGGAACGCCCAAACCTGGCCAGCCTGATCTGGACCGACATGGCAAATCTGGGCCCGACCGCGCGAGCCGAGATCCGCCAGCGGCTTATCGCGGCCGTGGGCCAGCCCGACATGGCGGAACGCGCCGGCCTGCTGGAACCGGGCGACCTCGCCGAAATGGCCACACTGGGCATGGAAGTGGGCAACCACACCATGACCCACGTGCACTGCCGGGCGTTGACTCCGGCCGAAATGCAAACGGAGGTGGTGGAAGCCCGGATCGAGCTGGAACGGCTGGCCGGCCGCCGCGTGCGTTCATTTTCGGTGCCGTATGGCAACGAAGCCGATCTCACCCCGGCGCTGCTGGAAACGCTGCGCGCCAGTGGCCATGAAGCGATCTTCCTGGTGCACGCCCGGTCCAACCGGCGGCGGCCGGCGCCTGATGTCTGGTACCGCACCAGCCTCACCAACCAGCCACCCGGCGCGCTCACCCGCAAGCTGGCGGTGTTGCCGGCCTTGCGTACAGTGCGTCACGCCCTTGGGGTGTAAAGGTGCGCATTGTCATCATTACGGGCGACGGCCCCGAACATCATCATGTTGCCAATGCCATCTGCGCCGCGCACCCGGTGGCGGCGATCCTGCTGTGCGATCCGCCGCCACGGCGTGGCTGGAAGAAGGTGTTGCGCACCTCGATCAGCCAGTTCGTCGACAAGGCCGCGCGCAGCCTGTTCCTGCGCCTGATCGGCGACGCCGCCCAGCGTGATCGCAGCCTGCTGGCCGTGCTTGGTCCGGGCGCCGGGGGCTTTGCGCAACCCGAACTGGTGGAACATGTCGGTCGTCCAAAAGCCGGATTGCTCGCCCAGCGGGTGGCCGAAATCGCGCCTGACATCATCGCCGTTTATGGCACCGGCATCATACCCGATGCAGTGCTGGAACAGGCCGGCACCGTTGCGCTCAACATGCACACCGGGCTGAGCCCCTGGTATCGGGGGGTGCAATGCGCCTTCTGGCCAATCGTGGAAGGCCAGCCCGACATGGTGGGCGCCACCGTGCATGAATGCACCGCCAAGGTGGATGGCGGCATCATCTACAGCCGGCGCAGCGCCACGCTGGTGCGCGGCGATGATCTGCACGCCGTGTTCGGGCGCGCCGTTCTGGTGGGCGCGCAGGCCTATGTTGAAGTGGTCGATGCGGCCGTTCGCGGCAGCCTGGCCGGTGAAGCGCAGGCCCACAGCATCGGCCGGGAATATCGCGGCAGCATGCTGGGATTGCGGGCGGAATTGCAGGCGCGCCGGATGCTGCGCCGGCTTTCAGCCGGATTTGCGCCCGAAAGCGAGGGCGGCGGCCGCCGGTGACAATCGCTGCCGGATCGCTGCCGGCGGTGGCAACTGGTTCAGCCCAAGGAATGCAGCCATCGCGGGTTCGATCCCATCGCGCAGCGCCAGCTTGGCGATCTGGCCCATCGCCCAGGCCCAGGTGATTGGCGCGGCCAGCGGCCGGAACCGCATCATGAAGCGCAAGCGGTTGCGATAGTTGAAATATTGCGAAAAGGCGTTGGGTGCCCGCGTGAGGTTACCACTGCCGATCGTGGCACCGGCATGGTGCAGAACGATGGCATCGGCGCACAGGCGGAACGGCAAGTTTCCGCGCCGCGCCGCCCAATCCACTTCCTCATAATAGAGGAAATAATCATCCTCCATCAGGCCAACCGTATCGATGAACGCCCGCGAAGCGACCATGGAGGCACCGCAGATATAATCGATGCTGGCGGGATCGGGCATTGCCACGTCGCCGGGCTGGCAGCCGTTGTTGACGTTGACCGCCACGCCGGTGAGCGCCCGCACACGGGCGCCGTCGCTCTGCAGCCGGTGCGGCGGATCCCAGTAACGGATGCGGCCACCCATCAGGCCGAAAGCCCCCGGCAACGCCGCTGCCCGCCGGAAGGCCGCGGCGGTATCAGGCATCACTTCGCAATCGGGGTTGAGCACCCAGAACAGATCGAAAGCGGTATGGCGTTTCAGCAGCGACAGCCCCAGATTGCAGCCACCGGCAAAGCCCAGATTGTGCGGTGAGCGGATCAGCGTTACCGGCGCGATATCGGCCAGCGCCAGTTGATCAATGGCATCGGCCGGAAAGGCGGCAAACCCGGTACCGGCAGCTGCCTGTTCGGCCACGGCGGCGCCGTCATCGCTGCTGGCATTGTCGATCAGGATGATGCGCAGCGCTGCCCCTTCGCTGGCCAGCAGACTGCGGACGCAGGCACCAATCTCGCGGGCCGAATTGAACATCACCACGACGACACCGATCAGGGCTTCACCCTGATGATCTGTTTGCATTGCGGGCATGGCCTTGTTTGCCTCGCTCAACGCAGCAACGGCCGGTCAATCAACACGGCCAGCAGCATCGCCGGGCCGCCGTGGGCCACCCAGGCGTGGTTGGTGCCGCGCTGGATTACCACCTGGCCGGGTTTGACGCGGGTTTCGCTGCCTTCAAGCATCAGGGTAACGTCGCCACTGAGCAAGCAGATGATATCCAGCGAGTGGGTTTCATGCATGGCCGAATGGCGGCTCTGATCAATAATATGGTGATCGCCGTGCACGGTGGCAAAGGCCGCACGTGTGGCGGCGTCCAGCGCCGGCTTGGGCACGCCTTCGGGTTGCGGCGTCACCACGAACCAGCGCACCTGCACGTTACCCGATCGCGGCCCCAGCACGGGGGTGGCGGTGCCCAGATCGTCGTGCGCCCTGGGATCGAGGGGCCCGCTTGCGGCGTCTTCCCAGATTTCGAACAGGCCGCCCACATCAATGGCACCAGCGCTGGAAGATGGCGGGCCATCGATGATGATCACCGAACGGCCATCGGCATCGTCACCAGTGATGATGCGGCGCATGGCGGTCTTGAAATCGTCCATCAGATCCGCTCCTTCACATATGCGCCGGGCGCTTCCTCGATGGCCTTGTAGGGCCCCTTGCCCGGCACGCGCGGTTTCACCTGTTTGCCCGAACGTGGGGTGAGCCACGTAAGCCAGTCGGGCCACCAGCTGCCTTTATGTTCGGTGGCGCCGGCGATGAACGCTTCGAGGGTGGCGGCGGAAGAATCGCCGGTCCAGTGCTGGTATTTCTTGGCAGAGGGCGGGTTGACGACGCCGGCGATATGCCCGCTGCCGGCCAGCACGAAACGGGTTTCGCCGCTGAAGGCCTTGGTGAGTTTGAAGGCCGACTTTGCCGGCGCGATATGATCTTCCTTGCCGGCCTGGATGAAGGTGGGGGTTTTCACGCTCTTCAGATCGATGGGCACGCCGCACACAGTGAGCGCGCCGGGTTTGACCAGCAGGTTTTCGCGGTACATGTCCTTGATATATTGCTGGTGCCATTTGGCGGGCACGTTGGTGGCGTCTGAATTCCAATAGAGCAGATCGAAGGGGAAATAGTCTTTCCCCAGCATGTAGTTGTTGACGACATAGTTCCAGATCAGATCGTTGGAGCGCAGCAGGTTGAAGGTGGTGGCCATGAAGCGGCCATCGAGGACGTGTTTGTCTTCCGTCATCTTGTCCAGCGTTTCGACGCTGGGATCATCGACGAAGAATTTCAGCTCGCCGGCGTCGGCAAAGTCCACCTGAGCGGTGAAGAAGGTAGCCGAGGTGATCTGGCCGGCCTCGCCGCGGGCTTCGAGCACGGCCATGGCGGCGGCCAATGTGGTGCCAGCGACGCAATAGCCGATGACGTGGGCGCCTTCGGTATTGCAGATTTCGCGCGCCACGCTGACGGCCTGCAATATGCCTTCTTCGACATAGGTATCGATGGTGGCATCGGCGATGCTTTCATCAGCATTTTTCCAGCTGGCGACGAACACGGTGATGCCCTGTTCGACGGCCCAGCGGATGAAGCTTTTTTCCGCAGTGAGATCGAGGATGTAGAATTTGTTGATCCACGGCGGGAAGATCACCAGCGGGGTTTCGTACACGGTTTCCGTGGTGGGTGCGTACTGGATCAGCTGGAACAGCCGGTTCTGATACACCACCTTGCCGGGCGTGATGGCGACGTTGCGGCCGACTTCAAAGGCGTTTTCGTCGGTCATCTTCATGCGCCCGGTCTGAAGATCGCCGAGCAGATGTTCGAGACCCTTGAGCAGGTTGGCACCGCCGGTTTCGGCTGTGGTTTTCAGCACTTCCGGGTTGGTGAGGGCGAAGTTGGACGGGCTCATCGCGTCCACGAACTGCTTGATAAGGAATTGCGCCTTGGCCTTTTCAGCGGGTTCAAGCCCGTCAAGCTTGTGGGCGGCTTCCATGAAGTGGCTGGCGGTGAGCAGATAGGATTGGCGCAGGAAATCGAAGGCGGGGTTTTGCGCCCAGGCTTCGTTTGCAAAGCGTTTGTCCTTGATCACCGGCTTTTCGGCATCGGGGGTGAGGAAGTTTTTCCACAACGCCATGGCATCGGCCATGTATTTCTGCTGCTGTTCCACCAGGCGGGCCGGATCGGACATCATGGCGGTGATCGCCTTCTGCCAGGTGGACATGAAGCCCATCGGATCGCTGATCATCGGCGTGGCCGCATGTTCCTTGGTCCAGAATTCCAGCATCATCTGCTGGCCCTTGCCCATCAGATCGGTGAATTTCTGGAAATTCTCCTGCGCCTGCACCTGCAGGGCTGTGGAGTCGGGCGTTTCGGGCATTGGTGATCTCCTGAGATTGCACCTTGCCCTTTGTGACGGGGCTTTGCCAAGCCGGGGTTTTGGGGTAACGCAATTTCCATCATGACCATTCGGGCCACCATCATTGCTGCCATCGCCGGCGCTGCACCTGCAGCCGCCGCAGCAGCAGCCGTGGCTGCAGGAGCGCCGCCGAACTGAGAGATTGAACGCAACAAACTTTCTCTCAAACCGGCGGCGGCGGAACAAAATGGTTCCTCCGCCGCTTTTCTTTTGTCCAACCACTGCCTAAGGCAACATCAACTCAAGGAACTGGGCCATGCAGGACGATTTCTACCGCATCAAACGTTTGCCGCCCTATGTGATCGCGGAAGTGAACGCCATGCGGGCAGCAGCGCGGGCCCGGGGTGACGACATCATCGATCTGGGCATGGGCAATCCCGATCTGCCGCCGCCACCGCACGTGATCGCCAAGCTGGCCGAAGTGGCCGCCAAGCCGGATGCGCATGGCTATTCGGCGTCGAAGGGCATTCCGGGGCTGAGGAAGGCGCAGGCCGCCTACTACGAGCGGCGCTTTGGCGTGCAGCTCGATCCGGAAAGCGAAGTGGTCGTCACGCTGGGTTCGAAGGAAGGCCTCGCCAACCTCGCCCAGGCGATCACCGCGCCTGGAGACGTGGTGCTGGCGCCCAACCCGTCCTACCCCATCCACACCTTCGGCTTCATCATTGCCGGGGCGACCATCCGTTCTGTGCCGACCACGCCAGATGAGAAATATTTCGAAGCACTGGAGCGTGCCGTGCGCTTTACCGTGCCGCGCCCTTCCGTGCTGGTGATGGGCTATCCCAGCAACCCGACCGCCGAAGTCGCCGATCTGGCCTTTTATGAGCGCGTCGTGGCGTTCGCGAAGAAGCATAATATTTGGGTGCTTTCGGATCTGGCCTATTCGGAAATCTATTTCGATGGCCAGCCCACCCCGTCCATCCTGCAGGTGCCGGGCGCCAAGGACGTGGCGATCGAGTTCACCTCGATGAGCAAGACCTATTCGATGGCCGGCTGGCGCATCGGGTTCGCCGTGGGCAACAAGACGCTGATTTCGGCGCTGACCCGGGTGAAATCCTACCTCGATTATGGCGCCTTCACGCCGATCCAGGCCGCGGCCGTGGCGGCGCTGAACGGCCCGCAGGATATCGTGCAGCAGAACCGCGAACTCTATCACCGCCGCCGCGACGTGCTGGTGGAAAGCTTTGGCCGTGCCGGGTGGGAGATCCCGCCGCCGCGCGCCAGCATGTTCGCCTGGGCGCCGCTGCCGCCGGCGCTGACGCATCTGGGCAGCCTTGAATTCTCCAAGCAATTGCTCACCGAAGCCGGTGTCGCCGTGGCGCCGGGCGTGGGTTACGGCGAGGATGGCGAAGGTTTCGTGCGCATCGCGATGGTCGAGAATGAGCAGCGCCTGCGCCAGGCCGCGCGCAACGTGCGCAAGTATCTGCAATCGATGGGGGTCAACACGCCCTCCACCAAGGCGGGTTAAACCATGACACTGCGGATTGGCTTGGCCGGGCTGGGCAATGTGGGCGCCGGGGTGGTGAAGATCCTCTCCCAAAACGCAGAATTGGTGGCGAAGCGCGCCGGCCGGCCGATCGTGGTCACCGCCGTTTCGGCACGCGATCGCAGCCGGGATCGCGGCGTGTCGCTCGATGGCATCGCCTGGGTGGATGATGCGGCCGAACTCGCCACCCGTGATGATGTCGATGTGGTGGTGGAATTGATCGGCGGCAGCGATGGCCCGGCGCTCACGCTGGCGCGGCAGACGTTGAAAGCCGGCAAACCGCTGGTAACGGCCAACAAGGCGATGCTGGCCCACCATGGCCTGGAACTCGCGCAAGCCGCCGAGAAGGCCAGCCTGCCGCTGAAATATGAAGCCGCGGTGGCCGGCGGTATCCCGGTGATCAAGGGCATTGCCGAAGGCGCCGCCGCCAACCGTATCACGCGGGTTTATGGCCTGATGAACGGCACCTGCAATTATATCCTGTCGCGCATGGAAGCCGAAGGGCTGGGCTTTGCCGAGGTGCTGGCCGATGCGCAGGCGCTGGGCTTTGCCGAAGCTGATCCGAGCTTCGATATCGACGGCATCGATACCGCGCACAAGCTTTCGATCCTCGCGGCGCTGGCGTTTGGCGCCCGCATCGATTTTGCCGCCGTGGCCTGCCATGGCATCCGCAACGTCGCCGCCGCCGATATCGCGCAGGCGGCCGCGCTGGGCTTCCGCATCAAGCTGGTGGGCTTGGCCGAAGCCGAAAATGGCCAGTTGTTCCAGCGCGTCCACCCGGCACTCGTCCCCATCGATCATCCGGTCGCCACCACCATGGGCAGCCTGAACGCCGTGGTGGTGGAAGGCGATTTCGTCGGCCGGCTGTTTTTCCAGGGCCGCGGTGCCGGCGAAGGCCCGACAGCCAGCGCCGTGGTGGCCGATCTGGTGGATATCGCCCGCGGCGACGTGCGGCCGCCGTTCGTGATGCCGGTGGCTGATCTGGCCGCCCTGCCCCGTGCCCCGGCTGCCGACCGGCGCGGGCGTTATTATCTGCGGCTTTCCGTGGCGGATCGCGCCGGCGTGCTGGCCGAACTGACAGCAGCGCTGCGCGACAGCGGCGTTTCCATCGAAAGCCTGGTACAGCGTGGGACGTCCAGCGACGGTGATGCGATGGTGGTGATGGTCACGCACGAGGCCCGCGAAGCCGATGTGCTGGACAGTCTGGCCCGCATGGCGGCCTCGCCGTCGGTGAGCGGGCAGCCGGTGATGATGCATATCCTCGATTTTTGAAGTCTTCCGCCCTGCCCCGGCGGCGCGTAAAGCGAGGTACGTTTGATTCGACGGTGGGAAAAAAAGATGACGGCTCCAAGCCATGTTCTTGATCGCGTGCTCGTGCTCGAAATGGTGCGCGTCACCGAATATGCCGCCATTGGCGCCTCCAAGCTGATCGGTCGCGGCGATGAAAAGGCCGCCGATGCTGCCGCGGTGGAAGCCATGCGCGGTGCGCTCAACATGCTGGATTTCGATGGCACCGTGGTGATCGGTGAAGGTGAGCGTGATGAAGCGCCGA